>WNFY01002857.1_pt1 | contig 16263 bp, 12 predicted proteins | sample 5400091 | NCBI WGS metagenome assembly WNFY01 (sample SAMN13153364, study PRJNA577476) | soil metagenome | isolation source: 60 cm soil or saprolite under grassland replicate 1 | place: USA:California | collected 2016-06-15
CGCAAGCGACCTCTGGAGGCGAAAGAAGGCGCAGAAGCCGTGCTGCGCCAGCCAGCATTTCGCCGCAACCAGTTTCGATCTGCCCATGCGCAGGAGAATCGATTCCAGTTCACGTTTCTCTTCCGCCGTGAAGCAACTCCATCCAAGGCACTCGCAGTGTGCCAGAGCAAAACTCTTCATCGCGCTTTGTAGCGGTGCGCTAGGCCAGCCGCGCCGCTGGTAGGCCCCCATGAGGCTGTCTCGAAATACGCTCTCGATGCCGAGGAGTTCCGTCTTCTTCCGTTTCGCTCGCGAATTCGACTCATCGTCCCAGACCCGGTAGCTGCCAAGCGTCGCGGGTGAATAAACGTTTCCCCACCCTGCGTCGGCGAGTCGCACCGCGAGGTCCCAATCCTGGGCAAAATTCATCGGGCGGCAGAAGCCGACCTCGCGCAACGCCTTTGCCCGGTACATACAATTGTTCGCAGCCACCCGGTAGCCGCGCCGCGACTCACGCAAGGCGCTGTCGGCGGGCTGATACACCGTGCTGCGGAACAGCCGCCGCACACGCCGGAAGTTCCCTGCAGTGTCGATTTCCCGCACCGCACCATGCGCAAACCCTGCCCTTGGATAGGCCAGCAGCAGTTCCATCATCCGGGCAACACAATCCGGCTCCAGCGCGTCGTCGGAATCGAGTTGAAGAATGAAATCCGCATCGGGTTGGCGCATGACCCAGTTGTTGTTTTTCGCCAAACCGGAATTTGCGGGCTGCCGGAAGTAATAGACAGGAGTTTCGCCGCCAAGGAAGTCTTTGACAACGGCAGCGGTTTCGTCGGTGCTGGCATCGTCGGAAATCCAGATTTCGATTGGTCTGTAGTCCTGAGCGATTGCGCTGCGAATCGCTTTGCCTAAATATTCGGCCTGATTGTAGGTGGGAATACAGATGGCAACCGGCGGCTTGCTCTCACGCATGGCACAGCACCTCGCACTTGTAGAGGCTGGCAAAAAGCCGTGCATGGGCCCGCAGCGAGTGCGCCCGATACCAGTCGTAAGCCGCGTCGGCAATCTGCTGCGGGTCGCACGAAACACTCTCGCGCGCCGGCCTGCCGGCATGATAGTAGTGCACTCCGCAACGTACTCCGTCGCTCTCCGCAGCGGAATACTCGGGCACCACCGGCAGCATTCGGTGCGCGCAGTAGGCCGCAAAGATCGTTGATTTGCCGATCAGCGCCGGGGGGTAGTCGACAAAGCCCACCAGTGACCGGGACAACAACGCGCTGAGAGCTCCGGGTTCCAGGCGCCCATGCTTTGTTACGCGCACCCCGCCGATGCGCTCCGGAATGCCATCAAAGAGCGGGCCGACATCGTGCACCTCGTCAACCCGGATCTTCTTGCATGCGCTTTCCAATTCGGCCACGCGACTTGTGTATGCGCGCTTTCGTGAAGCCGGCAGCCCGAAGATCACCATTACGGGCGCTCTCTCACGCAATGCGGACGGTGAGGCCGGTTCACCGACAGTCGAGGGCACCGGCAGTACTTCAACAGTTCCCCTCTTGTAACGATCCATGCTTTCCAGCCGGGTGCGGGCCAAATGAACATTCGTCACAGCCGTTTCGGACTCTCGCGCGAGGCCTCCGACCACCACCCTCTGCGCCGGGCCGAACCAGAACGCCTTGCGCCACGGTGGTCCGCCCGAATACAGCTCATGAAACATCGTCACCAACCGGCCCGTCTGCTTCTGCCGCTTCCAGCGCCGTAGCCCCTGCAAAATCCAATAGGGACAACCCTGTCTTGAATATCCGTAAGGCGAGAGGTGTAACAGCACGCTCGGCTGCTCGACGCCCTGCGTCGCCGCGCACAGCGCCTCTGCAAGAAATTCCTTTGAACAGGACTCAAGCCGCATCGTGGCAAAGGCTTCCACTCGCCCGGCGGATTCCCCGCGGCTGTTGGCCACCAGGAATACAGTGTCAACACCGAATTCGACGCGGAGAACGCGAGCGACTGCCAGCGCGTAGTCGCCCACGCCGCAGGTGGCGGGAGGAAGCATCGGCACGATCTGAATCAACGGTGCGCTCATCGAGAACCAACTCGCCGCTCAAGCTCAGATCCGCAGCACTGCCTTGTCGATGACGTCCTGGACTTCGCCATTCGGCCGGAACTTTCTCGCGTAGTGTGCGCCCGATGCGAGGATCTTCGGCAAGTCCGAAGTTTCAAGCCACTTCGGATGCGCCCCGATGCCTGCCGTTGTCCAGTCTTCAAACCGCTTCTGGTCTTTCGAGATTCGCAAGTCAGGCTGGCTGCAGAGCACGGTATGAAGAGCGATTCCTCCGGGATCTGCCGACGGCGAAAGTAGCGCACCAGGCTTGGCATGGAAGCGTGATCAAGGAGCCGGTCAATCGCCTTGCGATTGGCCTGAAACCAGAACCCGCCTCCGTAGATCCGCGATGGGCGGTCGAACTGAAGGCACCAAATGATCCTGGGGCTCCGAAGTAGAACGTGCCGCTTCTGAAAAGGAAACAGTCCGGATCGTGATGCGTTGGAGGAACGCGGCCACCAGACCGGCATCCAGAATCGAACAGCGCAGTACCGGTCGTAAGCCACGGGGATCCAGCTGGGTTTGCTGAATCCGTTATCCAGCGCGGTTTGGCCAGGCGGAAGTGCGCGGTACAGGATTTCACGATGATCGAGATACGCATCGTATTTGGAGTCGGACAACTCCGCTGCGATTTCGCTTGCCCGCCTGACGGGATAGTCGCTGCCGCTCAATAGAACAAACCAGTCGGGCCGGGCGTACGCCCGCAAAACATCGAACGCTTTCAACGCGGCCAGTGGTGTCGTGATATGACCCCAGCGTGTTTCGATGTGAGGATGGACAAAGCGCACATTCGGAGGGAACTGTGCTTCGTCCAGGGCGCATTGACTGAAATTATGGTGGCACACCACGGGAGGAGCCCCAAACATCCCGTTCAGGGTTGTCACCAACCGGCGCAGTTGCGCAGGCTCGTTGTAGGACAGGATGGCAAATCCAATTGTGATCGTCATACGGGATCACTCAGGCGGGCTATCGGCGGCGATAGAACCTTCCCAGGGCTGCTCCGAGTGTGCGCTCTGTGCGTCTCCTGGCACGGCCCAGCGGACTGTAGAGCCGAATTGGGTTGGCCGTGCTCGCGACATACGCCTTGTCCGCCGCTGTTGGCGGTACTCCCCCGATGGCCGAGACAAGCATGTTTTTTCGCCACGGCTTGGGTGCTCCGATGGCGTGATACATCGCTGCGGCGCCCGGTACAAATCCGATGCCATACAGGCCAGCGTCAGCACGATTTGAATGACTCCCATGCTCATGCTGGATCGCTCATGACGCGCATTTCTGGAAGATGGCCGCCATGCCTGCGTGTAACTTGCGTTGAATCCAATGCGGAGAGCGGCAGGTAAAAGACTCGATCACCTCGACGTTCCTGCGCCCTAACGCGCGCGTCAACGGGCTCGTCTTCAGATGACCGTTGGTGATCACGTTGGCGTAGTAGCGCAGGTCGAGAAGCTTGAGACCGGCCTGCTCGCTCAACGCGCGCACTTCATCATCATGCAGCAGGAAGATATGCCCATCCGAGTTGGGCCGAAACTGAACCGCCTCGTACTGCGAGGGATCGGGACATTCGGAGAACTTGGGCTGGCGGTTGAGAACATATGCGCCGTTGGGAGTAGTCATCACAACATGACCATCGGGCTTCAGCAAAGTTGCGATCTTTGCCAGAAACTGGTCCGGATGCGCTACATGCTCGATCACCTCGGTGATCAGCACCACATCGAACAAAGAATCGAAGGAGGCCTCGAGTACGTTGCCCGGAACAAAGTCGATCGTCCCCGTCTCGTGCTTCAGCCGGACGTAATCGACGAGATCCGAGCGCAAGTCGTTCCAAGTCACGCGATATCCGCCCTCGGCAAGCAGGAGGGAGAAGTTGCCTTGCGCCGCCGCCACGTCCAACACGGTGGCCGGCGGGAAAGCTACCTTTTGTACGGCCTGCAGCGCGATGCGCTGGCGCTGGGAGTACGCATAGGCATAGCCGTGATGAACCGGCTTGCCAAACACCTCTTCCTGATCGTAGCTATAGGACAACTTCCAACTGTCTGGCCACGAGGCATCGAATCTCGGCTCAATCATTCCGCTTCCCCAGTACTGCCGCCTAATGCTCCACCCCTGAAGAATGATGTGCAGGTGCGCACCCTTCAGGGGAACATCCGGCAGTTCGAGATTTCTGTAGCTTTGTCCGATTGCGCTGCGAATCGCTGCCTAAAATAGTCGGCGCGATTGTAGGTTGGGATCACCACGCTTACCAACGGCATTCAACATTCCTTTTCGAGTGGGCTAACGGCGGCCGTAAAACCTTCCCAGAGCTGCCCCAAGTCTGCACTCCGTGCGTCTTCTGGCACGCCCCAGAGAGCTATAGAGCCGGATCGGATTGGCCAGATTCGCAACGAATGCCTTGTCCGCCCCTGTCGGCGGCATTCCCTGAATGGCCGAAACCAGCATATTCTTGCGCCAGGGCTTCGGTGCGCCAATAGCGTGGTACATCGCAATCTCGCCGTAGCCGAAGCCCATCCCCTCCTGACCCAGCGTGGTCAGCGGGTACTCCGTGTACATTGCGGCAATATTCAATGCGTCCTGATCGCCTTTGTTGAAGGGATTTGTCCTGTGGCCTTTCGCAAAATCCCGCAGGTCAAGGCCCCTGGATGTGGCAAGCCGCTGTATCTGCTGCCAGCGATGGAGAAAGCCGCTACAGCTCGTGGGCAGTCCAATAAAGCCACCGTTGTAATAGCTGCGAAGCGGAACCGGATTTCGCAGCCCAAGAGGGGCAACCATCTCCCTCCACTCGCAGCGCGTTGGATGGTTCTCCGGCATCAGCGCGTTCACGTCTTCGCAGAGGGCCACGCCATGCCGGACCCACTGCGCGTAAAACGACCAGGCACATGCGATCACGATGTCCGGATCGAAATAGTAGATGTACTTGCAGCCACGCCGCTCGCCGATGAGTTGCAACATGAACTGCGGCTTGAAATGCGTGAAGTGGACCGGCGTGTCCAGCAGGATGAAGTCAATGCGAACCCCCGAAGAGACCTCGTAGCTGCCGTCGTCCTCCAGCGGTTTGAGTTGTTTTAGCCAAGGCGGCAGCGCGCCGCGATAGCCGACTGCGATCGATCCGTGGTATCCGTTCCGCACCAGCGAATTGATCAGCGCGGCCAGGCCGAAGTGGTATTCTCCCTCAAACAGCGTACAAACCAAGCCCTCTTCGGATTTGCCGTTCGAGGCGGCGCGCTTCGCCGTGCCTGCCGCTTCGCATTTTTCCTGAGTCGCCGTGTCGCCGTTCACGCCGCCTCCCCGAACCCTTCCACTCGCCTGCCGGTCCGGCGCTGCACTGCGCGACGCAGCAGGAACGGGAGCCGGCCAAGCACATTCAAAAAGCCGTGGGACTCAATTTGGACCGACTTGTACAGTTCGGGGTGGACCAGCGCGCGGACATGCGGCCGAACCGCGTATTCCTTCGCGATCTCGGGATAATCCGCAAGACGCGTGGCATCGATGTACAAAATCGAATTCTGCCGATAGCAGTAATCCACCCCCGGCTCGTTCCAGATCCGGTGGCGAAGGCAGTCCACCCCGATGTAGCCGTGCTCACGAAACTTCGCGGCCCAGTACTCTGGCCACTGCTCGTTGATATGGTTGGTACCGCCTTGCCCAGGAACCGCCGCTGAGAACAGAACTACGGGCGCAAGTTTAATCAACGATTCCACTAGACGATCTGCCGCGGATTTGGGGATGTGCTCGGCAACTTCCAGATTGATGGCAAGATCGAAGCTGCGATCGACATACTCCCCCTCCAGAAGGTCGGCCCGGTGGAGTTCGGAGTTCGAGATCTGCATCATCTCCCGCTGCTCGTGCCCATCGATGCCGAGCACTTCCGGCACTCCAATCTCTTTCGCCGCTGCCAGCCAGGTCCCCACGCCGCAACCAATATCTACAATGCTCCGGGCCGGCCGATCAGGCCGAAGACAACAGGGAGAACGATGCCGGCCGACCGGCGCGATCTGAACCAGAATCTCTGATCCAGTCATTAACGGGTAAATCCGGATGAATGTCAATGGCACTAAAGCTGGAAAACGCGAATGCGCGATTCACGGGGTTGCTGGAGGCGGTGGGGGTGCGGTGACGCATTGCCTGCGAAAGCGTTTAGCGTTGGATGGAAGCGAGTTTTGCCACGTCATCGATGTACAGCGTCGACGAGTACATCCCCAGCCATCCGCGATAGGTGACGGGAGCAAAGCCGGAAGAGCCGCCGCAGGCTTCGGGATCGGCAGACAGTTTGTAGCCTGGCACCATCTCCGGGGCTAGCCCGGCCGACTTCGGTTTACAGTTCTCTGGAAGTGCCGCGAACTGGAAGGGGACGGGTGCTGAGATTTCCGGGTTGTCAACGTGGCCGAAGCGTTCAATATGGATCATAAGATCGTGTTCCATGCCGGCGTCGATGGCGTTATCCGGGATGCCGGCAGCGTGGAGCTCAGCGATGGCAGCAATTCTGGCACGATACGCGCTAAAGGCGTCGTGGGTGCCGGCGACGGCGTAGGAGGCGAATAGCCCGACAAGCACCAGACTGGCGCGCGGCAGATTGGGCTGAGCGCAATCCTGAAAAAATCGCAGAAGAAAGAGCGCTCCGATGGGGAGAAGGATTAGGAGATGGCGATCATAGACCCCTACGAAGGCTCCGCGCAAAAGGAGCATGCCGAGATACGCAAGGGAGAAGGGAGCGAGAAGCACGAGCAGGCTGTGCCAGGAGACGGGTTGTGGAGGCTGTGACCATGCGGCGGAGTTCCGGCGGCTGGTGAGCAGGCAGGCGAGGAAGCAAGCGAGTGCGAGCATGATAGCGGCGAAGGCGGCGAGGCGGATGTCGCGCACGAGCCAGGCGGCACGGCCATTGCTGAACAGCGTTATGTCGGAAAAACCGCCTTGCAGGAGAATGTAGTTGCCGACCGGGACGAACAACGTATTGAAGATTTGTTTGTGTTGCAGGATGCGACCGCCGGCGACGCAAAGCAGGCCACCGGAGAGGATCATTGCGCGGATTCGCCGGCTGCGGAGCGAGAGCGCAGGGATAAAGGCGAACAGGATGGGGAGCAGGAACAAGGCGAAGCTGAAGAAGGTGCGAAAGCACAGGCCCGCGAGGTAGTTCAGATTGTGATGATTGAACTGGCCGAGTATGACCGAACCCGCCGTCGAGTGTGTATAGGGCTGGTGGCCATACCAGCGGAGGGTCCCGTAGATGATGATCACGGAGGCAAGGTAGACCAGGCCGCCCACGACAACGGCATGCGGCCGGCGCCGCAGGAGCCAGATTGCGCAGGGCACCATGGCGAGCACGCCCAGCCAGACGAACTGACGAACGTTTCCGTCCAGAGCGTTACTAACAGCGGCAAAAGCCAGCCAGGCGAGCATGGAGCGGTCGGTTTCGGCGGTTAGAGCGCGCAGGCAGGCATAGATACACAGAACGATGCAGAACAGCCCGTAGATATCGTTCATGTAGCTGAGTGCGAGAGGCAGGAAGAGCGGGCTGAGGGCAAGGGTAAGAGTGCCGATGGTGGCATTGCGGGAGCTCACCCCCGCGCGGACGAAAGTGCGCTGCAAAAGGAAGGTGGTGGCCAAGGCTACGAGCAGCGTGGAGGCGCGAATCGCAGTGAACGACGAGCCGAAGAGCTTGGCGAAGAGGGCGCCGAGAAAGAGCTGCCAGCCCAGCATGGGTGCGGCCCAGCCGTTGTAGACGATGCGATCGGTCTGGGCGAGCACCTGGGCAGATTTGAGATAGGACCAGTCATCGTTCATTCCGATTTCAGCGACCGGATAGGTGGCAACGGAGCAGAGAAGAAGAACAAGGGCACACAGAAGTGCAGAAATGCGTGACTTCGAAGTCATGTTCAGGCGTACTTCCTTCGGGGCCGGGCGAGATCCGATTGTGTCAAAAAGCGGCAACTTCATTATGACTCCCCTCCGGGGAGTGTCGGGAATACCCATGCCGGGGGCGAGCATCCCGATGATTCAATCATGGACTAGCCAGCTTTGCCAAGCGAGGCGCAGCTTCCGTGCTGCCCGATCAACAATTACCGCCGTTGCTTTCGCTGCAATCGGCCCCAACGTGGCGTGAGTAGTAGCCCTCTCTGTCTGCTAAAAGAGTACGTCCCTGGGCTTCGAGAAATTGGAAGTGAAAGATGCCCCACCTCTGAAATGCGAACTGCAAGGTCGTTCGCAGCACGCCGAGTCCATAAACGAGGCTGCGGCGGAGGTTGATCGACGACGCGTCCTCGAAATATTTCGTGGGACAAGAAACCTCTCCGATGCTGAAACCAAAGTGAACACATTGTGCCAGCATCTGGTTGTCGAAGACGAAGTCGTTGGAATTTTCGAGGAGGGGCAGTTTCAGCAACACCTCGCGGCTGAATGCACGGTAGCCGGTGTGGTACTCGGAGAGTTTTACACCGAGAAACAGATTCTGAAAGGCCGTCAATAAGCGGTTTGACACGTACTTGTAACGCGGCATTCCGCCGCGGAGAGCCATCCCGCCGATGATTCGCGATCCAAGAGCAACGTCGTACACGCCGGATGAGACCATGCTGGCCATGGCGGTAATCAGTTTCGGCGTGTACTGGTAGTCTGGATGGACCATGACGACCACATCCGCGCCGGCGTCTAAAGCTTCACGGTAACAGGTCTGCTGGTTCCTGCCATATCCGTAGTTCCTGTCATGGACATAGCAGACGACGCCCAGCTGATGCGCTAGCTCCACCGTCCGGTCGGTGCTGTGGTCGTCAACCAGGATCACCTTGTCAACCAGGCCGGGCATCTCGCGCACGGTGGCTTCCAGGTTTTTTGGGCGTTATATGCCGGTAAGACAACCGTGATTTGCTTGCCGTCTAGCATATGGAACATCTCCGAAGAAACTTAGCGCCTGAGCCGATCCCTATCGCGGACTGGTTACGCTAGCTCACACACCTGTCAGAGTGCGTTCCAGAATGGTACAATCTTGAATTGCTGCGCCTCAAAAAAAAGACTGGTCATAGAGATGGCCCATAACTCCACTCCCCTTCTCCCGGCGTGATAGGCGGACCGCTTCCCCGCCTCATGACCGCATTCGCAGGAGCGCAAACCCGATGGACCAGACAAAGCCGGAAAGCGCGGTGACAGTCGAGAACAGCAAGACTCCGCGAACGGTCGCGAAATCGAGAACAGCAATCAGGCCAATCTGAATCATGAGGACGACGGGGATGAACGTGACCGGTGAGATGATCCATGCGCGAGACGCATTCAGGCCCCAGGTCAGCCCGGCCATGGCCCCCATCACGCTGTTCAAGGCCATCAGAATTCCTTCCGTGCGGAGATGGCTGTACCGGCTTCCCAGCACCGATAACACCTCTCCCGGAAAGATCGCCACCACGCCGATCAGCAAACCGGAGACTGCCGCGAAGCCGCACACAATTTGCAGGTACCGCTGCCGCAGCGTCGACAGGTTCTGAATGCGGGCAAAGGCCGGGAAGACAAGTTCGCTGGTGAGCGAGCCGAGGACGACGAAGACTACCGCAAGCCGCGCAAGCGCGCCCACATCGGCCACCCTGTCTGCATTGCCGAAGACGCTGATCAACCAAACCGTGATCTGCGCCTGGAGGCAGTAATAAATCGAGTGCGGCGACTGCCGGCGCACGACTGAGACGATCTCGCTGCGCATCTCGGGATCCGGAGTGGCGTTGGCGTCGAGGTGCGTGCGGCTCCAGTTCCGCAGCATCCAGTACTGCACTGCAAAGCCGGCCACCACTGCCAGTAGAGCAAATTCGACGTTAAACCACAGAGCAACGGCCGCCGCAAGCAAGCAGAACTTCAGCAGGGCCGCGAACAGCGACTGCTTCTGAATCTGGCGTATTTCGGAGTTGAGGCGCAGTGCCACGACATAGATGCGGGTCACCAGCTCCAGCCCGCAGCCCGCCAGAACAATCGCCACAAGCACGGCGATCTTGCCCGCAGGCGCGCCGTTACGCCGCAGCAGCCAGACAAGCAGTCCGACAACCACCGGGACCGCTGCCGCGGCCATCTGCCGCCGCAGCAGCAGCGAGGTACGCAGCAGTTGCGACAGTCTCCCGCGGTCTTGCCATACGCGGCCTCCAATGGCGGTCAGCGCGCTGCTGATGCCACCATCGGCGAGCACCAAAACGGTCGCAAGCATCGTGTTGCACAGCGTGTAAAACGCATACTCCTGCTTGGGAAGATTGCGCACCACCAGTATGCCGGCGGCGAAGCCGATCGCCTGTACGACCACTTGTATGGAGGTGAACCGCAGGAGGATCGGCGTCCAGTGCCGCAGCGTGGCGCTGGCCTCGGTGCCGGCAAACCAGCTCCGGGCCTCCACCTCTGACACTTCGAGTGCTGATGTTCCGGCCTCCGCGGGCACGGCCGTTGCGGCGCTGGACACTTCAGCCGGCTGCAGCTCCGCGGCATACTCGGGAGCGAAGTCGAATCCAGCCGCTGTCGTCTGCTCCTCGCCGGAGGCAGTGGTTATGAGCTTTGCCGCGCTCGCGCTACGCTTCATCCCTGCACCATTAATGAAGCCCGGCGAGGGCCAGTCCGGAGGTGAGGCCAATGGCGGAATCCATTCCCCGATAGGCGAAGATCTTGCCCTTGCTCGATGGAATGAAGAGAATATCGCCGTCTTCCAGCGGAATGTCGATCACCTTTCCGGTCATCATGGCCTTCAGCTTGATGGGCAGCTCCTCCCGTCCATTGGGGGTCCTGCGGATCAGGCGCGCCTTGTCCTGCGCCGAGGTCTTAGTAGTTCCCGCCGCGAGCGCGACCAACTGCAGCACCGTCAGCCGGTCATTGCCATCAATCATGAACCCGCCCGGATGGCCAACGTCGCCCACCACATAGGCAACTCCGGCGCGCGCGACCACGACCGTGTCTCCCGGCTCAATGTCGACATTCTCAATAATCTTGCCCGGACGGCTGTCCATGCGGATCATCTGCGGATGGTCGGGATCGGATTTGTGGGTCACGCTCACCATGCGCCCAGCATTGGGGGTGACCCCACCGGCAGCGCTCAGCAGGTCCACCAGCCCGTGGCTGCCCAACAGTGGATAGATCCCCGGGCTCTTCACCTCGCCTGTCACGGTCACTCCCTGGGTGGCATACTCCACGATAAAGATCGATACATGCGGATCTTTGAGAATCTCGGCGGCCAGGAGCCTCTGCTGGACGGCGGCCGAGGCCTCCTCCGCTGTCATGCCTTCAACCCGCAGCGGCCCCGCGACGGGCAGCGCGATCTCCCCTTCTTCGTTCACACGAAGCTTCCCGGAGAGCTCAGGCGTGTCGAAGACCCCCACCTCCAGCAGATCGCCCGACGAGATCTGCAAACGGTGTGCAATCTTGGCGGAAACCGGCGTCTGCGGCTGATCGAGCAGTTGTGCGAATACGGCCAGCGGCAGCGCCATTACCACCACGACAGGGGCCAGAAACCTTCTCCCAAAATTCATGACGATCTTCCTTTGAAGATGTTTGGCCTGTTTATACATAGCGTCACCCTGCGGCTTCTTCATCGTTGCCACGGTAGTAGTGGCTCATCGCCTTGCCGTATCGCTGCGAATAGCCGTAGTAGTTCTCCAGCTTCAGGTTCACGCAGTTGAAGACGATGCCCACCAGATTGGCTTGGGAGCGCTGCAGCAGGTCGCGCACCCGGAGCACCGCCTTCCTGCGCGCGACTCCCGAGCGGATCACCAGCACCACCGCGTCCGCCAGGTTCGACAGCGCCAGCGCATCGGCCACGGAAAGGATTGGCGGCGTGTCGAGAATGATCCGATCGAATTCCGCCGAGTAGGTCCCCAGCACCTCCCCCATGCGCTTGGATCCGAGCAGCTCGGCGGGATTGGGCGGATGCGGCCCGGCCGGTAAGAGCTTCAGGGTGGGCAGCGACTCCAGCGGTGTAACGATCCCATTCCCGTTCGTCCGCTGTGTGAGCATCGTGCTGACGCCCGCCGGCGAATACGGAAGTCCGAACTGACTGTGCAACGCGGAGCGTCGCAGGTCGGCGTCGATGAGCAGGACCGACTCCCCGCGCTGCGCAAAGGAGACACCGAGGTTCGCCGCAACCGTGGTCTTGCCCTCGGCCGCAATGGAACTGACAACGGCAATCACCTTCGGCTGCAAGTCGGGAGTAGAGAGCAGAATCGAGGTCCGCAGTCCGCGGAAGGCCTCGGCGGCCTGCGAGCGGGGATTATTTACCAGCATGGGGACCACTGCACCCGGCTTGCCCGCTTCGGTGGCGCCCTTCAGGCGTGCTGCAAACGGATTGACCGGAATGCTGCAAAGCACCGGAAGTCCGGTGAACGTCTCCAGCTCCGAAGAGGTGCTCACCGTATCGTCGAACGATTCGGTCAGGAACGCCAGCAGCAGGCCAGTCAACAATCCGCCGAAGAGCCCGATGGCCAGATTGGCCCGCACCTTGGGCTCAATGGGGGTCGCCGGAATCTCAGCGGGGTCAACGACGCTGATGTAGCTAGAGTTTAGCCCGGCCGTCACGCCTGCCACTTTCAGCTTCACCTGCAGGGTGTCATAGAGTTCCTGGCTGGTCTCCACTTCGTGCTTCAACACCGAGAACTGCACGGCATGTTCATTGAGCTTATAGGCGGCGCTCTTCTGCGCATTGAACTGGTCGCGCAGCAGCGACTCGGTCTTTGCGGCCGAAAGATAGTCCTCGTTGAGCCGCTTGCCCACATTTTCGATCTCGGTCTGGATGGCCGACTCCAGTCTGAGCAGCTGCGCCTGCAGCTCGTGGACCTTGGGATATCCGGGGCCGAATTTTGAGTTGAGCTGCGCCAGCTGCGACTTCATCTCCGCCTCCTGCCCGCGCAAAAGCTGCAGCGTCGGCGTGGGAATGGTGCTTGCGATCAGCTCGGGGTCACCGGTCTCGGCCAGCCGATGCTTGGCTTCCTTCACGATGCGCTCGGCTTCGGCTTCGGTCACCTGCTGGTTCAGAACTTTCAGCCGGTCGGTGGTGATGTTGTCGCTCTCGCTCTCGCCAAGAATATTGTGGTTCTTTTGGAAGTCCGCCAGCTTCTGCTGGGCATCGGACGCCTTGCCCTGCAGCTCCTCCATCTGCTTGGCGAGCCAGCGCGAGACCTGCACCGCTCCCTCGTAGTGCGCCTGGAAGTTGCGCTGCATGTACTGCTCGGCCACGGCGTTCGCCACGTCGGTCGCCAACTTGGGATCGGTGCTGCGGAAGCGGATTTCGACCAGTTGCGTTTGGGGAACGATGCGCACCGTCAGCGCCTGCTGGAAGGTCTCGAGCATGGCCTCCCGCTGCCAGGGGCTCATGGCCTTCAGCTCGGTCTGCTGCATGCTGTCCGCCATCTTTCCCACGAACTCCGGACGTTTCGCCAGGCCCATGGCGCCGATCACCCTCGCCGCAACCGAGTCGCTCTGGATCAGCTTGACCTCGGTTTGCATGCGCGTGTCGACGTCCTCGACGCCGATCCGCTCGTTGAGCACGTCATCCAGTCCGAGGTTGGAGCTGCGGCCCGGATCGATCTGCAGCGACATCACGCTCTCATACACGGGCTTGGTGCGGAAGGTGTGAACGGCGATCAGGGTAAAGATCAGCGCCGTCGTGCCGATCACAATCCACCGCCGCTTGGCGATCGTCTGCCACATGGCGGCAAAGGAATGCTCTTCTTCCTGTCCTCCGCCGCCCCGCACCGGGATCGTTACGACCCGGCTGGATACTGTGTTGTCATCACGATTCATCGCGCCCATCCACTTGTTTGCCCAGACACGCTAGCCGCGCCCGGGCCGATTCCCTGCCCCACCGGATTGCGGGTGGAAACTTATCCTCCGCCGTCGGTCAGCACCCGGTACCAAAGTTCGGCATATGCTGCAGCCGCGCTCTCCAAGGAGGTAAAGGGCAGCTCCGCGCCGCTCACCACGGGATACATCTGCAATAGAACTACCGTGGCCACAAACGACAGCACCGTGACCTGCGCGCTCAAGTTGCGCAGGCCGTAATTCTGCGACCACCGTTCGAAGTTCCTGGCTGAATCGGCCAGGATTGAATCCAGATGCTTGCGAAAAAGCGGACCCATCTCCGGGCCGAACTCCAGCACGCTGAAGTGCAGCAGGCGCACCAGCGCCGGCTCCTGCACGACGGTCTCGGTGATCACTTCGAAGAGCGAGCGCAGCGCAACCCGCGAGTTCTCGGCGCCGGCGTCCCCAGCAGGCCCGAGGTCCCCTGCGCGCCTGTTGGCGTGCTGGAGTGAAAGTCCGCTCTTAGTTGGCTGGGGCGAGGGGCCATCGAGAAGTCGCACGTGTCCCCGCAGCTTGCCCAGCTCGCAGTCGATTGCCGCGATGAACAGCTCCCGCTTGCTTCGGAAATAGCGGAAGAGATTGCCTTCGCTCACGTTGGCGCTGCTTGCGATGTCGCGGGTGGTGACGCCGTTGAAGCCCCCGCGCGCAAACAGCGCAACGGCCGCGGCAATCATCCGGTCTTTGGCAGCGGCTTCGCTCATTTTTTTGCCGTTGAAAGGACGTGCCACTCAAGCTTCATTTGCTTGATTGGGGTGGTTGAGTTTGTTTTTGTCTGGGCAGTCGCTCTCCGCAGTTTTGCAGGAAGCAACGCGGGAGGCGCTAACCTTTATTTCCCAGCCATTCCAAGTCGCACTCCTCCACCTCGACTGCGACACTGGGCATCTCCACCGGCGCGCCTTTCACGATCTCCTGCAGCGAGAGCACCACGCGCAGTCCATTGCTCCGACGGACCACGATGCCCTCGAAGCCTTCCAGCGGGCCATTTGCGATCCGCGCCCGATCACCGACATGCAGATTGGGGTGCGGCTCGGCTCGGCGCTGCTCCAGCCCCGCGCGCAAAGATTCGATTTCATCCTGCTGCAGTGTCAGCGCCTCCCGCCCGTTGCCGACGATGGAGACCACGCTTGAGACCTCCAGCACGCTGCCATGGCGCGACCATGGAAATCGCGCAAAGACATAGCCCGGAAACAGCGGCAGCTCCAGCTCAACCTTGAGGCGATTTTTCCAGCGGCGTGTAGTGCGGTAGGCAGGCAGATAGCACTCAATCTCGCGCAGGGCGAAGTGTTTCACCACGCTCTTTTCATGGCTTGGCCGGGTATAGATCGCGTACCAGTCAGGCGGCGGAGCGTTGTTGATCTCGCCGCCCGAAAATACTTCGCTGCTGCTTTGCCGGGTATTCAATGCGCATTCCATCAGTAGACACAGCTCCGCTATTGCCAGTTAGCAGTACCCTCTGCCCTGGCTGTCTAGACTGCACTTTGCTGGACCGCGGCAAGTCACCCCAGCAAGCCAACTGCAAGCTTGCTGGGAACCCCACCAGGTATTTGCCGCAACTCCCGCCCCACCACCGCCGGTTAGTACCGGGCCGTTGAAGAAACGCAAGGGCGAGAGTGACTACTCACTCCCGAGAACGCCGCAGTATAGGTTTGACGAATTCGAAGTGTCAATTCAGAGAGGATTACTATCCGGTAACATCCTCCCCACCAACTCGTTGACTTCGCCGTCTATCGCAGCCGCGCCCCACGTTCGCATCCGAATCGAACATATTCGCCCCCATCCGGGATTGCGTATTGCTAGTTGATACCAGTTAGCAACCGCCGGCCGCGGCGATATGTCACACTATATGGAGAGCAGGATCGGCTCGGGAGATGCCCGCCAACTTCGGTGAGCTCCCGTTTTCCAAAGACTCAGATTGAACGATAAGCCTTCCAATCCGCAATTGAGCGCCACCGTCGTCATCTGTACCCGCGGGCGTGCGCATGAGCTCGGCCGCTGCTTGCAGGCCGTCGCGCAGATGCGCTATCCCAGCTTCGAGGTGCTGGTGGTGGACAACGGGCCGCCGGATCCCCCTACCCAGGCCGTAGCCGAGTGTTACGGTGCGCGCTACCTCAATAGTCCGCGCCCCGGCCTCAGCCGCGCGCGCAATGACGGCGCCCGTGCCTGCTGCACCGAACTGGTCGCCTATCTTGACGACGATGCCTGGCCGCATCGTGACTGGCTGGCCACGCTCGCCCGCGAGTTTGCCGATCCGCGGGTGATGGCCGTCGGGGGTGAAGAGCTGCGTCCGGTTGCGCAGTGCGAGATGGAGCGACTGTCCGCGGGGCCCGTCGAATGCGCCGGCGGCAAACGCCGTCCCGCGCGCAATATCGGCCTGGACACGCCCGACTGGTTCTCCCTTACCAACT
>WNFY01002858.1_pt1 | contig 16261 bp, 20 predicted proteins | sample 5400091 | NCBI WGS metagenome assembly WNFY01 (sample SAMN13153364, study PRJNA577476) | soil metagenome | isolation source: 60 cm soil or saprolite under grassland replicate 1 | place: USA:California | collected 2016-06-15
TGCAGGGGATCGGCCAGTGGGTGGTGCAGTCGGTCTTCAACTCCGACCTACCGGTGATCCTGGCGGTGACGATCGTGACCTCGCTGGCGATCACCCTGATGAACCTGCTCGTCGACATCCTCTACGCCTACCTCGACCCACGCGTCAGATACACGTAGCGGTCAGTCACTTGGACGAGGGGTCGGGTCCGCGGACCGGACTCGACCCCGATCCTTGCCATCGGGCCCTCAGACGGCTAGGGCGGTCGTCTCCTGCCGGATTCCGGGCTTGGCCTTCGCCAGGTTCTCCCCGGGCTCCAGCGGGAAGTGGCAGGCCGCCAGGTCGCCGGCGGCCTTCGGCTCCAGCGGCGGCTCCTCGCCAAGGAGGACATGGCCGATCGGGTCGTCCACAGCGCCGGTGACGCCCTCACCGACGACCTCGGCGAGTAGCTCTACATTGCCGAGCGTCTTATGACTTGGTGCGCGATAGACGAGGTTGCGGGAGCTGCTGGACGCTACCGCCTGGCGTGGCTGCGGGCCGCCCTGGCCAGCGGCGACCCCAACGGGGAGGTGACCCTGGCCTGGCAGGCCGAGGAGGCGCTGCGCACCGTATAGGCGGCGGCCGGCACGAACGCCGCTCACTGGGGCTTTCGCAGCTTCGCCGACTACCAGCTGCGGCTACTGCATTGCGGTGTCACATGGGAGACTCACCGCAAGGCTGCGGCCGATCTCACCACGCTTGGTGGCGTAGAGGCCCATTTCGGTCCATGGCGGTTCCTTCCAGGGATCGAGCGCGGCTGTTGGAGACAGCGGCGGGCGCCGATAGTTGGTGCTGCGGTGGCTACGCGCACTCGGAGTTTCGGTGGCTACGTGCACTCGGGGCTGTTGTGCGGCGTTGGCTGCGTGCGCGTGGCTTCCCGGTAGTCGGCGACAGAGGCCATCAGCTTGTCGGCGCCGCTGAGCCGGTTGATCGCTGGGCCCAGGCCGGGGAAGTAGTCCATCAGCGCTTTCAGCAGCCGGCCGGGGCCGAGGTTGACCACGATTTCTGCCTTGGGCTTGTCGATGGCGCGCAGGGTGGCGGCGGCGACCTTCTCCGGTTTGACGGAAAACGCCGTGCTGGCGGTCAGGCCCGTCTTGGCGAGGGTCCGGACGCTCACCCCGGCATCCTTGACGGGCCCGAGGATGAGACTGGTGGCCGACACCCCGGTGTTGTGGTAGTCACTGTGCAGCACCCGGCTGAAGGCGGTGAGCCCGTCCTTGGCCGCGGCGTAGGCTTCGGTGTAGGGGAAGCTGGTGTGCCCGGCCAGCGACGAGATGTTGATGATCCGGCCGTATCCGCGTTTGAGCATGCCGGGCAGCAGCAGGCGGCTGAGCAGCAGCGGGCTGATCAGGTCGACTTGGAGCACGTACTCGATCTCGCCAGGGCGAGCACGTGGAAGCGGGTCTGCGGCTCGGTCGCGGCGTTGTTGACCAACACGTCGACGGTTCCCAGCGCGGCGGCGGCTGCTTGGGCGATCTGGTGGGCGGCTTGCCGGCCACCCAGGTCGATGGCGGCGACCGCCACGTTGGTGTCGCGGGTCCGCAGCTCCTTGGCGAGGCGGACGAGGTCCGCTTCCGAGCGGGCCACCAGCAGCAGGTTCATCCGCCGGGCGGTGAGCGCTCTGGCGATGTACTGCCCTATTCCGTGCGAGGCCCCGGTCACGATGGCGTTGCGCGGTTCCATGCCGCACACTCCCTTCAGTCGCGTCTACGAGACTGTCTGATGATAAGATAGTCTCTATGACAGACAATCTACGGAGAGACGGCCGGTGGGCAAGTGGTAGCTGCAAGAAAGCGGACCGAGCGGGTGGGTCAGCTGCTGTTTGTGGCGCAGCAGGCGGCGCAGACCCTGGCCACTGAGCGTCTGGAACCGCTGGGGCTGTCGCCGCGGGCGTGGGGGGTGCTGAGCACCTTGGCCGAATCCGGGCCTATGACGCAAATCGAGCTGGCGAATGCGCTTGCGATCGACCGGACGGCGATGGTCTACCTGCTCGACGAGCTCGAAGAACAGGGGCTCGTCCAGCGGGTGCGGAACCCTGAGGACCGTCGCTCCTTTCTCATCCACCTGACCGCTTCGGGTGAGCAGGCACAGCGGAAGGCAGCGGCCGGGCTCGCCGGGGCGACGGAGGTCCTCCTCAAACCCCTCGACCCAGCAGAACGCCGTCAACTGGTCGACCTGCTAGCGAGAATCGCGGATCACTGGCAGGAGCTGAGCGCCAACCAGCCGTAGCCCTGGCAGCTCGCCCGGAACGCTGCTTCGGGCCGGACCCAGGGCGCGCACCCCGACCCATTAGCACGGTTGTCAGCTCTGACGCCCAGGTGCCAGCGCTGTGACAGCATCAGGCCGGCGGGTCGGTCGCGCCAGCTGACAACATCACCGGCGGCCCGATGCCTGTCATCGCGCACCGGAAGCCATACAACGCCGCCCAGCGCGCAAGCCATACGCAGTGCCGACGTGGGTCACGGGATGCCGAGCTGATGCATCTGGTCCTTCAGCCATGCGGGACCCACCTGCAGCTCGGCGAGCATGCGCCGAAGCGACCAGCCCTGCCCGACCCGCCGCACCCGCAGGTAGCCCTCCAGATCCGCGAACCCCAGCTCGGCCAGGCGGGCCTGCCGCTTGGCCGCCCACAACGCTCTCTGCCGCGCGATCGCTCGGCGAGGCCGGATGGTTGCCCGGCGGCGTGGCAGCCGATGCTGGTCGAGCCGGTCACCCACCGTGGCGGGGTGCACGCCAAGCTGGCTGGCGATGCTGGTGGTTGGCCATCGCCGGATCATCCCCCGGTCGGTCAGGTAGTCCTGCAGTGGTGGGAAGCCCAGCTCCGCCGCCCTGGTGGTGAGCTGCTGGTCGGTGGTGGCGCGCCGGGTGTGGGCGGCGGTCACCCGGCGGGGCGACGGGGTGATGCCCGCCTGGTCGAGCAGGTGGCGGACGACCTTGGTGGTGGTGGTGGTGGTGGTGGTGGTGGTGGCAAGCTCACTGGCCAGCCGCGCGGGACTGGCCTGCTGCTGGACCCGCGCGTGGAGGTAGCTGGCAAGGTCGCTGTACCCCTGCGCGTGAGCGCGACGGCACAGGCGGCGCTGGTCGCTGTCGAGGACCGTGAAGCCGCCCTTGAGGGTCAGCGTGCGCGGCGATTGCGCTGGTGGTGGCGTTATACATGCGCCTGGCGTGCCGGGGGGTACGACCATCGGTAAGCACCTTGACCAGCAGGAACGCGCACCGTGGTGCCGGTCGGTGGTTACGGCATATTGGCCCTGTAGCGCCACCACCAGCAGAAACGCCCGGAGTGGTCATTTGCCCGCCCATGGTTGCCGGGGAACGCCGAAAGCATGGGTAACAGGGCCCTCTTGCAGTGTTGGAGGTGCTTGGCGATCGAGGACTCTGACCTGGTGGTCCAAACAGCGACGCTGCTGTGACGGCTCGATCAACGCGAGGGCGCGGTGGAGTTGTCGTGCCTTGGGATCGGCAGCATCCTGCAGGGCGCGGGGTGGGCGGGGGCGGAAGGTCCGGAAGCGGACCCCTGCGCGTCACGTGCAGTTGACGACGAGGCGGGGGCTGTCGGTCCTGACTGGCCTGGGTCAGGGGTCCCTGGCACCGCGGGAGGCGAGAGCCACACTCGAAGATAGCGGGCTGGACGGCTCGTACGGCCATCGGCCGGTGGGCCACGACACGGACGGGTGAGGGCGATGATGTGGGGCTACGACTGGGGCTGGGGGGCCTGGCTAGTGATGAGCGTGATGATGGTGGTCTTCTGGGGCTTGGTGATCGCTGGAATCGTCGTCCTGGTGCGCTATCTGACCGGCCCCCGCCAGAGCGGCGGGCCTGCCCCTGACAGCGGGCGGGAAAGCGCCGAGGAGCAGTTGGCCGAACGGTTCGCCCGCGGCGAGATCGACGAGGACGAGTACACCAGGCGCCGCCAGCTCCTGCGGGCGGACCGGTGAGCCTGGTGCGCTGGCCCAACATGCGGCTGCTGGTGGCCGGGACACTGACCGCAATCGTGCTGGCCGCCGGGTCGACGGTTGGGCTCGCCGTCGCCAGCGGGGCGTTCGATGGCCCAGCACGCGGCGGGACAGGCTGCGCCGCCCCAAGGCTGGCTGGCGCGGTGGTCGAGGTCACCCTGACCGACATGGGCGGCATGATGGGCGGCCAGTACGGGCCCGGCCAGACGATGGGCGGCGGGCGGTCGGGCATCGGCATTGCGCGCGTATTCGTCAGCCCTGGCGTGGTCCCGGCGGGGACGGTGTCGCTGCGGGTACTCAACCAGGGCGCACGGACCCACGAGCTGGTGGTGCTGCCCCTGCCGGCAGGTCAGGCTGCCGGGGCGCGCACGGTCGGCAGCGACGGCCAGGTCGATGAGGCGGGCAGTCTGGGCGAGGCGTCACGCACCTGCGGCGCGGGCGCCGGGGATGGCATCGCCGCGGGCGCGGCGGGCTGGGTGACGCTGACGCTCGGGCCTGGCCGCTACGAGCTGATGTGCAACCTGCCCGGCCACTACACGGCCGGCATGTACGCCGAGCTTGACGTCAGCTGACCGCCAACCGGCTGCCATCCAAGGATCATCGGCGGCCAGCTCGGGGTCAGGTCAGTCGCAGCGCAGGTGGTCGTGGGTCAGGCGGATCGCGATCGAGCCCTCGCCCACCGCCGACGCCACGCGCTTCACCGACCGATGGCGGACGTCGCCGACCGCGAACACTCCGGCTGGCTGGACTCAAGGAGCAGGCGAAGGCGCTGCAGCGGCCAGCCCTGGGAAGGTCGCTCGCCTCGCAGCAGATCCGTACCGGTGACCACGAACCCCCACTGGTCGCGTTCGACATCGTCTGGCAGCCAATGCGTATGGGGCTCGGAGCCGACCAGGACGAACAGGGCCACGGCCGGAACAGTCTCGGCTTCCCCGGACTCCCGGTCCTTGAGGGTCAGCCGCTCCAGCCGGCCATGCCCGGCGGCGCCTACCACCTCAACGTTGTACCGCACGGCGATGTTGGGTGCGCTCTGAATTGCCCGAAGGAGATACTTGGACATGCTGTCGGCCAGCGAGCGGCCTCTGACCAGGAGCGTCACCCGAGCGGCGTAGGTGGCGATGTGCACAGCGGCCTGTCCCGCGGAGTCGGTCATCGCATCCTCTCAGGCGAGGGAGAGGAACAGCCGCTCGAGCCGAGCCCGGTCGATCGAGGGCTCCTCGCCGGTCGCCTCGGCGGTGATGCACTGCTGCAGCCCGCTGGCGATGAGCTTGAAGCCGGCGCGGTCCAGCGCCCGGGAGACGGCGGCGAGCTGGGTGATGACGTCGGTGCAGTCGCGGCCGTCCTCCAGCATGCCGATGATGCCGCGCAGTTGGCCCTCGGCACGGCGCAGCCGCTTGATCGTGTCGCTGACCGCGCTCTGGTCGAGCTGCATACTTCCTCCCGCTGTGCCCGTCCCTGTTTGGCGATCCGTTCCTGCAGGTCACCCGACTCGGGCCCCCCCGTCACCGCACCGGCGTGGGTCATGATACCCCCGCCGGTATGTGTCGGAGGTGACTGTGCGTACCCGCTGCGCGGCATGTCGCGGCCAGGCGCGGGCTGGCTGAGGGTCGGCTGTCCCGGCTCAGCAGGGGGTCGTGGGTGCGCGGCGCTGGTTGTCGTGCAGGCAGGCGGGTGGGAGGTGGAACCAGCGCAGCTGCTCGAAGTCGCCGGGCAGGCCGGTGGGGCCGTCGTCGAGGCGGTCGGGCCGGCTTGCCAGCAGGGCCCGTGCCTGCTCCAGGTAGCCGGCCAGGGCGTCCTCGCCTGCGTGTGCCTGGTGGTTGGGCCGGGTGAGCATGCCGTCGGGGTCGTAGCGCACCTGAGCCAGGCGCAGCGGCGGCTCGGCTGGGCCGCTGCGGTGGTGCCACAGGCCGGTGTGCGGGTCGAACCGGTAGTCGCCCAGTAGCCGGTAGCCGTGGGTGGCGACCAGGTCGACCGCGTCGATCAGGTAGTCGCCGACGGTGTCGGAGATGAAGTAGTTGAAGTTCACCCGCACCCAGCCGGGCTTGATCCCCTCGCAGCCGCGGCCGACCTCGTCATGCAGCGCATGTGACCGCTGGGCGTCGATGGCCAGCAGCCGATGCCCGTAGGGACCGGCGCAGGAGCAGCCACCGCGCGCCTGGATGCCGAACAGGTCGTTGAGCAGGGCCACGACGTAGTTGTGGTGCAGGTAGCGTTCCCCGTTCCGGACGCGGAAGGACACGATCGACAGGCGCTGCGCGTGGGGATTGCCCAGGATCTCGAGGTTGGGGTTGGCCTGCCAGCGGTCCAGCGCACGGCGCCAGAGGCGCTGCTCGCGTGCCTGGATCAGGTCGGTGCCGACCGCCTGCTTGAGCCCCACGACCAGCCCGGCACGGATCGACTCGACGATCGCTGGGGTGCCGCCCTCCTCCCGCGCGACCGGGTCGTCCAGGTAGCGGTGGCCCATCGGGTCGACGAAGGCCACCGTGCCGCCCCCTGGCGCGGTGGGGACGCGGTTGCGGACCAGCTCGCGGCGGACCACCAGCACCCCCGGGGTCTGCGGGCCGCCGATGAACTTGTGCGGGGAGAAGAAGATCGCGTCCTTGTGGTCGGCGCGGCCCGGGGCGCTGGCGGCCATGCGGATCGGCACGTACGGCGCGGCCCCCGCGTAGTCCCAGAACGACAAGGCGCCGTGGCGGTGCAGCAGCGCAGCTATCCGTTCGGTGTCGGACAGGATGCCGGTCACGTTGGAGGCGGCCGAGAAGCTGCCGATCCGCAAGGGCCGCTCGGCGAAACCGACCAGCCGGGCCCGCAGGTCCGCGAGGTCGATGTGGCCGTCGGGGTCCTCGCCGATGACCACCACGTCGGCGATCGACTCCCGCCAGGGCAGCTCGTTGGAGTGGTGCTCGAACGGCCCCACCAGCACCACCGGCCGCTCCGCCGGCGGGATCTGGTCCAGCAGCCGGTAGCGCTCGGCCAACCCGGCCGGCAGCCGCAGCTCCAGGATGCCGACCAGCTTGTTGACCGCGGCCGTCGCCCCGGATCCGCAGAAGATCACCAGGTTCTGCTCGGTGCCGCCGACCGCGTCGCGGATCAGCCGGCGGGCGTCCTCGCGCAGCCGGGTGGTCTGCAGGCCAGTGCCCGAGCTCTCGGTGTGGGTGTTGGCATAGCGCGGCAGCACCTGCTGGCGGATGAACTCCTCGATGAAGTCCAGCGACCGCCCCGACGCGGTGTAGTCGGCATAGGTGATCCGCCTTGGACCGTAGGGTCCGGGAAGCACCTGGTCGTCGCCGACGATGCCACGCCGGACCCGCTCCAACAACGCCGAGGTGACCGGCGCGTCCGTGCCCGCTGCCTGCCCGACCGACCTGCTCACGGCGACCTCCTGGCGGCGACCGGCCCCCGCGACGCGGGATGCCGTACGACGCCTAGCGTGCTCCCTGGCACGGCGCTCGGCGGGGGCTGTTCGTCCCGCTGGGTGCGGGACCCTCGTCGGCGGTGCACGTCGTCGGCGCGGGCCGCTCGATCCAGGGGGCGTCGCGGGACCATCGTTGCCTCCATACCCCCGAGGGCAGTTGCGGTCCGGGCGCCGACCGGGCATCATAGATATACCCCGGGGGGTATTAGGGAGAGGTCGTGAGAGATGCTGGAGATCATTCCGATCGACACCCCGAGCCTTGGTGACCGCAGCTACCTCGCCCATGACGGCGAGGTCGCTCTGGTGGTCGACCCGCAGCGCGACCTCGATCGTCTCCTCGCCCTCGCCGAGCAGCACGGGGTGCGCATCACCCACGTGTTCGAGACCCACGTCCACAACGACTACGTGAGCGGCGGCTTGGCCCTGGCGAAGGCCACCGACGCCGCCTACCACGTCAACGCTGACGATCCGGTCTCCTTCGCGCGGGTGCCGGTCCGCGACGGCGACGCCATCCAAGCGGCCGACACCATGCGGGTGCTCGTCACCCCCGGCCACACCTTCACCAACCTCGCCTACGTGCTGGAGGCCGACGGTGCGCCGGTCGGGGTGTTCACCGGCGGCTGGCTGCTGTACGGGTCGACCGGCCGGCCCGACCTGCTCGGTCCCTGCCACACCCCCATGTTGGTCCACCGGCAGTTCGACTCGGCCCGGCGACTGGCGTCCGTGCTGCCCGATCCCACACCGGTGTTCCCCACCCACGGGTTCGGCAGCTTCTGCTCGGCCGCCCAGGCCGAAGCCACCTCGTCGACCATCGGGCAGGAAAAGCGGGGCAACCCCACGCTGATACTCGGCGAGCACGACTACGCCCAGGCGCTGCTTGCAGGGCTGGACGTGTGGCCCGCCTACTACGCCCACATGGCACCGGCCAACCTGGCCGGCCCACACGCACCCGACCTGTCCCCGCCCGCACCGGCCGACGCTCGGGCGCTGCGGCGGCGGCTCGACAGCGGCGAGTGGGTGGTGGACCTGCGCTCGCGCACGGCGTTTGCCGCCGGGCATGTGCCCGGCACGCTGAGCTTCAGCCTGGACGGCAGCTTCGCCACCTACCTCGGCTGGCTCATCCCCTGGGGCATGCCGCTGACCCTGCTCGGCGAGACGCCCGAACAGGTCGCCGAGGCGCAGCGAGAGCTGGCCCGCATCGGCATCGACCGGCCCGTCGCCGCGGCGGCCGGGCCGCCGGAGGGGTGGGCCGGCGCCGCACCCTTGGTCGTGCTGGACGTGCGCCGTCGCCTGGAGTGGTCGGAGGGCGACATCGCCGACGCTGTCCACATCCCGCTGCACGAGCTGCCACGCCGGCTCGGCGACGTGCCAGCAGGCCAGGTGTGGGTGGTCTGCCGCAGCGGCTACCGAGCGACGGTCGGCGCGTCCCCGCTCGCCGCCCACGGCCGGGACGTCGTCGCGGTCGACGACGAGTTCGATAACGCCGCCGCGGCCGGCCTGCCCCTCGAGCAGCCGGTGGCATCCCGGCCCAACGACGATACCGGCGAGGTCCGCGAACGGTCCGGTCCCGGCCGTGCCGAGGGTCGCCGGCCGCCGGCCGCCCGAGACGCCCCAAGCGGCGAGGGCGCTCAAGCAACGCCACATGACGCACTCCCCGCCTGGCGGCGGGTCCTCGCGGTCGTCGCCCACCCCGACGACGAGTCGTTCGGCCTGGGTGGCCTGCTCGACGCCTTCCACGGCGCCGGCGCCGAGACCGCCGTGCTGTGCTTCACCCATGGGGAGGCGTCGACGCTGCGCGGCGTGCCTGGCGACCTGCGCGAGTTGCGCGCCGCCGAGCTGCGCGATGCGGCCTTGCTGCTGGGGGTTGCCCACGTCGAGCAGCGCGACCATCCCGACGGCCACCTCACCGCCGTCCCCATGGAGGTGCTGGCCGGCGAGGTCGCCGCCGCGGCGCGCGCAGGGCGGGTCGACGGGCTGCTGGTGTTCGACACCAATGGTGTCACCGGCCACCCCGATCACGCCGCCGCGACCGCCGCGGCGCTGTACGCGGCCCGATCGCTCGACCTGCGTGTGCTCGGCTGGACCATCCCCAGCTCGGTTGCTGAGGCGCTCAATGCCGAGTTCGGCACCCGGTTCACCGGCCGCCAGCCGAGCGGAATCCACCTGACCGTTGGGGTGGACCGAGCCAGGCAGCACCAGGCCGCCCACGCCCATCCCAGCCAGGCGCTGCCAACCAGCGCACTCTGGCGCCGCCTCGAGCTGCTGGGCGACGCCGAGCGGCTGCGCTGGCTGCGCAACCCAGCATCAGCGACACCACCAGACAAGGAGTTGGGCCGGAGCTAGGGCCACCAGGGCTACCATCCACCGAAACAGGCTGTAAGACCGGGTCGTACGAGGAGGAGGCGCGCCGTGGCTGCGAAGGTGCTGGTGCTTGGGTCCAATTTCGCTGGTCTGACCGCGGCCCTGGCGGTCAAGCATGAGCTGCAGGGCGACGTCGACGTCACCGTGATCTCCAAGGCCGACCGGTTCGTGTTCAACCCCTCGTTCATCTGGATCCCGTTCGGCAAGCGCAAGCCCCAGGACATCACCTTCCCCGTGGCGCCCACCTTCGAGTCCCACGGGGTGGACTTCGTCCACGCCGAGGCGACCAGGATCGACACTCAGCTGCAGCAGGTGGAGACCTCCAAGGGCGCCCACGGCTACGACTACCTGGTGATCGCCACCGGCTACCTGGAGGACTTCTCCCCGATCCCCGGGGCCGGGCCTGGTGGCCCCACCCAGGCCATCACCTCACTGAAGGGTGCCCTAGCCACCGCCGACGGCTGGAAGCGGCTGCTCGCCGACCCCGGGCCGGTGGTGGTCGCCGCCGCCCAGGGCACCGGGTGCTTCGGGGCAGCGTACGAGTTCGTCTTCAACGTCGCCTACCAGCTCCGCAAGCACGGCCTCAAGAAGCGGGTGCCGATCACCTACCTGACCGCCGAGCCCTTCCTCGGCCACTTCGGGATCGGCGGCCTGCCCGGTGGGGAGCGGCTGCTGGGGATGTTCCTGAAGCGCACCGGGATCCAGGCCATCCTCGACACCTCCATCGAGGAGATCGTGCCGGGCGAATTCCGATTGGCCGATAGTCGCCGGCTGCCGTTCCGCTTCGCGGTGGTCGTGCCACCGTTTGTGGGCGCCGAGGTGGTGCGGACCTCGGGTCTGGGCAACCCGAGCGGCTTCATCGAGGTGGAGGACACCTACCAGACCAAGACGGCCCCGAACGTCTACGCCGTGGGGATCGGGACGGCCGTGAGCGTGCCCTGGCAGACGGCCACCCCCGTCGGCGTGCCGAAGACGGGCTTCCCGGCCGAGACCATGGCGCACGTGGCGGCCAGCAACATCGCCGCCCAGATCCGCGGGGAGCAGCCGAGCAGGCGGGAGTCGTTCGGCGAGATGCCGGCGGTGTGCATCATGGACGCCGGTAACAACGGTGTGGTGATCCTGGCCGACCGGATGCTGCCGCCGCGCAAGCACGGCGTGATGATCCCTGGGCCCCAGTCCCACGCGGCCAAGGTGGCGTTCGAGAAGTACTACCTGTGGAAGTCCCGGCACGGCTACGTCGGCCTGCCGTAGCGACTGTTGGACCTGGATGCGGACGGGCTGCGGCCTATCGGCCTGTGGGCGTTCAGGCGGAATGCATTGACCGTCGAGGCTGTTCATACCCAGGGGGGTATCTCTCGGAAAGGGTGGTCGTGATGGCGACGGTCGAGACGGTCGAGCTGACCAAGGACAACTTCGACGAGGTCACAAGCGGCAACGAGATGGTGCTGCTCGACTTCTGGGCGGCCTGGTGTGGCCCGTGCCGGTGGTTCGCCCCGGTGTTCGAGGAGGCGGCACAACGGCACGAAGACGTCGTCTTCGGCAAGGTGGACACCGAGGCGCAGCAGGAGCTTGCCACCGCTTTCGGGATCATGTCGATCCCGACGTTGATGGTTATCCGCGACAACGTGGTGCTGTATGCGCAGCCTGGCGCGCTGCCCGAGCCGGCGCTGGAGGACCTGATCGCCAAGGCCAGGGCGGTGGACATGGAGGACGTCCGCCGACGCGTCGGCGAGCAGGGCGCCAGCGCCTGACACGGCGGCTTCTGTGATGGAACGCGAGGACTGGGATCGCCGCTACGGCGGGACAGAGCTGATCTGGACGGCGGAGCCGAACCGGTTCGTGGTCGAGGAGCTCGGGGACCTGCCGGCGGGGCGGGCGCTGGATCTGGGCGCGGGGGAGGGCCGCAACGCCGTGTGGCTGGCCGAGCGCGGCTGGCGGGTGACGGCCGTCGACTTCTCACCGGTGGCCCTGGACAAGGCGCGGCGGCTGGCGCGGGCGCGAGGTGTCAGCGTGGACTGGGCGCTTGAGGACCTGCGCGACTACCAACCAGAGCAGGCCGCGTACGACCTGGTCTTGGCGGCCTACCTGCATCTGCTGCCAGCCGGGCGCGCCGCGGTGCTAGGTGGCGCGGTCGCCGCCCTGGCCCGGTGCGGCACGCTGCTGGTGGTCGGCCATGACCTGGCCAACCTCACCGAGGGGGTCGGTGGCCCCCAGGACCCCGCGGTGCTGTACACGTCGAAGGCGATTGTCGCCGAGCTGGACGGGCTCACTGTGCGCCGAGCCGGACGTGTCCGCCGACCGGTCGACACCGTGGCGGAGACGGGGGGGCGGTCGACACGCTGGTGCTCGCCACCCGCGACTGAGCGCCCGACGGATGGTTGTGCCCGGACGGGCGTCCGGGGGGGCGCGGTCAGAGCGGCGGCCGCCCCTCCCGCAGGACCGCGACGACGAGGCCGACCAGCGCGACGAAGGCGGTGCCCACGGCGATGAGCCGCAGCGCCCTGGGACGGGTCAGCCAGCGCGTCGCTCCGGCAGCAGTCCACATGCTGCGGTGATGGAAGTACCCGAGCACCCACACGACGCCGCCGAGCGCGAGGACCGCCAGTCCGGCAAGCGGATCCACCCGGATCACGATCCCGCCGAGCGCCAGGAACGACAGGCCCGTCCGGCTCCAGGCCAGCACCGTCCGTTCCCTGGCCAGACCGGGGTCGATGTCCTCCATGTCATCTGGGCACGTGCCGGCGTCCGAGACCGAGCGGCGCTGACTGTCGCTCACAGGCCTGGCCCTTGCGAGACCAGCACGAGCACCGCAGCCGTCGCGGCGACGGCAGCCACCAGCAGGGTCAGGAGCCGGGGCAGGTTCGAGGGGGGCAGCGGCTGGCCGAGTCGCAGGGCACGCTGGTTCCGCGCCCACTGCCGGTAGCTGATGAGGGACAGGGCGAGCCCGAGGATGATCAGCGGCACCCCCACGATGTGGCGCCCCCCGGGGATCCCGGGGAAGGGGGGAAGCAGCTGGGTGATGGCCAGTCCCGCCACGACCAGCGCCACGGCGGTGCGGTTCCACGCCAGGAAGGTCCGTTCGTTGGCGAAGGTGAAGCGGGCGTCCGGCTCGGTGCCCTCATCATGCTTGCTCAGCTCACGCATCGCTTGCCTTGCGGATCAAGAACACGAGCACGCCGTCCTCCTCGCCGGAGGTAAGCAGCTCGTTGCCGGTGTCCTCGGCCCAGGCGGGGATGTCGGCCAGCGCGCCCCGGTCGGTGGCGAGCACTTTGAGGACCTGGCCCGGCTCGAGCAGCCGCATCTGCTTGGTGGTCGCCAGCACCGGCATCGGGCATAGCAGGTCGCGGGCGTCGACCACCCGGTCCTCTTTGATCTCCTGCATGTCGTTGGCACCTCCAACCGCGCGATGGCGGCACTCAGATGAACATCGTCACGTGGGAGCGGCGTGCCTGTGACATGAATGCGGCCGCGCCGCCGAACTCGACGCCGTCGATGAAGTCGGCCTCGCGATAGCCGAATACTTCCATGGTCATCCGGCAGGCGATCAGGCGGACGCCGATGTCCCTGGCGGCGTCCAGCAGTTCCCCGATGGTCGCGACGTTGTGGATGGCGAAGCGGGACCGCATCATCCTCGATGCCAGCGGGACCATCCCGGGTAGCGAGGAGACGATGTCGGGGATGGGGATGGGGATGGGCATGGGCATCGCCGGGTTGCCGACCAGGTCGACCTTCAGTTTCTTGGCGAAGTCCTTGTGGATGATGCTCAGTCCGTAGAAGGTGAAGAAGATCGAGGTGTCCATGCCCGCCGCCGCGGCGGTGGTGGCCAGGATGAGCGGCGGGTAGGCCCAGTCCAGCGTGCCCTTGGAGGCGATGATCGACGCCCGCCTGGCCGCCGGGTCGCGCGTGAAGGCCCGCTCCACCTCCTCGCGCACGATCCTGCGCACGTCGTCCTCGGTCAGCTTCCCTGCGATCGGCTCCTTTGTGGTCTCAGCATCCTGCAGCATGCGCCGTCACCTCCTCGGTCGCCCGTTCCAGCTCGAGCAGCAGCGCCCGCGTTGCCTCGGCCCGCTCCCGCCAATGACGCCCGATCTCGCCGAGCACCGCTTCAGTCCGCCGGTGCCGCGCCGCCCACCCGGCCGCCTCGTCCGCCAGCCAGGCAAGCGTTGCCCCGGCGTCCTGGCTGAGCATCGAGCGCAGCGCAAAGGCCCGCTCGCCCATGCGCAGCCCCAGGCCGAGCCCTGCCGCCCCCCGGGCCAGGTCCCAGCGGGTCAGGATCAGGCCGCTGCGCGCCGGCGCCAGCAGGACCCCGACCAGCGCGTCGGCGTCCTCGCCGGCCTCGGGGAGCCCTGGGGCGTCGCGCAGGTGCAGCGGCGGGGTCGCCGGCGGCTCCAGGTCGGCCGCCTCGGCGAGCAGCGTGCGCTCCAGCAGCTGGGCCCAGGCGGCGTGGAACGGTGGTGCCGAGCCGATCACCGCTCGGGCGTAGGTGACGGCCCAGGTGAGCAGGTGCTCCCACAGCAGGGCGCGGCGCGCCTGGCGCCACAGCGCCTGGCGGGCGCGGTCCCGTTCGCCGCGCTCAGCCTCCCCGATGGTGGCGTAGAGGCCGAGCAGCGCCGCCAGGTGGTCCGGCTCGGGCGGGGGGGTGAGCCGCAGGGCCCGCCAGAACCCGGCGACCCGGTCGGCGGCCTCGCCTCCGAGCATTCCCTCCGCTCCGAGGTAGACCGACGCGTAGGGGACGAGCTGGAAGCCGAACAGCTCGGTGTGGTCGGCGGCGTCGATCCGGCCCGGCAGGCACAGGGCCTCGGCGATGCGCGCGTGGGTGGGCTCCGGTGGTTCGCAGAGCACCCCGAGGGCGCGGAGCAGCTCAGGCGTGGCCGGCATCGGAGGCTCCTTCCGGCGCTGGGATGTCCGGCAGGCGGTAGGCGGCTGTGCTGGGCTTCAGCGGCCGCATGAGCCAGTAGGGCCGGCGGGTGCGGTCGGGGGAGTGCAGGTCCGCGCCGCGGGTCAGTGCCAGCCACCGCCGGTAGGCCTCGTGGGCCTTTCTGGTGTCGACCAGGATGTCGCCGTAGGCGTCGCCCGGCCCGGCCTTGCGGACGCGCACGGCCTGGTGCCAGCAGTGCTGGCCGGAGATCGGGTCGGGGTGGACCGGGAAGGTGAGGTTCTGGTGCACGCCAACATCGGTCCACCAGATCCGGCGGGTGTCGGGGTCGGCCGACTGGTACGGCGCGACGCCCCGCTTGCGGGACATCGCCCAGCCGCCCTGGCCGGCGGTCAGGTCCACGGTTGCCATCATCTGGCCTGGGCCCTGCTCGCCGAGTTTCCAGCGGCCCATGTGGTGGCTGCAGGCCACCACGCCGGGGCGGATGCCCTCGGTGACCCATGCCTTGACCACGAAGTGGCCGATCTCGGTCTCCACGCGCACCAGGTCGCCTGGTCGGATCCCGAGGTGGTCGGCGTCGCGGGGATGGATCCACAGCGGGTTGGTGTGGGCCAGCTCGTTCAGCCACTTGGCGTTGGCGCTGCGGGTGTGGATCTGCACCGGCAGGCGGAAGGTGGAGATCAGCACCATCTGGTCGGGCTCGAGCCGGCTGGGGTGCACATGGCTGCGGATGTAGCCGGGCAGCGCGTGCTCCCGCCAGCCCCACTCGGCCAGTGTCCGGGACCAGAACTCCAGCTTGCCGCTCGGGGTCGGGAACCCGCGGCGCACCGTGCCGTCCACCAGCACCCCGACCGGGCGGCGGCCCGCCGGGTCGGGCTCGGGGGTGGCCACCGGCACAACATTGGGCGAGTCGGGCTTGGGCGCTCGGGAGAACACCCGCCCGTAGCGGCCGACCGCCACGTCGGCCAGCTCCTGTGGCGGGACTGCCTCCTCGAAGACCGCGCCGACCTTGGAGTGGATCTCGAAGGCGCCGTAGCGGCGCATGTACTGCAGCGGGGTCAGGCCCTCGGCCGCGGCCGCCTTGGGCAGTCCCGGGACCGACTGCTCGAAGATGTGGCCGTAGTACTCGTCGACCCCCAAGCGCTCGCCGGGGCGCTGCCGGGACTCGTGATATCTCCGGATGCCGAGCGTGCCGTCGGGGTCGATGCGCCAGGACAGCTCGATCCAGAACTCGTTCTCCTCCCACACCTGGCCGGGGTTGACCTGCCGGGTGTCGGTGACGCGCTCGCCGGCCCGCTCACGGGCGGCGCGCAGCACCGGTTGGCGGAACGCCACCCACTGGGCGTCGTACTGCTCGTAGGAGTGCAGGTCGTGCCGTTCCGACCCCACGCCCATTGGCAGCACGTAGTCGGCGAAAAAGGCGGTCTCGCTCCAGGTCGGGGTAAGGGCGACGTGCAGGCCGACCAGGCGCTCGTCGCGCAGGACCTCCATCCAGCTCAGGCCGTCGGGGTTGGTCCACACCGGGTTGTAGACCCGGGTGAAGTAGACCTCCAGCCGTCCGCGGCCCTCCTTGAGGAAGTGGGGCAGCAGGAACGACAGCTCGTTGAGCGCCAGGGGGTACTCCAGCGGCCAGGT
>WNFY01002863.1_pt1 | contig 16254 bp, 13 predicted proteins | sample 5400091 | NCBI WGS metagenome assembly WNFY01 (sample SAMN13153364, study PRJNA577476) | soil metagenome | isolation source: 60 cm soil or saprolite under grassland replicate 1 | place: USA:California | collected 2016-06-15
TGGGTGGACCCGAAGGAGCAGGTGGTCGCGGTGCTGATGACGCAGGCGGCGAGCCCGCAGCGGGCCTACTTCCGCAAGCTGGTGAAACAGCTCGTCTACCAGGCGATTACGGACTAGACGTCTGCGCGGGCGAGGTCGGTGCTGCGGGCCGATTCTTTTTTGCGGGTTTCCGTGCTGACCGTGTCATCGAGCGACCGCTTCTTGGCCGAAACCAGCACTTGGCCAAATGTCGGCCTGCGACCCTGAGCCGGCGGTCGCCTTTCTCCATACCGGACACAAGCGCGACGACTTCGGCTGGCAGGCGCCGGTCAACCTCGGGTGCACGATCAACAGCGCGGCCAACGATAACGGGCCGACCTACTTCGCGGATGATGAAACGGACACTGTCACGATGTATTTCAACAGCACAAGGCTGGGGGGCATAGGTCCTGAAAACATCTACGCGAGTATCCTCGGCGACGACCGCACGTTCGGTCCCGCTGTCCTAGTCCCTGAGCTCAGCAGCCCACGAGTTGACGGCCGCACAGCGATTAGGCGTGATGGTCTGGAGATGTTAGTCTCGTCGAATCGCCTCGGTTCGATTGGCGGCAGCAACGACATTTGGGTTTCGACACGGGCAACGACTTCGGGTGCGTGGTCAACGCCGGTGAACCTGGGACCGCCGATCAATAGTGAGTTCGATGACGGAGGTTCGGCTCTGTCCGCCGATGGCACAACCCTCTACTTTTATTCTAATCGCCCCGGCGGTTTCGGCGGCCGGGACCTATACGTCAGCAAGCGAACGAAGCTTCCGGATTAGCACCTTCAACATCTGTTCGAGCCCTAGTCGGGGAGCCAGTTAGGGCAGAGAAATACGTTCCTTCCAGTGCCTAGTTTTGCACTCTACGGGGAGTCGTTCTACTCCTCCTAGCATTGGCCTATGATGTATCCGGAGCCCCCGTGAAAATCATCTAGCCGGCCTCCCACCCTTCAGCGGGGGCCGATGCGACCTAGGAGGACAGGATGCATAGTTATGGCGCTCTGTTTAGGTTTTTGATGATCGTTTGCCTATTGATTCTCACCACGTCCCTGTCTGCACAGCAACAGCAGGTCAAACAGCCAACGAGCCACACGCAGATCGTACTGCTAGGGACGGGAAACCCTCCCGCGGATCCGGACCGCTCGGGACCTGCAACAGCCATCGTCGTCGACGGCACCCCGTACCTCGTCGACTTCGGCGCGGGCGTCGTGCGACGTGCAAAGGCCGCCGTCGCCGACAGAGGAATCACCGCGTTGGAACCGTCGAATCTCCGGGTTGTCTTTGTGACCCATCTGCACTCGGATCACACGGTTGGCTACCCGGATCTGATTCTGACCCCTTGGTTGCTTGGACGGCGGGTTCCGTTGGAAGTCTACGGGCCTGCCGGAATCAAGGCCATGACTGAGCATATATTTGAAGCCTACCGCGCCGATTTCGAGACGCGCTCGCAGCACTATAGGGAGAAGTTGTCATTGGCTTCATCTCCTGAGGGGCACAAAGTCAACGCCCACGAAATCACTGCCGGCGTTGTCTACAAGGATGCCAACGTTACTGTCACCGCGTTTCCGACCAAGCATGCCATGGAGAGCTACGGATACCGCTTCGATACGCCGGATCGCAGCATCGTCATCTCAGGCGATACAAATCCGACGCACGCGACGATTGACGCCTGCCATGGCTGCGACATCTTGATTCACGAAGTGCTGACGCAGGAGTGGCTGGCAAAGCGTCCGGACTTTCAGAATTACGCCGCGAGATTTCACACCACCACCGCGCAGCTCGCTGAGCTGGCCAGCCAGGCCAAACCATGTCTGCTGATTCTCTACCACGCTTCGATTGCATGGCGACCCGTCGTCGACAGCCAGCGGTCGAGACCGGAAGAGTTGCTGAACGAAATGATGACGCGCTATTCGGGACATGTGGTCGTCGGACGAGACCTGGACGTCTACTGAGTCACTCAACGAAAATTGAAGTAGCTTAAGTGAAGTCATATGAACCTTGGCTCCCCCGTGCGAAACACGCTCGGGCAACTGATTTCTCGGGGCCGCAGATGCTCGACTTCTTACGCCGCGCCCCGAAAAAAGGCCGGTACCACATCACGCGAGCGGCACGGCTAATTTCCAAAAGTGCCCAGTTTTGCCCTGGTCGGGGAGCCAACTCAGTTCAACGCCGGGCAGCTCGAAACAGCGTTCTCCTGCTGGGTGTTTCTTCGTTCAGCGCTTGGAGTTCGAGCTAGTTGCAGGAGCGTAGAATGGTTCGCGCCGCCATTCCGGCGGGAAAAAGGGGGAGATCATGAAAAGGTCTGCTGCTGTTCTAGCGGGACTGCTCGTCCCTGCATTTCTATTGGCAGGGGCTGTCGTGAATTCCGCGATGGCGCAGGAAAAGATGGCCAAAGCTACGGCCATACGGAAGGTACTACTGGAAAATGCCAAGGTGCAGGTGTTCGAGGTCACGTACAAGCCGGGGGCCGAAAATGCCATCATCCCCTCATCCTCTTACCGTGTCGTCCGGTATTTGAAGGGCGGCACGATTCAGCGTATCTACTCCGATGGCAAGAAGGACAACGTGACCTTGAAGGCTGGACAGGTCACGTTCCAGGAACCAGGTCCGGCCTACACTACCAAGAACATCGGCAAGACCGAGATCCGCTTGTACGTCGTCCAATTGAAGTGACACACGCGGATTGGCCTATACATCCGATACTAGTGACCCCGCTCTAACCCTCTTCGGAGGGGTTTTTCTTTTCAAGCGGGCGCCGATCGTTCAACCGATAGCGGCTCTTGGCCGGTTGCCGCCATTTTCCGGAATCGAGGTGTACATGAGGAGACGTGGCGGGTGCGCCATCACGCGAGCGGCACGGCCAATTTCCAGAAGTGCCCAGTTTTTGCCCTCTACGGGGAGTCGTTCTACTCGTCCTGGCGTTGCCCTATGATGTATCCGTAGCCCCCGTGTTACTCGAACGGGGCTTTACCTACACATTGTAAGAAGCAATTCGTAGGGAGGAGAAATCATGCAAAAGCTGATGCGCGTCTTCACCGCCGTAGCAGCTTTGGGCCTCATCGCGATTCCAGCGGCTGCGCAGTATCCCGCGAAGCCCATTCGCATTGTCGTTTCGTTTGCCGCTGGAGGGGCTTCAGACGCCATCATCCGCATCGTTGCGCAGCCGCTCTCCGAGACTCTGGGCCAGCCGGTAGTGGTCGATAACCGACCCGGCGCCGAGGGCGCCATTGCGGGCGAGTTGGTCGCGAAATCCGCACCGGACGGCTACACCATCCTGTTTGGCGGAAATACCACCATGCTGGGGGTTCCGATCCTGCGCAAGAATCCGCCCTATGATGTCATCGCGGATTTCGCGCCGATCACGTCCGTCGTCAAGTTTGCATTTTTCCTGGTTGTGCACCCGAGCGTTCCGGCGACGACGCTTTCCGAGTTAATCGACTACGCGCGCGCCAATCCCGGCAGGCTCAACTACGCGACCAGCACCGTCGGTGACGTTGTCGCCTTCGCTCAGCTGAAGTCCCTCGCAAATGTGGACATGGTGCGCGTGCCGTACAAAGGCGGCGCTCCGGCAACACCCGATCTCCTGAGCGCGCGCGTTCACTTGATGTTCACCACAGGTAGCTCGGTGGTTCCCTTAGTAAAGGAAGGCAAGCTTCGCGCACTGGCGACGCTGCTCCCAGGGAGGAGCTCGCTGCTTCCGAGTGTGCCGACGATCGCCGAAGCAGGAATGCCACGCCTTACCGTTGTTCCGTGGACAGGGCTGTTCGCGCCCGCGAAAACGCCAAAGGATATCGTGGAGCGGCTCTCGCGAGAGGTGAACGTCATCCTGAAGCGCCCGGAGATACGCGGACAATTCGAAAAGCAAGCATCTGAACCCGCCGGCTCGACGCCCGGTGAGCTGGGCGCTTTCCTGAAGCAACAGCTCGTCGAATGGCGTAGCGCGGCTCGCTCGGCTGGACTCGAGCCTGAGTAAACCAGCTGAAGCAATGAATCTCAAAGGGAGAACCAGCGCATGAACATAAAGCAGACCATGCAAAAGCTGATGCGCGTCTTCACCGCCGTAGCAGCGTTGGGCCTCATCGCGATTCCAGCGGCTGCGCAGTATCCCGCGAAGCCCATTCGCATCGTCGTGCCGTTTGCCGCCGGAGGGGCCGCGGACGCCATGATCCGCATCGTCGCGCAGCCGCTCTCCGAGACTCTGGGCCAGCCGGTATTGGTGGAAAACAGACCCGGCGCCGAGGCCGCCATTGGGGGCGAGGTGGTGGCGAAATCCGCACCGGACGGCTACACCATCCTGTTTAGCGGACCTACCACCATGCTGGGGGTTCCGATCCTGCGCAAGAATCCGCCCTTTGATGTCATCGCGGATTTTGCGCCGATCACGTCCGTCGGCAAGTTTGCATTTTTCCTGGTTGTGCATCCGAGCGTTCCTGCAAAGACGCTTTCCGAGTTAATCGACTATGCGCGCGCCAATCCCGGCAGGCTCAACTACGCGTCCAGCACTCTTATCGACATTCTTGCCTTCGCTCAACTGAAATCCTTCGCAAATATGGACATGGTGCAGGTGCCGTACAAAGGCGTCGCTCTGGCAATTCCCGATCTCCTGAGCGCACGCGTTCATTTGACGTTCACAACGGGCAATCTGGCGGTTCCGTTAGTAAAGGAAGGTAGGCTTCGTGCACTCGCGACGCTGCTCCCAGAGAGGAGCTCGCTGCTTCCGAACGTGCCGACGATCGCCGAAGCGGGAATGCCACGCCTTACCTTTGTTACGTGGGCAGGCCTGTTCGCGCCGGCGAAAACGCCAAAGGATATCGTGGAGCGGCTCTCGCGTGAGGTGAACGTCATCCTGAAGCGCTCGGAGATACGCGAACAATTTGAAAAACAAGGCTTCGAGCCCGGCGGCTCGACGCCCGGCGAGCTGGGCGCTTTCCTTAAGCAGCAGCTCATCGATTGGAGTGACGCGGCTCGCTCGGCTGGGCTCAGCCCTGAGTAAGCGCGACGGAATCGCTCTGTTGTGATGGAGAGCGTCGAGACCGTCGTTATTGGCGGGGGCCAGGCCGGTCTCGCCATGAGCTATCACCTGAAAGAGCTCCGCCAGGAGCACCTCGTCCTGGAGCGCGCGCGGGTGGCAGAAAACTGGCGCACGCAGCGGTGGGACTCGCTCATGTTCCAGTTCCCGAACTGGAGTATCGAGCTGCCGGGCTACGCCTATACTGGGGACGACCCGGACGGGTTCTCGCACAAGGATGACATCCTGCGCTTCATCGAGGACTACGGCGCGAGGATCCAGGCGCCCCTCAGAACCGGAGTCAACGTGCTCTCGCTCCGGCCGGACGCGCAGGCCGGCCGCTACGTGGTCCTCACGGACCACGGTGAACTGAAGGCGCGAAACGTAGTGATTGCCACCGGCCCGTATCAGCGACCACAGGTTCCGCAGCTCTCTGCCGGCTTTCCCGCCGATGTCATTCAGCTCCACGCAAGCGAGTACCGCAATCCCGCTGCGCTCCTGGCGGGCGCGGTCCTCGTGGTGGGCTCTGGTGGCTCCGGCTGCCAGATAGCCGATGAACTGGTCGAAGCGGGACGGCGCGTCTATCTCTCGGTCGGCCGGCATCGGAGATTCCCCCGCCGCTATCGAGGCCGGGACTTTTTCTGGTGGTGGCGAGCGCTTGGACGCCATGACCGGACCGTCGACGATTCACCCGAGGCCCGGCACATGGCCCGTCCCGTGATCACAGGCATCCACGGAGGCTATGACATTGACCTCAGGCGCTCCGCTGCCAATGGGGTAAGGCTCCTGGGCCATCTCATAGATGTAAGCGACGGCAGGGCCGCTCTTGCGCTGGATCTGGAGGAGAACTTAAGAAAAGGCGACCAGGCCTTCAGTGACTTCCAGCTGGAGGTGGATGACTACGTGAGCAGGACGGGCACTGATGCGCCACTGCACCAAAGCGGTTACAGCCGCGCCCTTACCAGCGGCGCCCTAGAAGCGCCTAGTGTGATTGACGTACGCGCCGCCGCGATCCGTTCAGTAATCTGGGCTACGGGCTATGCCTCGGACTTCGGCTGGGTCGAGCTGCCCATCTTCGACGAGCGCAGCGAGCCGGTCCACCGCCGCGGCGTAACGGCCGCGCCAGGGATTTATTTCCTCGGGCTGTCATGGCTGCACAAGGCGACATCGGCGTTCCTCTGCGGCGTCGGGCAGGACGCCCGCTATCTCGCGGAGCGGATCGCAGAAGACAGAAGATGACTCATAGCCGGTCCCTCCACCGTGCCAATGAGTCGCAAGCGGCTCCGTACGGGGTCAAAAACAATGAAGTCGCTCAACACGCTCCGCAGGGACGCGCAGTGAGTTGTGCCCACACAACCGCAAACGCTAACCCTCCTCGATTCTTACTAATCAGTGCCCAGATTTGCCCTGGTCCGGGAGCCAACTCAGCTCAAATCTGTGCACGTCTTTCAGAAGACTCTCGCGTCTACGCGTTACCTAGAACCCGGCCCGGGGTTCTCTCTCCGCTGCAGGTGTAGGCTATGTATCCGTAGGCCCCCGGTGTTACTCCAACGGGGGCCTGCAAATAACTAAGGGAGATAACGCTTTGCGAAAACTCACCCGTCTGCTCGCGGTAACGGTAGTGGTGCTTGTTGCGCTTCCGGCCGCAGCGCAGTATCCCGCCAAACCGATCCGCCTTCTCATGCCGTTCCCCGCCGGCGCGACGGCCGATACAGTGGCCCGCATCGTCGCGCAGCCGCTCTCCCAGGTACTTGGCCAGCCTGTGCTGGTGGATAACAAGCCCGGCGCCGATGGTGCAATCGCGGCCGAGCTGACGGCAAGATCAGTACCTGACGGCTACACGTTGTTCTCTGCCGGTAACACCCCGATGCTGGGGTGCCAACGCTGCGCAAAAATCCACCCTATGATCCGGTGGCCGATTTCGCCCCGATCACATCCATGGTCAAGTACGCGTTTTTCCTGGTTGTACATCCGAGCGTGCCAGCGAAGACGCTCCCGGAGCTAATCGACCATGTGCGCGCCAACCCCGGCAAGTTCAACTACGCGTCCGGCAACATCAATGGAATTCTTGCCGCTGCGCAGTTGATCTCTTTCGGCAAGTTGCAGATGGTGCACGTTCCGTACAAAGGGGAGGTGCTAGCGGTCCCCGATCTGCTCAACGCGCGCGTGCACATAATGTTCGGCACCGGGGGCATTACTGTTCCTCTCGTCAAGGAGGGCAAACTTCGGGCGCTTGCAACCCTGCTCCCGGCAAGAAGCCCCATGCTTCCGGACGTGCCGACGATAACCGAAGCGGGGATGCCGCAGCTTTCCGTCGTTATCTGGCAGGGTCTTTTCGGACCGGCGAAAATGCCGAAGGAAATCGTCGACCGGCTCTCTCGCGAAGTGAATGCCATCCTGCAACGCCCGGTAGTGCGCGAGCGGTTTGAAAAGCTCGGGGTCGAGGCCAGCGGCTCGACGCCAGAGGAGTTTGCCGCGTTTCTCAAGCAACAACTCGTCGATTGGGGCAGGGCCGCTCGCGAGGCCGGGATGAAACCTGAGTAGTGACAAATCAACCTTTTGGAAAAGGGGGCGTTATGAAGAAATTGGTCAGCGTCTTAGTTGGTATAGTGGCTACAAGGGGACGCGCTGGCGTTCAATGATCTGCTCAGCGGCCACATACAGATGATGCTGCCCTTCACGGGGGCTGCCACTCTAGATCAGAGCCAGTTAGGGAGGAAAAACATGAAAGACTCTTTATCCCGGCGTAAATTTCTGCAAGCGGCAGCGGCCGGGGCAGCCGTTGTCGGCTTTGACCTACGAGAGCGTTCTTGGGTCACCCAAGCGAGAGCCCAGGTTCAATCGTTTCAAGGCGTTCCAAAACTGGACGGCGTACTACTTTTCGATGAAGCATCCCGGAAGGCAATCGCAGTTGACCTCAGCAACCTCTTTCATCGGATCCCCGCAGCGGTGCTCCGGCCGGGATCCTTTCAGGACATCGTCAAAATCGTGCAATACGCGAATCAGCGCTCGCTCAAGGTCGTGATGAAGGGCAGAGGGCACTCGCAGTATGGTCAGACTCAAGCTGAAAACGGCATCGTCATCGATTCTGGAAATCTCAACAATATCCAGGTAGGCCCGGAGGGTGTGGATGCGCAACCGGGTGCATTCTGGGCCAATGTCGCAACGCTGACCCTCGCCAAAGGCCTGACCCCGCCGGTTTTCCCGGCGACGTGCTTGGCGCTGTCCGTAGGGGGCACGCTCAGCGTAGGCGGCATCGGCAATACGAGCCACCATTACGGCGCCCAGGTCGATACGGTCACCGAGCTCGACGTTGTGACAGGCGATGGCCGCCTCGTCACCTGCTCGCCTACTCGCGAGAGCGAGTTGTTCAACATGGTGCTGGGGGGTCTTGGCCAGTGTGGAATCATCGTTCGCTCGAGAATCCGTCTCATACCCGCACCCAGCTATGTGATGCTCCAAGACCTGGTGTATACCGATCTCGACAAATACCTCGAGGATCACCTGCGAGCGGTGGCAGACGGTCGCTTCGATAGCCAGCGCGGAAGTATTATCAGAGACAAGAACGGCAAGTGGAGCTTTACAATAGAGGCTGGAAAGTTCTTCTCCCCACCCGGTGAACCGAATCTCGCTTCGCTAGTGTCGGACTTGCGATTCGACTCGGCCACCCCTGCGGTGCGCATGACATATCAGGAATATCTGTTCCGGTTTGAAGCCCGGAATGCGGCCTCAGCCGCCCGCTTCCGTAATTCCCTAAGCAGGTTCATTACGATGTGGCTCCCCGCTTCGGCGGTAAAAGACTACCTTTCCAATATCTTTGCGTTCCCGCCGGAGCTCGCCGCATTACCGCAGGTGGGGGGATTCGAGCGAATTAGTTTTTTTCCCATGAACACCCGTCGATTCACGCGGCCTCTGTTCAAGCTGCCCAGCGAAGACCGGGCATTTGCGGTTTGGCTATTCCGCAGCGTACCCGCCGGCGATCAGGCACGCCTTTCGGCAGTGACGGCAAGTAACCGCGAGCTTTTTGCGAAGATGACCGCGATCGGTGGAAAACGCTACAGCCCCTACTCAGGGGTCATTTCGCCAGCCGAATGGCAGGAGCATTTTGGCCTTGACACATGGCGGCGGCTGTCAGCGGCGAAGAAAAAATACGACCCGAACAACGTATTGACCCCGGGCCCGAATATGTTTACGTGACCTGTGATCTACTGTTGTCTGCAATAATTCGGTCAAATACATTTCCGTTGCCCATGAATACTCGTGGCCTCGGATAAACCACACTATCCGAGGCTAGAAACAGCAGATGTTTGAGACCTAGTCGGGAAGCCAGCGCTTAACGTCGCGTATCGACCCGAAGCGGTCAGACTTCGCGTACCATGGTATCGGAGGCCCACTTGTAACCGCAGCGGGGCAAGAATTAGTGCAGGGAGGCCGAACATGAAAGACTTCTTCGCCGGCTTCGCGGTTGCCTTGCTGTTCCTGACGAGTATCCCAGCCTCTGCGCAGTATCCGACTAAACCGATCCACCTCATCGTACCGTTTCCCGCAGGAGCCATCAGCGATAGCGTAGGCCGAATTGTCGGGCAAGCGCTATCAGTAAGGCTGGCGCAACCCGTCGTCATAGATAACAAACCCGGCGCCGACGGGGCGATCGGAACAGTCGCCGTTGTTAAGTCACCGCCTGACGGTTATTCGCTCTTGGTCGGCGCCCCCTCTGCGATATTGGGCGTTCCGACGCTCCGAAAAAACGCGCCCTATCATCCGCTCACAGACTTTACGCCGGTGACACTGATTGGTCGGAGTAATTTTTTGCTTTACGTTCATCCATCTGTTCCAGTGAAGACTCTTGGCGAGCTGATTACGTATGCGCGTGCCAATCCCGAAAAGCTTAGCTATGGGTCAGGAAACACAGTTGCCTTTCTCGCAATCTCTCAGCTTGCTCGGGCGACCGACATCAAGCTGGTGCACGTGCCGTATAAAGGCGACGCTCAGGCGATCCCGGATCTGCTAGCCGGACGCGTGCAAGTGCTATTTTCAAGTACGGTGACCGCGCTTACCCATGCAAAGGAAGGAAGGCTGCGCGTGCTTGCTGCGCTTCAGCGAAGCTCCCTCGCTCCCGAAGTTCTCACGATGACGGAAGCGGGCATACCTATCAGTTTGCTGGACGTAATTTGGGGAATTTATGGTCCCGCCAAGATGCCAAGAGACATTGTTGTGAGGCTATCTAGGGAGTTAAACCTCGTCCTGCAGATCACCGATGTACGGGTTCAGCTTGCCCGCCAGGGTTTCGAAGCAGAAGGATCTACGCCAGAACAGCTTGCGGCTCTCGTGAAGGAACAACTCGATGTCTGGACACGAATCACCGCCGAAAGCGGAGTTACCCTGGACTGATGTTGAAGTGGCTAAGCTGCAGCGTACATTTCCGGCCCTATCGTGTCCGCTCCTGGGCCGATTGCAGACACTTGCGCCGCGGCAGATAAATCGCCGCGCGTGTTCAGGGCAATGGCCGAACCGCGCGTCGGACGCGCGGGCATTCAGACTCCTGCGCTGCGTGCGGCGAGGGTCACGCCAGTCCCCGCGCTGACCTTACTGCGCAGTTTACCCCGGTCAGAATTCGCCCAAAATATGGGTAGCAATATGGGTCTAGCCACGCAGCGATTAGCGTCGCGGCGGAAGCGCTTTGCGTCCGATTAGGTGTCGGCGACCCGGGCGGCGGCTTTGTCGGTGTAGACCTCAGAGATCCGACCAAGACGGCTGGACTCTTCCCGAAAGGCAACGACCCGTTTGCTCCGTTAATGACACCAGGACCGGTACAGGTTCAAGCAATTCATGCGGCAATTTACTGATGCCTTGATGCCCGTGCTAGATAGCGCCCACGCCACTCGGCCCCGGTAAGAGTCCCAGGCTCTGCGCCAGGCGAGCCGCATGGCGTCTCTTCCCCTTCGGCCTGCGCGGGTCCACGGTGTCACCGAGACGGAAGCCGAATGTCGATCACGGCGCGCGCGGGCCGGTCACGATCGTCGAGACCGTACGGAATGATCATCGCGTAGCTTGAGTGACTCAGACTGCGCGAGATCAGGTAGAACGCGCAGCCAACGCCAGCCCACAACGCCCTACCACTAGACTCGCTCCGATTCGCCCCGCCGGGGAGTGAACAGGGAAGCGAAATCGACATAAGACCGATTGTGGACCATCCAGGACAGGTTCAAGCGCCAGCTTGCAGCGCGCCCGGCGGGATCCTTCAACTTCGCACCCGGATTGATTCGCCTATCCCTTTTTCTCGAATCGTAGATGATCAAGCCGGGCCGGATCTTTTCCGGACGAAGTGATCAACAGATTTGTCCGACAACAGAGGAATGCCGCCACGATTCGTCGGCGGTCTTGCCCGCCTGCTTCTTCACCAGGCGTCAGCAAGGCATCTGCAAACAAAAAGGCCCGGCGCTCTTTCGAGCCCGGGCTTTTCGTCCCGTGAGGTTACCACCTCCCTCATTGAGCGTGGAATGGATCGACCGAGGCCTTGGTGCATTCCCTCGTGCGCACGTTGCAGTAGGTGCCCTCGGGACAACCGCCTTCCGTCGTAAAGCATGCACAGAGGACCCTTCCGTCCGCCACGCGGCGCCCGAAGCCGTTGCACGGCTTTTCGTGGACGCAGGAAACGACCGCGTAATCCGACAGGGCCTTGGGCGCGCATCGTCCGCCGACGACGGCGATGTCGAATTTCTCCGCTTCGTTGGGAGTCATCCGGCGCTCTTCGGCCATGGCTGTGTGTCGATCGGCGATTTGCGAAGGGGTGAGCGGCGCCTCGCGCTCGAGCGCGGCGACCTTGTGCGTGCTCGCGCCGCATCCGCTCACGACAAGTCCGACGATTGCAACGGCGAAAAGTCTCATCGCGCCCTCCTTCGTCACGGTCCGGTGAAGCCGACGTGCGCCGGCGAGCTGGTGAATGCCCAGCGGTAATTGCAATTCGGTTCGGAATTCGTGTACGTCCGGCCGAAGAGGATGCTTTGCCCCGAAACACTCGCGCCGAGGGCCTGCAGATCGTCGTAATCGCCCCAGTATCCGCGATTGTCCGCGCACACGACACGATTCGCGAGGCTGAAGATCGCGAAGTAGATGAAGGCCGGGGGATTGTTCGGCGACTGGTTCATCGCTACACCGCCCATCGCGAAGGTGAGCTTGCCGTTCGCGGGCGTGTAGGTCTCATGCGAGCCCATCCACAACGACGCCTCGCTGTTCTGGATCATCTCGGGCGTGCGGTGGGCGCGGATCAGCGGGTTGAACGAAGAATCCTTCTTGTCCGCGGCTCCCTCACCCGTTCCCCACTGTGGCACGTAGCCGCACTGCATTTGCGCGAGGCTGCAGAGGCCGCCTGCGATGTAGAGACGCTGGTTCACGGCGCTCCCCCGCGTAAAGAGGACGCGGATGTGGTCGTTCGCCTTCCCGAAAGATCCGACGTCGAAGGAGAACTGCAGGGCTGTGCGGAGCACCGGAGTCCCGGCGCAGCTCGACGATCCGTCGGTCGCGATGCAGACAGAGCCTTGCGCAAAGAGTCCCGTGTGCCACGTCGCGCTCCAGGCGGCTCCATTCCACCGCGCAAGCAGGAGCTCGCCGCCCATGCCCAGGGCCATGACAAAGAGATTGCCGGTGTCCAGGTCGACGCGCAGCCGCGGATGGCCGCCGGCGGTGCCGGCCGGAAACGGATTGGGGAGCTTCTGGAATTGCGCGCCCTCGCCGGCAGCCCGATAGATGTGAATGGTGCTCGTTTGGACATTCACCCAGCCCGCATAAATGTTCCCGCTCCCGTCGCTCGCCATGTTGCCGCCGTCGTAGAAGTCGCCGTTGGAGTTAACCTCCTTCGTTTGAACGCATTGGTAGAGCGAAAACAACTTCCCGCCGTCGACGGATCGCGAGATGCAGGCGCCGCCCGAGGTCATCGGCCCGCTGATCGTGCCATTGGGAGCGATGGCGGCCAGCTTTGCCTGCGGCAGCGCCAGGTTCGCGATGAACACGTAGCGTTGGTCGCGAACCGAGTGCGTGATCCCCGGATCTCCCCATATGATGGGCCACTGGTTGTTGGGCTGTACCCTTCCCCCATAAGTCCACGTCTGTCCCATGTCGGTCGAATAGGACCAGCCCATGAGCGTGGCGCCCGCCTGGGTCGTTCGGGATGTTTGCGTGAATTGCACCGCGGCCTGCGCGCTCATGTCGTTGTAGGTGACCGTGAGCACCGTGGCATCGCCGAGCTTGTTGACCGACATCGCCGTTTCCGCCTGCACGCCGTTGGCTGTCGGGCCCTCGCCGCCGGTCACCACGACCGGCTTGAGGCAGCAAGCCTGGAGCGCGACGAATGGAAGCGACCACAGCAGGACCGGGATCCTTGTCATGTTTCAGCCCTCCCTCGCGATAACTGCAAATAGAGCTATGCCGGATTGTAAAATCACCCGTTGACCACCCATGAGTGAAGGCGTCCCAAATCGGCCCGCGCGGGTCTTTCTGAGCTATGCGAGCTCGGAAACCTCCCCTTCCTCGCTACGCTAGGAAGGGGAGATAGGTGTGGGACCGAGATTAACAGCCCTCTGCGTTGCAAACCGGAACGATATTGCCTGACGTGAACCGTGCCCCGTTGAACGTTTGCCCGAAAGTCCCCTGGCAACTTGGGCCATGCACCACCGAGTTCACCCAATTGGATGCCCCCGGGGGGTCGCGGTAAGAACGGATCCAGGGACCGCCGCTGGAGCCAAAGGTCATTGAGCAACCAGTGCTGAGAACGTCCGGGCCTCCGCATGCGGGGCTAAAGCTCTCTGAAGTGCAGAGCTGCAGCGTGTTCCCGCCGCCCAGATTCTGGGGATAACCCACGGCATGATGCTCCTGGACGCTGCCGAAGTTCCAGGAACGCCCTAGCCATCCGGTATAAAACGACACGCCATGCCCGGCTCGATCGTTCGCCAGCTTGATGGTGCACACGTCGGAGGGTATGTCTCCATTGTTGATCCAGCTGTTAAGGACTGTTGCACTGGACCAGTCAAAGACACCAAAAGGCGTGTTTCCGTTGTCGTAAGCGGGGGCAAAAACCCAGCCACCGATGAACCTCCTGTTATTGCGGTCATAGCAGCAGTGGGCCGCGGTTACGATCACGTTATTCGGACTGATGACGGAGGCCGAACAAAAGCCGCCATTGAGAAACAGTTTGCCGATAGTGACCATCGGCCAGTCTGTGTTGGGCACCAGACAATTCTCACAATACTGCGTGAAGACATCCGGTGAGCCAACGGGTAGCAGGCGAGGCTTGCCGTCCAATCGTCCCTGCGGGCCGCCTTTCTTCAGGTTGGGCCAATCTTCAGGGTGAAGCCTCTGCCCCTCCCGTTTGGCGTCGGGGTTGGGAGTTCCGGGTTGTGACGTTGCCGGCTTGCCCCTGACCGGCGGTCTCTTGACCGACCTGGGTTTGCCGATGGTAGAACTCCAATCCAGCGGCTTCGCCTGCATACGTCCTTCGCGCGAATGGTAGCGTTCCACTGCCTGTTTTTCCTGTTCCGCCTGTGCGGCGGGTATGGACTCCCGTTTCAGTGTCGTCGTGGTTCCCGTGCTTGCGGGTTGTTGCGAATAGCCGGCAAGCGGCAAGAGGGTTCCGATCGTTACGATGCAGAAGTGACTCACGCACCGTTTCAGATGGCACGATGTGACGTTGAGAGACATACAGGACCTCCTTCCAGAATGGTGCTTTGGGATGGCCTTCGCGGCCCCATAGCCGCCCGTCGTCAGACGGTCCTTCCCAGGTCGTTATGCGTTACTGTCCCCGGTGCCGCGCTTCTTTTGTATTTGGAATTGAAGCGAAGAGAAAATCTACGCGCGTGTTACTCGCGAGTCAAATAAGCAATTCCTAATGCGCGGGGATGACCTGACATTTCCCGTGAGGGTTTACCCGGCTGGCATTCGCAACCACTGGAATGAGCTGAGGCCCACGGCTACTTGTCCTAGGTGGGCTAGTGCACAGAGTCGCCCGGATACTCATATAGCTTCGCAATGATTGCAGCGCGTCAGCGAGCCGTCACGGCGTCGGTGGCAAATTCACTTTACTATCTGTCAACGATACTCACGAACAACCTTCCGGGAGGACATCATGAAAGCATTCGTTTCGATGTTGCTGCTGCCGTGGAGCCTCACGGCAGGCCCCACGTTCGCCCAGGCCTACCCGCCCAACGAGGCGGGCGTGACGATGGGGCACTGGCATCTCAACTCGCAGCAGGTAGAGGCCAACAAGAAGCTGTTCGTGGCGCTCGGCGGGACCGCGATCAAGCCCGGCGACTTCGAGATCGTCCGCTTCCCCGGCGTCGCCGTGTTCCTGCATCAGGGGCCGGGCACGCCGCCGCCGACGGGCGGCACCGAGGGCACGGTGATCAATCACGTCGGCTTCATCGTCCCCAACGTGGCCGAGGCGGTCGCCAAATGGAAGGCAGCCGGTGTCGCGGTGGCACCCGGCAATGAGGGCCGCACCGACCAAGCCTGGATCATGACGGGCGAGGGCCTGAAGGTCGAGATCCTGGAGGACAAGAGCCAGACGATCCCGATCCAGCACCACCACGTGCACTTCTACGTGGCCGAGAGCGTGATCCCCGAGATGCAGACGTGGTACGCCAAGCACTTCGGGGCCGAGCCAGGCAAGCGCGGGCGCAACCAGGCCGCCGACGTTCCGGGGGCCAACTTGACCTTCACCAAGAGCGACAAGCCGACCATCCCGACCAAGGGCCGCCACCTTGATCACATCGGCTTCGACGTGAAGGACCTCGTCGCCTTCGCCAAGAAGCTCGAGGCCGCGGGCGTTCCGCTCGAACGACAGATCGTCGCGCGCCCGGACGGTTCCAAGCTGGCGTTCATCAAAGATCCTTGGGGCACCTGGATCGAGCTCAACGAGCGGTCGAAGCCGCTTTGAGCTCATCTGCCATCGAAGAGACTACGAGGAGATGATCAGGGCGGAATAGATGGTAAGCGATGAATATGGGTAGGAATATGGGTTGATGCGGGGTGCCTCAGCTACTCGTTCGCAATTTCAAGTGCCTAAACCACTTGACTGGCGGAGTGCTTGTCCGCTCACGACCCAGGCTGTGTGGAAACTGGCGACGCGGTCCAATTGAGGCGTAAAAGCAGAGCCGATGTCCTCAAGCCCTCATAGCTGCAAGCGCGGGGCGGATGCCAAGGATGCTAATCAATCGCTTCAGGTTATAGGCGAGCA
>WNFY01003880.1_pt1 | contig 16242 bp, 18 predicted proteins | sample 5400091 | NCBI WGS metagenome assembly WNFY01 (sample SAMN13153364, study PRJNA577476) | soil metagenome | isolation source: 60 cm soil or saprolite under grassland replicate 1 | place: USA:California | collected 2016-06-15
CCAGAAAAATGAATCATGAGCTTCTTGCCTGCGCGCTCGGACTCGCGGCAGTTACGATGTTCTCGGCGTTTTATCTGCTCTCGTTTCCAATGATCGCACACCGGCCAACGCTCTTGTTCAGCTATGTTTTCGTTGTCGATCTTGGCCTTCTCGCGCTCACGTTCCTCGAAGACAGATTGACTGTTGTTAATGCCCTTGCTGGGCTAGCGGCATTCATTCTTCTCGCCGCGTGGACGAACTCGTACCTGACCACTGCCTATCTTTATACTGCGCTGACATTCTATTTTGTTTTCGCGCTGTTTCATTCCGCGACCCCGCTGGTGCTGCAACGCGTGCGCAAGATTCGTTTCCCGTGGTGGAGTCAGGCATTTCCCGCCTTGTCGCTCTTGCTGACGTTGATGCCGATTTTTCAAATCACCGAGCTTTCAATTGTCGTTTGGCCCTTCGTGTTGATTGTCGATCTTCTGGCGTTTGGCCTCGCCCTGGCAACAGGCAGGCTGCTGCCGATTGTCGCCATGCTCCTGCTCACTCTGATCGCGATAGGCGGGTGGCTGCTGCGGATTCCAAGCGAGCTCACTGGTTTGCCGACAACGCTGTTCGTCCTTGGAGGTTTTGCGATTTTCTTTTTAGTCGCCGCCAGTTGGATCGGCCGACATTTCATGAAGGCGGGAACCCCCGCGCCAAAACTCTTCGGAATCCGTCCACAGTGTTCGGCGTCGCGCTGTTGCTAGTCATTTTGCTTCTGGGCATGACCGAAATGCTCTTACTGGACGTCCTGCCGGCGGTCGGGCTCGCTTGCGTGCTCGCATTGGAGCACACCTGGTATTTTCAACATTTCGATTCTATGCAGGCGGCGCTACCGCTGGCTTGGTACCTCGGGTTTTACGCATTGTTCACGATCTTTCCGTTCATTTTCCGCCGGAAATTTGCGGAAAAGACCACGCCGTGGGCGACCGCCGCGCTTGCTGGACCGTTGCATTTCTATCTCGTCTATGCCCTCATCCGAGACTCTTATCCGAGCGTTGTCCCGGGTTTGGTGCCGGCTGCATTTGGACTGCCACCGCTGCTGGGGTTGTTTGTATTGCTCAAACGCATACCGCTCACCAGTACGGCCCGAAACGCGCAACTTGCGCTCTTTGGAGGCGCAGCGTTGTTCTTCATTACCCTGATTTTCCCAATCGAGTTTGATCGACAATGGATCACGGTAGGCTGGGCCTTGGAGGGTGCCGCGCTTTGCTGGCTGTTCCATCGCGTTCCGCATCCGGGTCTGCGGCTGGCAGGTGTCCTCTTGCTCGTGGTTGTCTTTGCGCGCCTCGCACTCAATCCGGCCGTGCTGAGCTATCATCCGCGCGCGGCATTTCCAATCCTTAATTGGTATCTTTACGCCTACGGCGTCGCGACCGTATGCCTGTTCGTGGCCGCGCGACTCCTCGCGCCGCCGCGCCAGCTCATGCTCCAATTTAATGTACTGCCCTTGCTTTACGCTCTAGGCACGGTGCTCGCCTTTTTAATCGTGAACATCGAGATCGCCGATTATTTCAGCGCTCCGGGCACGACGGCATTGACGTTTCAATTCTCGTTATGCGAGTCTCGGTTTGCTCGGTCTCACTGTCGTGAAACTTTTCTTTCACGACCTGTCGCAGCTCGACCAACTTTATCGTATCAGCGCGTTCGTAGTAGTCGCCATCATCGCGATGGTCGCATCATTCCTGTATCAGCGATTCCTCGGTGCCGCGGAAAAAACCAATGAAACCAAGTCCACAATCAAAACGACTCGATAGCGTTTGCGAGCACATCACATTACTGACGTCGGTCTCCAGTCGCGGGGTGACGTCATTGGAGCCCGACCAATGGCGCGGACGCTTTAGTAACAAGCCTGGCGTACTTCTTTTCGTGTCATTCCTGTGTTTCGTGGGCTAAACAACTGTGAGTCTAAGAGTAGTCCCTCCGCCCTGGCGCTTACTCGCAATCGGCATCGTATATTTCACCGTGATGTTTTTTGGTCATTTGCCGGACCATCTGATTTTATTTCCAACCCGGGCGCCGATCAATGCGGGTGGGGCCGTTCGCAAAATCATTCCGTTCGAAAACGGAAAATTGGAAGTTTGGATTGCGCAATCGCGTCGAGCGCAACAACAGGGTAGTGCAGACCTTTATGTTTTGCGTTTTTATGGCAATGCCGATCGCGCTGAGCATTGGCCCGCTGCTAAGGTCGAGACATGGAACGATCGCGCAGTTGAAATCTGGGGAGTGAATTATCCCGGATTCGGCGGCAGCACCGGGCCAGCGCGGCTTTCCAAGATGGCACCTGCGGCGCTCGCGGCGTTTGACGAATTGAAACGTCACGCAGTCGATCGGCGAGTCATTCCTTTTGGGATAAGCATAGGGGCAACTGCTGCGCTACACGTGGCTGCTCAGCGTCCAGTTTCCGGATTGATTCTGCAGAATCCTCCCCCATTGCGCGAAATGATCCTGCGCCGATTTGGCTGGTGGAACCTGTGGCTGCTCGCGGGTCCTGTTGCGTTACAGATTCCGAAAGACCTCGACAGCATTGCCAATGCGAAAGCGATTCATGCGCCCGCGATCTTCCTGTTGGATAACGATCCAATCGAAGGGACAGCGCTGGCCGACTTTAATCGCGGGATCGACTGGCTATTGGCGAAAAAGATTTTGCCTCCCGCGTTGTAATGATTGGGTAAGCGCACGCGTCTCGCGTATTTCTGGGGAGCACAGGCTGCTAGCATGTAGTTGCCGGCAGCCCTGCCGGCAACATCTTTGCACATGTAATTTTTTCAGATACCGCGAACTTGCCCCGGTCTCGGCAAGCTGCCGAGACCCGCAGGCTGGCAGCCTGCGCTCCCCAGCACGCGCATGCGGGAATTCCCATTTGTCGCTCGATTTCCTAAGCCAACCCCGAATAAGCTCGGTCCGTCGTGCAGAACGCGCAGAATCTCATGAGCAGTTTCGAGTTCATCGCCGCGTTGATGTCGATCATCATCGGTCTGGGCGTAACCAACCTCATTGCTGGCGCCGGCAGGGCGTTTTATCGCCGGAACGAGAACCCACTCGACGAGGTCCATATTGTCCTAACTCTCGCGACGTTGTTGCTGCTGGCTTTGCAATGGTGGGTCACGTTTAAGTGGAATACCGAGGTCAACTGGAGCTTTGACAAGTTCCTCCTGCTAATCGTTTGGACCATCACGCTCTACATGCTGACCGTTTTCCTTTATCCACCCGATCTATCGGAAGAAGAAGAACACAAGGGTCGCTTTGACCGGAACCGGGCAGGTTATTATTCCACGTTCATTGCGATGTGTTTGCTCGACATCACGCAAACCGCAATTCACGGCGATATCTTTCATCCGATTTGGTACCTTCCCTTTGTCGGTCATTACGCGGTGCTGGCTGGGGCTGGACTTATTGCTCACCGGCGGGGCTACGACCGCTTTTTCGCGTGGTATCAACTGATCACGCTGCTGGTCTGGTCGCTTGTGGTAAGACGATTTCTCGTGGGTGACGCGATGACTCCCTAGGAGCAAATTGTGCTCTGTTCAGCGTTTAATCGCCACCCAGTCATTGTGGGCCCGAGAATCGGCAACGGCCTGCACCACGCGCATGTAGTGAAGGCCATCTTCGAAATTGGGATGGGGACGCACGCGGCCCTTGGATTTGACCGCGGCCAGAAAATCTTCTTCCACACGCCATTCGGTTTCCAATTCTGAGGGAAGGTCGACAACGTGCAGCCCACGATCACCAACCTTACCCGCTTGCACTACATCCGAACCGAAATCGTAAGTGAGCGTGCCGCTGCTGCCGTAGATTTCCACCCGGTCGCTCGGCGCAAGTGTATCGATGCCGCTGAACTCGAGCACGCCTTCGGCCCCATTGTCGAACGCGCAAAGAACGGTGAGCAAATCGGGGATGATGACTTCGTACCCCTGACGAATCGGGTGAATAATTTTACTGCGCGCGAAGACACCATTGATGTCTCCGAGCCAGCGTTGCAACACTTCGACGTAAATCCCAAGCGTGAGAATGTTGAGCCCACTAATTTCAATCCGCTGCCGCCAATGCGGCGGAGCGCTCGGATCCAAATAGTTGCTGGCAAAACTTTGCAATCGCACGTGGTGCGGACGGCCGATGTAATCCTCGGCCAGCAGTTTTTTCACGAGCAAATCAGCCCGCATTCCCATCGGGGGCGGACAAAGCATGGTCACCAGTTCGGGATAACGCTTTGATGCGGCGAGCATTTCCTCGGCTTCCGCCAGGTCCATCGACATACGCGCCTGACAAAAGACGTGTTTACCGGCCTCAAGCGCGGAAACAGTCACGGCCGAATGCATTACCGGCGGCGTACCGATCCAGATAATGTCGATGTCCGGCAAGGCAAGCAGCTCGGGCCAATTCCGCATCGGCGTGGCTGACGGGCAGTATTCCTGGCAAAATTTTTCCGAGCTTTCGTACGTTGAATTAGAGACGGCAACGATCTCGACCTCCGGATGTTTCTTCAAAGCCGGCAAATGGCGAGCACGAACGATATTGCCCGCTCCGACAATCCCAATCCGCAGTTTGTGATTATTTTTGTGCACTGGCTATGCGAAATGTTGATCTTGCAGAGTCGACTGGTTCTTGTGCGAGCTAAATTTGACCGCGTCGGCCAGTTGCGCGTTCAACCATGAATAACGGCAATGACGAAGCACGAATGTCGAATGACGAAGGAAATGATAGACAACAAATGTCTAATGTAGCGCTCGCCGCGAGACGAACCGCCGTCGTCGCGCCGGGCGCTGATGCATACGGATTTAACCTTTCTCATTCGGGCTTCGTCATTGATTCGTCATTCGTCATTTTGGCACATTTACTTGACCAGTGCGGCGGTACGCGGCACCTTACGCGCTCATGTCCAGAGTTTGCAGCATCACAGGATCGAAAGCCATGCGCGGTAGCGTCATCCACCGGCGCGGCCTGGCCAAAAAGAAAGGCGGTGTGGGCCGACACGTCACGAAAAATGTGGCGCGCATTTTCGCGCCGAACCTGCGGCACCAGCGTATTTGGGTGCCTGAGCTAAAGAAGTTCGTACGCATTCGCATTACCCCGCGCGGTCTGAAGACAATCAACAAACACGGGGCCTATAAGGCGCTTAGAAAAGCCGGCGCTATCTAGAATTGTAGGGCGTCTCTGCGAGACGTCATGGCGCCTGATACAGGCTCCTTGCAAATCGAATCGATGCAGCTCGCTCTCCTCAAATCAAAGATTCACCGCGCCACCGTCACCGGGGCGAGCCTGGACTATGAAGGTAGCCTGACGATTTCTGCCGATCTGGCTGAACTCGTTGGCCTGATTCCGTATGAAAAAATCCTGGTGAGCAATTTGAACAATGGTCAACGATTCGAGACCTATGCAATTTTCGGCGAAGCGCGGCGGGGGATCATCGAACTAAACGGGGCCACGGCGCACCTGGGCAAAATTGGCGACCGCCTCACCATCATGAGTTTTGCGCGCTACACACCCGAGGAAGCGACATTGCATACACCGCGGATTGCGGTCTTGGATGAAAAAAATGAAGTCCTTCGTTACGAAGGAGGCGACTCCGCGCCCTCGCTAAGAATCGTTGGCGAGTAGGGTCCACGCCAAATCGCCAACGCGAGCGTCTGCTCCCTCGGTTCGGCGGAACTGTGTTCCATTGGTTCTGCGGCCGGGACGTCTTGCGCTACGGCCTCGCGGGGCTTGGTTTTTCCTCGTGGAAGATCAAGCGAGCCATCATTGAACTCGATTACGTAACCTTCGTTGATCAGCCACCGCAGATCGGACGCGAACGCGAGTTTGCGTGGCTCGGCATCTTCGGTTGGCACATCCCCAATCAACTTTTCAAAAAGCTGTTTGCGATTGATTACTGCTGTCCCTGCCAGCGCTTGGAGAATTGCATTCACCGATTGAGACACGCCGGCTTGTTCGTGAGCAAAGCCCTGTGTCCGGATTGGCGAGACAAACAACATCCCGCGGCGATGCCGGAAAACGTGGAGTCCATTTTGTCGAAGTCGTCCAGCCAACTCCTGCATCATCGCTGAGGGCGAGCGCGTTTCCCGCACCCACGCGTCTTCGACCGCCCGATTGAGGATCCTATCCGCCAAACGCCGGCTCGCGACTCCGCCGATGATCGTTTCTGCCGGAGTCTTAATTAACCCCTCCAAATAATGCGATCGGAAATGCCGTTCTGTATCCGTCGCGGAAGAGAAGGTCGAAGGAACCTGTTCGCGGGACGTTGTATAGGTAGTCACCTTCCGAGCTTCTTCTTTCCAGCGCTCAATCAACTCCGCATCGTTCACAATCTCGATTTGTCGTTGATAATCGGCGAAGCTCATCCGGCGGCTAAAGCGTTGCTCGTAAAGGCTGCGCAGTTGCAATTGATAATTGTGATGGTTCGTCGGCCCAAGAAGGGACCCGCTCAACCGGCATCGCGCCACATTTGAAAAACTCCCCTTGATCGGCTCGGATTCGGTAATGTCGATCTTATAGAACTCGGATTGAGTCAGGCGGAATGCATTTCGCTCAAGGAATTCTCGACTCACAGACAAGGCACCATTGTCGCCAAGCTGATAAAGCGGCGATTCCGCTTTTCCCGCGAGGCGAACCTCGTAGCGTTCAGGCTTTTCAAGAAACAAACGCGCCAGAGCGTACAGCGAATATGCGACCGAGCCGGACTTGATTTGCGCAACCACATTTTCGAATGGCGCAGAGTATGGCAGAAAGCGGATTATGACCTCGGGTAAAACTGGCCGGGAAACTTCAGAACGGGTTTCTCGATGCGGAGATTCCCTTCGATCCTGTTGTCGGCGCGCCCGGTGATCCCGCCCTGCCTCGTGCCTGCTGGCTTTCGTTATTGGGCGTTGGACGCCTGCCCGCGATTTATCGGAGCTGAGCGGTGAACGTCTTCCCCTGCGCATCGGCGTACCGCCACGGTGTCGTGCTGGGCGCTCGTAATCGTGCTCGCCCTCCACATCGGCGTAACGTTTTGCTTCAACGGGTTCTTTCACCCACGCAGGAAGAAGCTTTAGATCGAGCAGGTCGGCGGGCTCGACAGTGGAAGAAGTCATCGGCTTCATCTACTCGAACGACAAACGGAAGCAAACGTGAAGGTGTAACTGACAAACCCGAAAATGATTGACAACCTCTTTAATTCATTTACTTGCCATGCTGTGCTCGGAAATGCCTTAGGCTTTTCCACGCGCACCAACACAAACCGAACAAATTTTATGGCGGAAAAATCGATCGAAGAGAAAGTTAAAGACATCATTGTCGAGCAACTGGGCGTTAACCCCGAACAGGTTACGCCGCAGGCCTCGTTCATTGAGGATTTGGGCGCGGACTCGCTGGATATCGTCGAACTGGTGATGGCATTTGAAGAAGAATTTTCGGTCGAAGTGCCGGACGAAGACGCCGAAAAGCTGCAGACAGTCGGCGACGTGATCAAGTACATCGAAGAGCGCGCCAAGCAGCAGTAAGCTGGCGGACGTTGCTGATGCCGTAGAGACGCTCGCCGCGGCGAGCGCCTATATTCCTGTATAGCTCAGGCGTTTGACGCGAACGTCACTACAACGCCAACGCGCGTATTTGACCGGCGCGGCTCCAGGGTTGCGAAGGCCCATAACGCGTTCACACTAGAGAACGTGGAATTGACGCTTCTCGAGCGGCCGTTGTTTTACGTAGGCGGCCATTATGTCACTTTCCTCGGCCTGATTGCATTCGCTGGGTTTTTTGCGGCGGGACTTGTCATCGCGCGATTTCTACAAAGCCAGTTCGTCCGTCGTTTTTTTAGCCGCTTCAAGATCGATACAAATTTTATCGCGATCGTCACGACCACCCTGAGTCTGGCGTCGATCGTCTTTTTTACGGTCAATGCGATTAACGCCGCGGGAATTCCGCTGGGCTGGAACGCCGCTCTACCGGCTATCAAGCTGAGCCTGCTTCAGCTTTTCCTGCTGGTAGCGCTCTTGATCGCAATTTTTTGGATTTCTTCGAGAACGAAACGCTTTCTCTTTAACCGGCTGCTTGCGCAAAGCGGCCTCGATCGTTCGCTCCAGTACGCGATTGCCCAAGTCGTCAGCAACATCGTGCTGGTAGTCGGCATTTTCATTGTCTTGGAGAACACCGGGATTCACCTCGCGGCTCTAACGGTTTTCGCTGGCGCAGTCGGTGTGGGCGTGGGGTTCGGTTTGCAGAATATCGCCAGTAATTTCATTAGCGGCCTGGTGATCCTGGCGGAGAGGCCGATTACCATCGGAGATCGCGTTGAAGTAGCCGGGATCGCCGGGCAAGTCGAGCATATCCGAGCGCGCAGCACGGTTATCCGCACTAACGACAACATCATGATGATCGTGCCAAACACGAAATTCATCGATTCGCCGGTGACCAATTGGACGTACGGCGACCGCCGCGTCCGGTTCCGCATTCCAGTGGGCGTGGCTTACGGCAGCGACGTCGCCAAGGTGCGGGACCTACTGCTGGCTGTCGCGCACGAGGATCCGCATACTTTAAAGGAGCCGGCCCCAGGCGTTTTCCTGGAACAATTTGCTGAGAACTCGATTGATTTTAAGCTGGTGGTGTGGAGCAGCGAAATGAGCGCTCGTCCGAGCCGCTACCGAAGCGATCTTAATTTCGCTATCGAAAAGAAACTCCGCGAAGCCAGGATTGAATTCCCATTCCCGCAGCGCGATCTCCACATCCGCGGAGGCGTGCTTAAGGTGGAAGGCCTTGAGGAGGTTGCGACGCCGAAACGATCGAGTCCCTAGGATGGAGCTATCCCGCTACACTTCCCAAATCGGCGACGCCTCGATCGCACGCTTAACCACATCAACCAATTCGGCGGAGGCGACTGGCTTCTCGAGAAAGGCAAAGGCGCCCAATTGGAGCGCCTGAGATTCGATCTGAGGACCGCCAAATGCCGTGATAATAATGACTGGCAATTTGGGCAACGCACTGGCGAGCGCCAAAACACCGCGCCCACTGAACGTTGGCATCCGCAGGTCAGTAATGACCAGGTCAAATCGTGGTTCAGACTCCGCAAGTGTCGTTACAACCGCAGTTGGATCAGAGAGTCCGGTGATTCGCATGCCTTCTTTGGCAAGCACTTTCATCATTGCCCGGAGCATCCCCGGATCGTCATCAACAACTAAAACGGATTTGTTTCTCAGGTTTTGCATAATCGTTCCAAAAGAATGGCGCCTGGCGATGCGCCAAATCGTCCAGGGGCGACAAAAATCCAATCGCGCGCATCGGAAAGTCGAAAATTGGAAATCGCCATGTCATGCACCAACTGCAAGTGGAAGTTGAATGCTAAAGGTGCTGCCTTTGCCCCGCGTCGTAGCGCAATTAATCTTGCCGCCATGTTCGTTGACGACCCGCTGCGTGTATGCGAGACCCAGGCCCGTGCCCTCGCTCTTTGTGGTAAAGAACGGGACAAAAAGATGCCGAGCTTCTTCCTCGGTCATTCCGCGACCGTCATCGCTGATCGATACCAAAGCTTCCGCACCGTGCCTTTGCGCGCTCACAGTCAGGTTTCCTCCATCAGGCATGGCATCCAATGCATTACTAATCAGATTCAAAATGGCTTCCCAGAGTTGCTCGGCATCGACCTGAACCGGTGGCAGGTTTGGATCAAGCCTCCTGCTCAAGTCCACCTGCTTTTGATCAAGCAACGGCTGCACGAAATTAAGTTTTTCTTCAAGAAATGCCGGCAGCGAAACCGCAGCACGCTCGGACTTCGGCATTCGCGCGAAACGGAGATATTCCTGCAGCACCTGGCGGATTCGCAACACCTGCGAGCGCATCTCGCGGAGGAGCACCTCGCATTCGGCAGTGGAACTGCCGCTGGAGTCTGCAAAAGCGCGCAGTTCCTCCCCAATCAAGTCAAGATTGAGCGAGATGGAGCCAAGCGGATTCCGAATTTCATGGGCAACCTGGGCCGCCATGGAACCAACCACGCCGAGGCGCTCCGCCTGGAGCTTAGCCTGTTCCAGCCGTTTTCGTTCTTCCATCTCCGTCCGCAGCGCGGCCGTTCGCTGCTCAACTGTTTGCTCCAGGTGGTAGTGAGACTGTTGGAATGCAGTCAGTAGCCAGACGACAACCAAAAAGAATATAAAAAGCATGATCGCGTTCCAAGCGGGAATCAACGGAGACTGATATATTGCGCCATTGAAGATATCGCTGAAGAACCACGCCGCGGTGCACAAGGCTCCCACCGCGAATCCCGCCCACCGCCCGGCCATCCATGCCGCGACGCACGTCGGCAGCAGATAGAAGGCCGATATTGCCCACTCACGACCTGTAAAATAATCCAGCGCGCCAAGAACCATTGCCAGCGCGACAGCTGCCACCGTCGCCAGGACCTTCGACTGCAAGGAACGCTCCTCAATACGATTCACTTTGAACGCAGTGTGGAACAATTTTGACAAACTGGCTCGCAGGTTTGTTCACCTTGCGTTTTCTTTTCAATGGAGATCGATGCCAGGCTCACGCTCTTAAATCGAATGCAGAACAACCGACCATCCAACTTTAGTCGCGGCAAGGTTGCGAAAACCTGTTCCCATGCCGCCTAGCAACAGCGTTCCAACTCCCCAGGGCGTGGCAAAGATCGTCATACGCTCGGAGCTGCACAATTGCGACGCGTGGCGACGCGCGTTTCACAACAAGTGCAAAGACCATCGATACTACGAGATCGTGGAAGAAACGGTCGAGGGTGGTTTCGAGTACCGTTATCTGCTTCTCGAAGACGGTTCCGGCAATACGCGAGCAATCCAGCCCGTATTCTTCGTCCGGCAAAATCTCATCGAAGGCGTGCCAGGCAAAATTAGTTCGATCGTTGATCGTGTTCGCAAAGTTTTCCCGCGCTTTCTAACAATGCGCGTTTTGATGGTTGGCTGTGCAGCCGGCACGGGCGACCTGAGCGCGTACGACGAGAGAGACGAAACGTGGGTGGCAAACGCGTTGCAAGCGAGCCTTTCGACTTATGCAAGACAAAACAAGGCTTCGCTGATCGTGTTGAAGGATTTCCCCGCGATCTATCGCTCGAAACTCGAAACGTTTCCCTTAAATGGTTATGCGCGGATTCCCAGCATGCCAATGACGCGGCTTCCGCTCGCTTACAACAACTGGGACGAATATTTTCGCACACTCAGCAAAGCGACTCGAAAAGATCTGCGCCGAAAGTTCCGTAAAGCTGGACAGGCGCCCACGATCGAGATGGAAGTCGTCAGCGATGTCACAGCTCTTGTTGATGAAATTTACCCGCTGTATCTCGCGGTTCACGAGCGTTCGCCATTGAAATTCGAGACCCTGACGAAGGATTATTTTCGCGCAGTCGGGCAAAGGATGCCGGAACGGGCCCGCTTTTTCATCTGGCGACAACTGGGCCGGATCGTGGCATTCAGCTTTTGCCTCGTCTGCGACGGCAAAATTTACGACGAATGCATCGGACTGGACTACAGCATCGCGCTCGACCTGCATCTTTATTTTTACACGCTGCGCGACATCATCTCGTGGGCGCTGGAACAGGGTTTGAAGTATTACTACAGCAACCCGCTGAACTACGAGCCGAAACTGCACCTGGATTGCGAGCTTGTGCCGCTCGATCTGTACGTCATGCACACAAGTGCGCTGCTCAATCCGCTCTTTCGCCGCCTCATTAAATATCTAGGCCCGACGCGTCACGATCCTGTTTTACAGCAATTTCCTAACGCCGATCAGCTCTAACATGCTTTTAGGCGCCCGTCACAAGGCCTGGCGTTTGTCATTCCGACCGAAGTGGAGGAATCTCTAACCTTTCATTTTCGATTCCCGGGTTGCTTTAAGAACAATGAGAGATGTCTCGACTTCGCTCGAAATGACAAACGGCAGAAAAAAACGGATGCAAAATCGACCTTCCGGTTTCGGCAACCCCTGGCTGCAACTTGCTCTCAGCGTTGCCTGCGTGCTCGTGTCCGAATTTCTTTTGAAGCGCGGTGCAACAGAGGTGGCGAACACTGACAGTGCGTGGTCCTGGACCGGCGTTAACGGCTTGGTTTCGCCGCTGGTGTGGTGGGCGATTCTTCTCATCATTGCCAGCTTCATCAGTTGGCTTTACGTGCTGAGATATATTCCAATCACCATCGCTTTTCCTCTGTCGCGTGTGGTCGATATCCTCGTTCCGCTCGGCTGTTGGATTTTTCTCGGCGAATTGATTTCGACACTGCGCTGGTGCGGGATTGCACTGGTTGTTATTGGATTAGCGCTGGTCGCGAAACCGATCGCACAAATCGAGGAACGCCTATGAGTTTTCTCGCGTTCTTTTTCATCGTTGTTTCTCTTTTAAGCTTCGTCGCGGCTCAGCTCATTCTGAAACGAGCGATGGAGGCCACCGCAACGACAGGTTTTCGGAACGCCCAGTTTGTCTGGAAGGTCACCGCCGGCATTATTCTGATGACGATCTCCTTCTTTCTCACGCTCGGATTGCTGCAGCGATTCGACCTGAGTTATCTCTATCCATTTCAGGGTTTGAGCGTGATCTTCATCACGCTGACGGCAGCGGTCGTGCTAAAAGAAAAGCTAAACCTGCGACTCACGATTGGCGCGTTGCTGATCAGCGCCGGGATCGTGCTCGTTTCACTCAGCTAGCGATCGCCTCTTATGGGCGGCGGATGTCTGCGACACCGGGCTCGCGGAGCTCGCCCCTCCAAAGATTCACGCGCCCGAGAGCAACGGCCACAATTTTTCCAAGGCTACCAGATTGATCTGGTGGATCCGGTCGGTATCCGGCAACTCGGTCTTTGGATGATCGAATTCCGCGGCGAAGCGCTGTTTGAAACGCGCGTACCTTGGCGGTGAATAGGCACCACAAACATCGCCTCCAATAATCCGCGACGACTCGCGCAATTTCCCCAACGCCCATTCCAGATCTGCAATCGTGAAGCGGCCAGCTTCCCAATTCGTCACCGCGTCGTTCGCATCGAGACAGTCCAGATCGATTGTGACGTAAATATTTTCTCCATCAGCCGTTTCCAAAAATTGGTCAAAGTGCTGGCGCCAGTTATCGCGCAAGATCGCGCCCCGGCGTTCTCGATCTTTGGCACGGCGATCGTCTGCCCATGGATGAACGCTCAGGACGCCTGCGTGTTCGGCCCGACGGTTACCGAAAATTTGGTGAGGCCACCAGCACTCGAAATTTCCGCAACCCCAGACGCTCACTCGTTTGACGTTTGGGAGCTCCAATGCGCGATTGACCCAACCGCCACATCCCCACTTGGGAGGCCGCACATCCCAGTCCGGATGATTATCGAAAGAAACCAGAAGAAACGGTCCTGCAATGCGACGCAGTCGAAGCGCCGTCAAATAGTGAAAGTCACCCGATCCGTAGAGCAAGAACGGCGAAGCGAGATCCGTTTCGTGTTCGCGATAAAACTCGGCGACCAAAGGTGGCGGCGCGGAGAAGCGCAGGCGCGGGCCCCACGTGCGCGCGTCAATCACAGGAAGCCCCAACGGCTCGTCCCGCCACGCGTCATCCAGGTTGAGATGAAGAGCGCGGCCAACCAAAAATTAATTGTGCGTTTGCCGAAGAAACTGAGCGTCGCTGGCTTTGGCGACGCGCAGATTTTCCTCGGCCTCTTTGTAATCGGGATTCAGGCGCAACGCTTCACCGAATTGAACAATGGCCTGAGAGATTTGACCCTGAGTCAGGTAAAGCCTGCCTAAACTATTGTGAGCGACTGCCAACTTGGGATCCGCACCAAGCGCCGTCGTATAATGCATTTTGGCCTCTTCAAGATCACCTTTTGCAAATAGCGCATCGGCCAATTTTAGTTGAGCGTCCACATAATCGGGTTTCAGCTGAACCGCCCTCTGCAACTCCCTAAGGGCATCATTTCCTTTGCCTGCTGAGGCAAGGATTAATGCATAATCGTAATGCGCTTCCGGTGAGTTCGGCAGGAGACGCGCCGCCGCTGCGTATTGAAGTCCGGCTTCGTCTCCGCGCCCAAGTCGCTGGAGTAAGCTGGCATAATCGGAATGAAATTTGCCGTTGTCGGGTTGAAGACGCAACGCCTCTTCCACGTGTGGTACAGCTGCATCGTACCTGGCCTGCGCCATCAAGACAGTGGCAAGGTTCATATGCGACTTGGCATCAGCCGGCTTGTAGCTGAGCGCGATTTTATATTGTTGTTCTGACTGCTCCCATTGGCCTTCTTTTTGCAACGCCAGGCCGTAATCAAAATGCTGTTTCGCACCCATCGGCACGTCTGCTACAAGCCATGCGCGCCGTTGCACCTCTGGCACGTTGAGATGCGTCTGCCAAAACCAGAGCGCGCTTAACGGCAAAACAAATACTGCAGCCCATTTCAAGCCGTGCCAGGCCCAGCCTGGGAGAAAACCGCCCAGCGACACGTCGGCCGTTCCACCTGCAAGCCCGAGCGATTGGCGCGTAGAGCGCTCCCGCACTTTCCAGATAAACCCATCGTAATAAAAATGGAGCAACGTGGAAGCGGTGACCACGCCGGTAAGGATGCGTTTAACCGTATCTATCCCGAGATGCGCATTGAAATAGCTCAGCGAGCCATAGGCAAAGACGAGACCTACATAAAGCCCAATGAGTGAACCGCTCCGTCGAAAGACGAAGCGCATGAATCCACCAATATTACTGTCTTTTTCCACTCGGTTGCGGTTGTAGATCCAGACTAGCGAGAGGTATTGCACGTCGTGGAAGACTTCGAATAGCGCGATGCCGACTAGAATGTTCGCGACGAGATTATTGCAATACCACCAAAAGGCGATGCTGGTGACGAGCAAAGCAACCTTCACGGGGTTTGGCCGTTTCCCTATCATCCACATCCGGCCGAAATGAAGGAGAAAGAGAATCGAAACCCCGATGGCCGCGAAAAGAATCAGTTGTTGGCCGTGATGAACTACCGATGGCGGGATAAACGGTCCGCCACACATGTAGTACGTATCGAGCGTATCGCTCAGCCGGTACGGTGACAGCGCTACCGCAGTAGCGAACCAGATTACGCACATTGCGAAATCGAGCCGTCGCGTAAGGGCATCGAACGTTCCCGTTTTCGCATCATAGATGCGGCAGAAGCCATAGGTCTGCATTAGTCCGTGCCAGACGCCCCAGAAGAAAACGACTAGCAAAATTCCCCTCAGGTCCCACCAAAAAAACGCGGTGCAGACTGCAAGCAAAAACAGCGGCGCGAGAATAAAGCGCCATTTGAAGCGTTCGAATAAAGCGCGATCGCCATAGGCACGGATCATCCCCGGCAGGTGATGTCCCATTGCTCCAAACGCCGCGACAAAGAGATAAATATCCTGCGGACTCCAGCGCGCCTGGGCCAGGGCAAAAGCCGGCAGCAACAAAAGCGGCGTGCCCACGTACAGAATCAGGTCACGCCATGAATCGAGTATCCACAACTTCGACCTGGGCGCGCTGACCGGCGCAGGCGGGACAGTTTGCAGACCTGAAAATGCGGGACCCTGCTGCATGAACTCGGAAGCTAGTTTTCCCTAACTCACTGGGAAAATCAATCCTGCCATGCAGAAGACGGAAACCGACCGGCGCGTTTCGTGCGCGCAATCGGGAACTGGGGCGCGAAAGTTAAAGAAGCCCTGTGAACAAGACCCAAGTCGAGCAGCCGAGCAAGCGGGAACACGAACGCGATTTCTTTTGCGTCGTAAGTGATGCATTCCGTGTTTTCGCGCGCCATTCTGCCGCCATGCTTGGCAGCGCCTGGGCATTTGGCGGGGCTGTGCTCGTCATCCTCGTTTGGATCCTCACCGGCCCGACGTTTCATTTCTCCGACACCTGGCAACTGATCATAAACACCGCCACGACAGTCATCACGTTTCTCATGGTATTTTTGATTCAAAACACCCAGAATCGCGACGCCAAAGCCGTGCATCTTAAATTGGACGAGATGATCCGCGCCCTTAAAGGCGCACGGGATCAACTTGTGGATCTGGAAGATCTCTCCGACGAGGAATTAAAGAAACTCGAAGAACAATTTCAACGGCTACGAAAAAAAGCAGAACGCGATGGAACGCACTCCCATAACGCGGAGTCAGCAAAGTCGCGCTAGGCTCGCCGCTTCAATTAGTCTCAGGCTTCTGCGCCTGCCCGGTTCGCAGAAAGACTTTGCCGCTGGGACATAACCGGAAAACCTCGCATCGGCTGCAATCGGGCTTGCGTGCATAACAACGGCGGCGGCCGTGCCAGATGAGCCA
>WNFY01005993.1_pt1 | contig 16236 bp, 14 predicted proteins | sample 5400091 | NCBI WGS metagenome assembly WNFY01 (sample SAMN13153364, study PRJNA577476) | soil metagenome | isolation source: 60 cm soil or saprolite under grassland replicate 1 | place: USA:California | collected 2016-06-15
TTGATGAGACACGGAATAGCGCGGCGGACTAACAGCATAAGGAACTCGTTGTTGAAGTGGATCAGGGTTCACGGTTTTTGCTCCTTACCAGGGCAACTTCTCTTGAACAAACTTCTACCTTTTCGCGGCTTCGAAAATACAAGTTCCTGATCATCAGGAATCCACAAGTACGTCCTGAGATCGCAGCGTCCAATATTGTCAAAAACGACGCCCTCAGTCTCCAGGAGACGTTGCTGCTTATCGTGTGGCAGTACAAGGCGGCCAGTCGAACAGGAGCCCTGCGCATTAATCACACGGTGCCAGGGTGTTGCATCATCGCAGGCGTGCATCGCGAAGCCCACTGTCCTGGGCGTATAACCTTCACCGAGCAGTTCGGCAATTTGGCCATAGGTCATGACTCGGCCCCGCGGTATTCGCCGCACGATCTCATAGACCAGATTCTGGTAGTTTGATTTCTGATTTTTCTGCATGGGCACAATAGTTTGATTCGTCAATCGACAGTCCTCAACACTGCGCGCGCTGGAGCGCCGTCTCCGCTGCCGCCCCTGATGCGCAAAGGTAGGCAGATCAACTCGTATCTTCCGGCGGGAACAACACCAAGGTCCAAGCCTTCGACAATAATTACATTGTTTGAAAGCAGAACGTGGTGAGTCTTAAAACTGTTCGACCCAAACTTCTCGACTGAAAGATAATCAATTCCGACGAGCTTAGTTCCCTGCTCAACCAGTTTAGCAGCGGCGCGACTGTCCAGGTACGTATAGTCAGCGCGAAACTGCGCCCGTTGCTCCTTCCAGAAGGTCGAGTTTCGAGTCTTAAACAGGACGCGCGCCGTCTTGGGCTTGCAGTTTTTCGTAACGAAAGCTTCGTCGATCACATAAGCACCTTCCGGTACTTCAATAACATCGGCCTCGCCAACCAGGATCTCGAGTGGCAATGATTCAACTCTGGCAGCGCCTTGGAGAAAGTGGGCGGGAGCGTCGACATGCGTTCCCGTGTGGGCCCCAAAATGAAGCAGTGAAACGTTTGCCGAATCGCCACCCGTGAGAGTCAGCCATTCGCTAATCTGAATTGCAGGATCGCCGGGATAGGTCGGCGTGTCATCGCTTAGAGCGACACTCAGGTCGTAGATAGGCATCAGGAGGATCCCAGAGAGACTAACGCGCGCATAGTAAGTGTCAGCCAAGAAGCAAGTCAATTCACGGTAGGGTCCTAGTTTGGCGAAACTGTAGGGGCGTCCCTCCGTGTGGCGTTCCTCTCCGCGCGACTCGGGGCGCCCACGGGAGTGACGCCCCTACATAACCTAGGACACGACCAATTCGCCGCAACCGCCGTTACTGGAACGCGGGCGTCTCGCCCACGGTCTAAGTGGAGACGTTGAGCTTCTTGCATGGCTTTGATCTACAGGTTAGCATTTGCCGGCTGACGAGAACTCGTATGCCATCAGGAGACGGTCATTAGTTCAAACTCCACAACGCAACCTTTGCGCCTTGCTGCATCAAGTTACCTCAACACAGCACCATTGATCTGGAGCTTTTTGCACGGTTCCAGACGAGGAATTGTCAGGCTTCAAGATGGAGTGCCCGCTCGCTGTGCACAACTGTTATCCGATTCGGATGTTGAAGCCGCACTTGTTCCGATCATTGAATACCAACGCCTCTCAGGAGTTTCAGTGGTGCCTGATGTCTGCGTCGGTTCAAAACAGGAAGTGCGGAGTGTGGTCCTCGTTTCGAGGCACGACGATCTCAAGAAAGTTCGCAACGTCGCCCTTGATGAATCGTCTCGCACGTCGGCCTCACTGGTAAAGATAATCTTCCGCGAGTACCTCGGCTTTGAACCTGGCTGGACCACGCATTCGCCAAATCTGGAGCGCATGCTCGAAGAAAGCGACGCCGCTCTGATAATCGGAGATCCGGCAATGACTTTTTCTCGCGCACAATTCAGGGTTTGGGATCTGGCCAGTCTGTGGCGGGAACATACCAGTCTTGGATTCGTTTTTGCCATGTGGATGGTGCGCGACGAGGCCGTGGAAAGATGTGCAGAAATTGATTTCGCGGGCGCACGCGACGAAGGAATCTCTTGTCGGGAAGAGATAGTCGATCATTACCTCCCTCTGCTTGGCCTGACCCGCGCCGTTTTGGAACAATACCTGAAAGAGAACATTTGTTTCAGTCTCGATGAGGAACTACGCGAGGGCTTGAATCTCTTCTTCCGTCTGGCCCGCAAACACGGCCTGCTCAGGACATTGGAGCCTTTGAAAACTATTAATCCATAGCTTAGTATCTGCTTGAGAAAATAATGAGTACAACTACCGCCGTTCAGTCGATCCTGGATAATGTGCTGGCAGGTGAGCGCATGTCCTCGGACGCCTGCTCGCTCCTACTGGAATCGTATGACATTGCCCGGATCGGCGTTGCGGCTGATGAGATTCGTGCGCGCAAACATCCGGGCAACATCGTCACCTACATTATCGATCGCAACGTAAACTACACTAACGTCTGTAACGTGGTCTGCACTTTCTGTGCTTTTTATAGACGCCCAGGCGCACCTGATACTTACGTGAGGACGCTGGCAGAAATCTGCGAGAAGATCGACGAGACGATTGCTCTCGGTGGCACCGGAGTCCTCATGCAAGGGGGTCTTCATCCTGACTTCGGCATTGAATGGTATGAAGATCTATTACGGGCACTCCATGAAAAATATCCAGGGTTCCAATTGCACTGCTTTTCACCGCCGGAGATCCACAATATACATCTCATCTCGAAGCTCGATTATGAAACCGTTATGGCGCGGCTGAAGGCGGCTGGACTCTATAGCCTTCCCGGAGGTGGTGCCGAAATACTCGACGACGAAGTGCGCAAGCGTGTCGCGACGAAATGCACAACGGACGAGTGGCTGGCCGTCATGCGAGCTGTGCATCGTGTTGGGTTGCGGTCCACGGCGACGATGATGTTTGGGATCGGAGACACGGTGGTCCATCGGGTCCGTCACTTGCAGCGCATCCGCGATCTACAAGACGAAACCGGTGGTTTCACCGCATTTATTCCCTGGACGTTTCAACGCGAGAATACGGCCCTGGGACGCCGGATCAAAGACGAACCTACCGGCATTGACTACTTGAAAATGCTTGCCGTTTCGCGGCTGTTTTTGGACAACATCCATAACTTCCAATCGTCGTGGTTGACCCAAGGGTTACGGCTCGGGCAGGTTGCACTCCGTTTTGGCGCCAACGACATGGGTTCGATCATGATAGAAGAGAATGTTGTTTCGGCGGCAGGTGCCCACAACCGGGCTGACGAGCAAATGCTCCAGTTTCTAATCCGCGAGGCCGGCTTTACTCCCCAACAGCGCGACATCCTCTATCAACCAGTGCACCGACACGGGCATCAGCACCCGTCCGCGGAGGCTGCGGCTCTTCAGCAATTGACCATTTAATTGGGATCAGGAAATTGAGGCGCTCGCTCACGCAGCCGCCGAGCGAGTGTGAAAGGATGCTCGCACCACTTCATTAAATCTTTCCGGGTGTTCCTGCTCCGGCATCATGCGGCAATAATCAAAGACTTGCAGCTCAGCGCGAGGATTCAGTTGCAACAGGGCTTTTGCTCCAGATAGGGGCGTGGTTGGATCCTGTTTTCCCCAGACGAGCACTACACGCTGAGAAAGACGGGAAAAAGCGGGTCTCATGTCGATGTTCAGATAGCCTGAGAGAAAAGCGGCTATAGCGTGCTGTGCCCCGGCCTGGTGACTCGTCGCATAAAGATGAGCAACCAGGCGATCGGTGACTCGTCGATAATCATAAAACAACGTCCGCGCCGCGTAGTCTCGAATGCTGCGCTCGCTCGCCATGACGTTGTAAAACGACGTGCCCAGCACCGGCGATTGCAACAGTCCGTAGAAAGCTGCCCCGGCCATTCCTGGTCGCGTATTCAAAGTGTCATAGCCGGCGGGAGCATTCAGGATCATCGCATTGATAAGTTCCGGATGTTCATCGGCCACTCTAACAGCATAGGATGCACCCAAAGAACTAGCTACGATGTTTGCCCGCCCGCCGGCAATCTCACGAATAAAATCTGAAATGAGCTCAACGTAGAGATCCGCGGAATAAATGGCGACTGCAGGTTTATCGGAGAACCCAAGACCCAGCAGATCGAAAGCGTAAACGGGAAACTCCCTGGCTAGGGCATCGAAGTTTTTTCTCCACATGAAACTCGAAGCTCCCGCGCCGATCCCGTGGATGAATACCAACGGCAGTCCTGGATTTGTCCCACCAGATTCCTTGTAGAAGACTCTGCCGTGTTTCCAGGGAAAGAAGTGAGCATTACCTCCAAGAGCACTGTCGTCCGGTTCCTGCGCGCCTCGCTGGATGGCCGCGTTTACGGCCGCGAGGGCAGCGACGCCGGCGCCTCCCGCGAGCATGGCTTTCCATAAATTCTCTAACTTTCCCATGGCAAACCTTGAACTTTGAGTTTCATACCGAGGCTTCGCTGGGCTCCGAAATGTGAACAGAAACTCAAAAACTAATCAGATCAGGGCGAAATCAAATTGCTCCTGATGAATAGTTGCATCGCTGGTAATGTCGATAGGGCCGAGATAGTCCTCAATCTCGATCATTACGTCGCGCTCAGTTGAGCGCAACGCCTTCGCCACTTCGGGATTGATGCGCAATGTAACTTGTGACGTCTCGGCATCCGCTGCTTTTGCCAGCCGCCGCGCCTCTTCAAGCAATTCGTAGCAGATTGTTTGAGGGGATTTGATCAACCCTGCACCCTGGCAATACTGGCAGGGTGAACAGAGCGTTCTTTCGAGTGACTGCTTCACACGCTTTCTAGTCATGATCACCAAACCAAAATCGTTAAAGGAAAGTACTTTGGTGGGCGACTTGTCATTGCGTAGAGCGTCTTGCAGGACCTGCATGACCTTCTGTCGATTGCGCCGCTCTTCCATATCGATCAAGTCGAGCACAATGATGCCGCCAAGATCGCGCAGTCGAATCTGTCTGACGATTTCATCGACAGCTTCCAGATTGGTGCGCGTGATTGTATCTTCAAGCCGCCCGCTACCTCGTCCGACAAATTTTCCTGTGTTGACATCAATAGCCACCAACGCTTCGGTTTGGTTTATAACCAGATAGCCACCTGATTTCAGCCAAACGCGCGGCTTGATCGCTTTATCGATTTCGACTTGCACGCCATAAGCTTCAAGAATTGGTTGTTCCCGTGTGTAGAGTTTGACGCGCTTCACCAACTTCGGTTGAATGCGATTAATAAATTCTACGATGCCCTGATACTCTTCTTCGGAATCCACTCGAATAGATTCGAAGTCCTCAGACAACTGGTCACGGAGCAGTCGCTGGACGAGGTCCAGGTCTTTGTGAACCAGGGCCGGGGCTTTTGCTTTCTCGGCCGCGCCACGAATATCGAGCCAGGTTCTAACGAGATAGCGAACGTCCTCGCGCAGATCTTCTTCGTTGATACCGACGCCCGCCGTCCGCACGATGAAGCCTCCCGAAGGCACATCTTCTTCGGCTCTAATGGCCCCGATCAACTTTCTCAAGCGATGCCGTTCACTGTCTGATTCGATTTTTCGCGAGACGTCGCGCTGATCGCGTTGCTCTCGCGGTCGCGGTCGGGGGGCTGTGCCGGCGGCTGGTACCGGCTGGGTAGGTGCGAGGGCTTCTATTGGCTGCTCGCTTGTCTGCTCAGGGACAACCTCTTCGTCACGCCCATCAGCCGGAAGACTTACTTCGCCGTCCGCCGCCGGAGCAATTGTTGGCTTGTTCTTGCTGGGACGGCGGCGTCTTCTACCACCTCGCCTGGTAGCAAACTCCTCGCGCGCTGAACTCTCGGCCAGGCGTGCTTCGGCATCCATATAAGTTCCGGGCTCCTCGTCGACCGCAGAATCCAGTTCCCCGGCTGGGATAACGGAGGCTTTTGCGGGTTTCTTGCTGGAACTTCTCTTGCTTGGAGCTTTCTTCTTGCCACCGCCCTTAGTGCCTACGGCGCTCTTTGTTGGACGTGCCCTTCTAGTACCTTCTACATCTTGGTCTCGAGAAGAAGCAGTTTTCTTCGGCCGTCGCCCTGGAAGGGACGAGTCCTGGGAGTCTTCGGTTTCTTCCTCGTCACTGACTCGTTCGAAGCTGCCGCTACGCAGAACATCGCCGTCAATTTCATCCACAAAACTTCCCACATGGGCCTCGAGCTTTTGCCGCTCGCGGGTCTCGAGCGTGGCGTTATCGCCGTAGATATCGCTGTCATCAATGCGCTGAAACGATCGGTCACCTAAACGACTAGCAGGAAGCACTGACCCAACTTCCGCGGTGCGGAAATCTTCCCCCATATTAAATTCGACAGCGTGAATCTGATCGAATATCCGTTCTTGAAGTCTTGCGTCCTTGAACATCTCTCCGTTGACGGCAGCAGTTTCTTCTTCATCGACAACACGCTCGATCGAAGGATCACCTGCGACAAACGGTGTGTCGGGAATCTCGAATCTTATGCTCGGCGGAGGTGTCGACGGCAATGCTTCGTCAGATCTGTCAGCGCGAGGTCGGCGCCTGCCGCGGCGGCCGCGACGTCGGCCAGTCTCGGCGTCGTCAGGTTGCTCCGTAGCGATGGCGGCGGCCTTTTCTCCCTCGTGAAGCGGTTCAACCCGCTCGTGGGTCGCTTCGATCCGGTGCTCCCGTTCGATTCTTGCAAGCGCGACCTGTTCGGCAGCAACTTGCTCGGCATCAGGAGTCCCCTTCTTCGACTTGTCGATGACAATTCTTTCAAACTCTTCTTCCTCATCGAAGAAGTCCGAGACATAAAGAAACGCATCGCGCTCGAGTCCGATATCTACAAACGCAGACTGCATTCCAGGCAACACGCGCATAACGCGCCCTTTGTAGATGTTACCGACGATACCCTGGTGTTGTTCTCCACGTTCTATGTAGAACTCAGTGACTCTGTCGTCTTCGATGATCGCTATCTTCTTTTCGCGTCCATTGACGCTTACTATTAATTGTTTTGCCATTTTCCAGCTTCTGTCTCCTCAAACGTTTGCCTTGGCCGATCCAGCGTCAGATTTATTAGACCTAACGAAAGTTGCCGACATCTTGCTCTCACAAGAGCCAGCCGCGGGATCTGGCAACCGATTCATTAAGATTGTTGGGGCACAAAGCAGCGCAGCCTTCAAGCCTGAGGCGAGGCGCGCACTCTGTACGAAGTCGGCTACACGTGTATTTGTTTCGCCACTAATTGAGCCGATAAAGTTTATGCGGGGATGAATTTGGCGGTAACGCCAATTCTCGGCCGGCGGGTTGTGGGTTACTTGGAAACTGCGCGTAAAACCGGGCGCAATTCTTGTCGCGCCTGGACCCACTTCGTCCATGACGCGACTGCAATTTCTTACTTTCAACAGAAAACCTGACTAGCCGCTGCGCGCCAAATGCACAGACTTGTCAACAGGGAGCACGCGCAGCTTGGTAAGGCAGTCAATTTGTTCTGCTGTTAGCTGAATGGTCTCTAAACCTGAATTGGTCTCGCAGTGCACTTAGAATCTGAGTTGACTTTACGCTTGGCCATTTCAGCCAGTCAACGGCTGCAATTGAAGTTAATGTTGATCGTCTCATAGACGACCGTAAAAAGCGGGCCCACCCATCAGCGCTTGGAAATGTTTCCTTGCTCCTTTGCGCTTCGAGAGTTTTGGTTGGCTCTTATCGTACGCCGAAAATCCGGCCGGGCGAGCTAGCGTGAGTATAACCCAAGCCACTGCAAACCGCGAAACAAAGGTCTCCCCTGGATGTGGGTCAGTTTGCGTCATGGTCATGTCTTACCGTCGACTCACTGGCTCGAGATCGAATAGAGAGACTGAGCCGCTCGAACCGGTTGTCCCTCCCTGGAAGTGCTGCGCCACGAGCACTCAGCGCGGCCGCGGCGCCGGGCACGCCGCCTTGTCGCAGCTTTCCAGGGTTAAATGCCTCTCAACCCGTTCACCGGACTAAAGCCTTGGCATGAATGAGAGTTTCAGAAAACAAGCCTTAGGTCGACCCGGGACCTTTGGTTACGCACTTGTTTTTATCGACGATGCTTGCCCAGATACTTGGGTAACGATTCCACCAGATAATCGAAACCTAACCAAAAGCTCCAGCTGTGATGAAAGAATAAGATAGGAAATAGCAGCCCAACTCCGAATAACCCGCCGAGGACATTGTCATAATCAGAACCAACCACAAGCAGCCAAAAGAAACAAACTGCCAGGATAATGATTTCTGTTGTAACCACGTTGACCAGGATCGCGCCGACAAAAAAACCGTCTTCGCGCTTGAATAGGGCGAGGCACGACGGACAATGATGTCTGATGTGGAAGGGCCTTTCAACAATTGAGGCTTGTCCGCAGACAGGACAACGTAAAGTCAGAGAGCGAACCATCGTCCTAATAATCCAATGGAAATCTTTTTTCACAGTCTGATGCCTTACTGAGATTTCAAGGGCAAGATCTTTCGTCCAAACTGATATAGAAATCGGTCACGACGCAGCACCTCGATGCGATTCAGAGCATAAAGATCGGGTGATTCGCTTGGACCATAGATCGTCGTAAAGGCGGCGACATATCCGGCATTTTCGACTATCTGTGCGACCGTCGGAGAGTAGTAACCAGCAGGATAAGCAAACACCCTACAGGTCTGTTGTAACAAGTTCTCCAGTTGATTCTTTGACTCCTCAACCTCGAACCTCACGTCCTCCGCAGGGAGTTCGTGCAGCCATCTGTGATTTACGGAATGCGAGCCAAACTCAATACCGTGCTGCGACATTTCAAGAATGTCCATGTGCGACAAATGGGCGCGTCCGTTTTCACCGGGCGCCATGGCTTTGGTTGATGTTTCACCAATGCACGAAGGAACGAGGAAGATCGTGGCCTTTATACCGAGCCTCTTCAAGACCGGAAAGGCATTAATATAGTTATCTTTCCATCCATCATCGAAGGTAAGCGCAACGCTGTTCGGAGGAAAGGTCTGTTGCTCTTTGTAATGATCGATCAGTTCCGAGGCCGAATAAAAAACAAACCCCTTCTTCTTCAGATAAGCCATCTGCCTGGCGAATCGTGCGGGCGGCGTGAATCCTCCACGTACGACCACTCCCGGACCGGGCTTGTCTATTTTGTGATACAGGAGAACCGGGACTTGCATGTTGCATTAGCCTATAAATTCGGTTGTTCAAAAATACTAACGTCTGAATCCGCACGGCTGAGAAACCAGTTCTGGCGCGCGTACATTAGCTCCTGATCTTCGAAAGTGCCGGCCATGAAAGGCGGTGAAGCTTTGATCCGCCAAAACCTGAACTGACGCAGTCGCTGTTCGGCGAGCGAGTCGAGGATGTCGATGACCACTCCGCCCGCGCGCCGCTCGATAGCCAGCCTCAGAGCCCCTTTCAACAGACTGTCGATTACTTGAGCGGAGTTTGTCGCGCTATAACATAAGTCGCTGATCGCAACCTTGCCCGGCGCCGCTCCGGTGGTAGTCTTCCGGAAAAAGAGCACCACATATCCGAGCAACTGATCGTCTTCAAAATATCCCAGCACTTCAAATTTCTTGCCCGGCTGCTTCATGAATTGCCACTGCAGGAAACGGGAATCTCGGACCACGGCACAAGGCCAGCGCACGGAGGCTTCATCCCAGAGTCTGTCGAACGAAGCATCAAATTCTCTTATCTCACGCAACGTGCCCGACCCATTCGGCAACAGTCGCGATCTGGAAGGTCGGAATGGAGCATACAACAGGTTCGCCAGTTGCTTCACTGGACCAATGCGCGACGGGTCCCTGATTGCATTCCCGGGAAAAAACAGTGCGTGATAGCGATTGATATTTCCCAACGACACCCATTTGTGACTAAGAAGCACAGCCTCCGACTGCGCGTTATAACCAAGCGCAATCATGGTTGTGCAGTAGGTCGCGCGCGCTACTTTCATCAAGCCTTTCCCCAATCCGCGTCCGCGATATTCAGGGGCAAGAATGAAATCGATAATCCATAGCGCCGGCTTTTCTTTCTCTCCCACCTTGAGCCTTACCGGGATAGTGGCCATCTGGCCCACGACCCGCTCTCCTGTCTTTACTATCCATAGCGGAACATTGCCGGCAGATACGTTTGGATTCTCTAGAAAGTGCCACTTCCAGAAAAGAGGATCACTCTTTGACGGTTCGTCCGGATAGGAACCCCGAAGAAAGAAAAGAAGAGCGTCTTTGTCGGCCAACTCAAACTGTTTTATTTCCAAGTCACCTGGCATACGCAGCTTAGAATTGACCCATGATTTCGGTGCCGATGCAAGTCACGTTGGGGAGCCCGCGCAATTTTGGTCTCGTGTTCCGATGTCGTCTAGGTCGATACGATTTGGTGCGAATGATGCATTGATCCAGGTCAGAATAGCCAGAAGTCTCCGGCTTTCTGCAACGGCATGTAAGTTGCCAACTAAACTGCGGATAAGGAGGCAGGAAATGAAATCAAGCACCTTTATGAAGAAAATCGCGGGCACTGTTTTTGCATTCTCTTTACTGATTGGTGTCGGTATCGCTTCGAGTGTAACAGCTAACGCGCAATATGGACCCGATCAGTACCGGCGCCAGCAAGATCGGGACTATCGGGATCAGCAACGAAGGCAAGGCCGTGACTACGGCCGAGGCCGCAACTACGATGGCTATGGCAACTATGGTGGCTCCACCGAAATGCGCCAGACAGCCTTGAACGCCGGCTTCAACGAAGGAGTCAAGGCTGGCCGCGATGATCGCAGACGCGGCAAGGCCTTCGAATATCGCGACTCGAGCACCTTTCAGAAAGCGATGAAAGACTACAGTCCGCGTCTCGGTGATAGAGAGGTTTATCGCCAGTACTTCCGTGAGGCGTTTGCGCACGGATATGCGGATGGATACCAGGGATACTAAGTCAAACACACAAACTGGAAAACAATGACGGGAGCTGAGGGACTTAAAAGGTCCTCGCTCCCGTTAGTTCGTTCACTGGTGGAAACGCGACGACAACGTGTCAGGACTGACAACTAAAATGTTTCATTTACTTCTTGTGTGGCCGCGCTTATTTCAAGTAATGATCAAACCAGGCAACGGTTCTCTCGAGGGCGTCAACACGATGCTTAGGCTCACGCAGTCCATGGCCTTCCCTGGGATAACGGACAAAAACAGTTTCCACTCCACGTCGCTTTAAAGCCATGTACATCTCTTCAGCCTGAGTAATATGTACGTCGTTGTCCATTTCGCCATGAATAAAAAGGGTCGGGGTTTGTACCTGTCTGGCGTAGCGAAGCGGCGACCACTGCCAGAGTAAATCGTAATTGTCCCAGGGGAAGCCGCCAAACTCGGCATGGACCAAGTCCTGGTATAGTGAAGTTGAATAAAAGCTGATCAGATTGCTGACACTGGCCGCTGAAACCGCTGCCTTGAACCGCGGGGTTTGCGTGATGATCCAATTCGTCATAAAGCCGCCGTAGCTCCCGCCGGTGACTCCCAAGCGTTCCCCATCGAGCCATGAGTACCTGCGTAGCACTTCATCAACTCCGCCCATCAAGTCTTTGTAATCACCCCCACCCCATTCGTTCAGCGTACCGTCTGAAAACTTCTGGCCGTAGCCACTCGATCCTCGCGGATTCAAATAGAGGACTGCATAGCCTCGTGACACGTAAAACTGAAATGTTGGGTTGAAGGACCAGCCATATGCGCCATGCGGTCCACCATGAATGCTGAGGATCAACGGATACTTGCGATCTTCTCGTAAGCCAGCGGGTCTCATCAGCCAAGCCTGGATCTGCATACCATCAAAGCTCTTAAAAATCATTTCCTCAGGAGTTATCAATCTTGAAGACCTTATGAAGCCGTCGTTGTGGGCACTCAACCTGCGCAATGGCGTGCTGCTTCCCGCAGCAGACCACACTTCAGCAGGTCGCAAGGCAGTGCCTAAGGTAAAGGCGATCGGTATTGAGTATTCGTTTGGGCCACCACCTGTCCCCGCGGTTGAGATAATTCGGCTGGCGAGGCTCACAGTAGTTATCTGAAATGGTGGCGCGAGACTCGCTGCGGATCCGGATTCCACGCGAAACCTGGCGTCTTGAGAATCAAAAGTGCCGCCCAATTCTCCATTTAGCACGAAGAGCGAGAACTTGCTTACTCTGCCGCCGTCGACACCCACGCGAAAAATAGTGGAGTAACCATGATCGCCTGCGAGGAAGAAAATCGCCCGACTATCCGGAGACCAATGCGGATCGCGAGCCCTGCGATCCTGCTCCTCCGTCAATTCTCTTCCGCCTCCGCCCCCGGCGAGGATCACCCAAACATGTGTGTCCTCTGCCACGCTGTCAATCGTCGTTACGTCTCGCCTGGTCGCAACATAGGCAATCCACTTTCCGTCGGGCGACCAGGTTGGTTCATACTCGCAACCTTTCGTCTGCGTTAACTGGCGCACCTGGCCGCCGATATCCACAGAAAATATATCGGAATTATTGTTCGCGTCGGGATCTGATTCATGATTAGACAAGAAAGCAATCTCATCACCGCGAGGACTAAAACTCACTGCGTGATCGTAAAAAGCGCCGAAGGTGAGCTGACGCGGTTCAGGCTTTTCCGTGTCAACGATCCAAACGTGGGTGCGTCGAATGTCGGCCAGCGAGGTACGCGACTTGTATTGAATACGATCGATGACTCGCGGGTCGTCGGTTCTTTTTGATAACGCAGGACCGTCAGGTATCTCCGGTGTCGCTGAAATGTAAGCAATGCGCCTTGAATCAGGGGCCCAGTCGAACGATTCGCCCGCATAAGTGATGAAAAAGTTGGTCGACTGGACTGCGGCTATGAAACGGGGCTCGCGTTTGGTAAGCGAAATTGTCCAAAGGCCGTCGAGTTCTTCGTGGTTGGCATGGAAAGCAATTGTATTGCTATCCGGCGACCACCGTGGATTTGAAGCATTCCAAACCCCTGGCAGTAAGGGTATCGAGACAGTTCGAATTTCGGGCCAATCCGGAATGAACGCAGGCCGCCGCCCCGGAGTTTGTCCGCTGGTGTTAGGCGCGGCAGGAGACAGCCACAGCGTGTTGACAGTTTTGTCATCGTCGACTGTGGAGACGGTATAGACAACCCACGAGCCATTCGGAGAGATTTGAGCATCACTAACTGTGGCAACGCGAAGTATGTCTGACGCCGCCGTTGGCCGGCGCGGTTGCGCTGAGACAGAAACAAGCGAGGCCGAGATGAAGATTCCAGTGAGAAGGGACGTGAGCGTTTTCGTCATAAGAGTTACACGCAAATCGGCGCTCTACTTCGGAGCCTGGAACCGTTTTGGTGCTGGTTTGGTCTCTGCAATCTTCAGACTGTTGCGCACTGTGTCCCATGTGCTTGCAAACTTCTTGCGGTCGTTGTCGGGCCCGAAAAAAGTCAGCACGACAACACGCTGCCCGATAAGTCCCCAGTAGATCTGAGACGTTGCAGAATCACCGGTAACTATGGCTTTGAGTTTAATCCCATCACACCTAACACCCCCGATATCCGTACTGTCGGACGACCGCTCCACACGAGCGCCCATACTCACAAACTGTTTAGCCACCCCTTCTATGTAGGGATCGATTATCGCCTTGTGGGCATCCGCCATTTTTTCCGATGAGATGCGTCCGCGATGTACAAAGACTGTCATTTGAAGATCGGCGTCGGGGCGAGATAGCTGTAGCTGCTGGGCGTCCGAATTGCTGGTGTCTGCGATCGACCATCCTGCAGAGTAGTCAAACGTCAGTCCCTCTTTGTCAAAATGTTTGGCGTCGCTCGCTAGAACTTGAGCCGTAACTAAACCGCTGCAAACAATCAGCAGTGCAAAGATTTGAAAAGTGTAACGACCTAAATTCATCTCATCCTCCAGATCTTCGATGTCTCATAAGGGATATCAGACTATTTGAGCAGCTCCAATTGTTGATTCATCAACTCCCAAACTTGTCGCACATGCTTCTCAGTGGTCCGGATGTTTCCGATGGAGAGTCGCAACGTAAGCTTATCGTTTAGTCGTGTATGCGAGAAGAGAGCTTTACCTGTAGCGTTCACGCCATGCATGATCGCCTCATTCAGTGCATCCAGACGCTTCGCCCGATCTTTGCCACCTTCTCCGTCGCGTGACGGACAGGCGCGAAAACAAACGAGCGCCAGCGGCAATGGCGCGAGTAATTCCCAATCGGGCGATGACTCGACCCATGAAGCGAAGAGCTGCGCCAGCCGGCAATGCTCTCGTATGCGAGCAGCCAAACCGTCGTGTCCGAAATAGCGAATGATCATCCAAAGCTTCAGTGCACGAAAACGCCGACCCAGCTGAACTCCATAGTCTGATCCGCTGCGCACTGTCTCCTGTTCGGGTGTCCGGAGATATTCCGGCACGAGGGAGAACGCGCGCCGCAACAGATCCATGTGGCGACAGTAAAGCACCGAAAGATCGAACGGGGTGAACAACCACTTGTGCGGGTTCACGACAAGTGAATCTGCGCGTTCGCATCCCGTCAGAATTTGACGCAGTTCCGGCACCACTGCTGCTGAACCCGCATAGGCGGCATCGACGTGCAACCACAACATATGCTCTTCGCAAATTGGAGCGATATCAGGAACCGGGTCGATGCTTGATGTCGAGGTAGTACCGACCGTCGCAACCACGCAAAAAGGAATGTACCCGTCACGCTTGTCTTCTGCAATTGCCGCAGCCAACGCGTTTGCGTCCATGCGAAAGTCGGAATCAGTTGGAATCTTACGCAGAGCCCGCTGACCCAAACCCAGTGTGATGACTCCCTTTTCAATCGAAGAATGGGCCTGCTCCGAAATGTAAACCCGCAGCAGGGGCAAGTCGGGTCGCCCGCTCATACCTTCTTCGCGAATTCGTTTCTCTACGCCTTCACGTGCGGCTGCAATCGCATGCATGCTCGAGACCGATGCCGTATCGTAGATAATGCCGCTCAGTCCCGCATCCAGACCCATCATCTGCCGCAGCCAATCGAGCGTTACTTCCTCCAATTCGGTAGAGGCCGGCGACGTACGCCACAACATCGCTTTGTTATCAAATGCGGCGCCCAGCAACTCGCCAAAAATGCCTGGCGCTGAGGTGGATGTAGCGAAGTAAGCAAAGAAAGAAGGATGACTCCAATGGGTTAATGCGGGCACAATGAAGCGGTCAATATCGGCGATAATCTTCTCCATCGGTTCGCCGTGTTGCGGTGGATTGACTGGAAGCTGTGCTTTCAAATCACCGGGTTCGATTTGTGCCAGCACTGGCAGATCCTCGATACGATCGAAGTAGTCGGCAATCCAGTCGATCAATTCGTGCCCGAAGTGACGAAAGTCTTCCTTGTTCATGTCGCCCAAATCGGGAGCGATATGGCTTTGAGGAGAATTAGCGGTTTTCACGGGGCAATATCTTACAAGTTCGCGGCTTTACTGCCCAGACGCCGACACAGCAGTCCTTGTAGCACTCAACATTCAAACCGCAACTCAACTCTAACACCTCTCATGTGATTTGCATTCCAACTTGAGTCCCTATTCCTAACCTGGCGAGAATGCCAAGCCTTCCGAATCTCGATTTTCTGGACAGATCAGACGAAATCGGTATAATGCGCGCACCCGCTCGTTTCATGGTTTTGCCCACTTCCAGCGCGGCGGCTGTGGTACACGAATTCACTCGCGATTAGACAGCAATTAAATATCCCGATCTCGAAGGCAAAAAACAAGGAGCCCGGAGAAGACTATGGCCGACGCGGTTTTGGGCGGACAAAAAACGCAAACTGGATTTATTCGCGGTCTCGGTTTGCTCGACTCAACGATGATTGTTGCCGGATCCATGATCGGGTCCGGCATTTTTATTGTCTCGGCCGACATCAGCCGTCAGGTTGGCGCACCCGGGTGGCTGCTTGTTGTCTGGATCATCACGGGCCTCCTAACCGTGATGGCCGCGCTCAGCTATGGCGAACTCGCGGCCATGATGCCCAAAGCCGGCGGGCAATACGTTTACCTGCGCGAAGCTTTCTCGCCGCTCTGGGGGTTCCTTTACGGATGGACTTTGTTTCTGGTCATCCAAACAGGAACGATTGCCGCAGTATCAGTAGGATTCGCGAAGTTTCTCGGCGTGCTCTGGCCCAGAATCTCGGTGGATAATTATGTGATCGCTCCGGTGCGAATTGGTTCGGGTTATGCCCTCTCGCTTTCCACGGCGCAGCTCGTAGGCGTGTTGATGATCGTGCTTCTCACGT
>WNFY01002868.1_pt1 | contig 16234 bp, 16 predicted proteins | sample 5400091 | NCBI WGS metagenome assembly WNFY01 (sample SAMN13153364, study PRJNA577476) | soil metagenome | isolation source: 60 cm soil or saprolite under grassland replicate 1 | place: USA:California | collected 2016-06-15
GTTAGCACTCTCACGCCTTTTCTGCTAGTATCTCTCTTCAAAACCACTCAGGTTCTGAAAAAAACTGAATATTTCAGGAGGCAGGTAAGTCATGGCGACAATGATTCGTCCGTTACACGACCGCGTAATTATTAAGCGGCTCGATGAAGAGGAGCAGATGCGCGGCGGGATCATCATTCCCGATACGGCCCGGGAAAAACCGCAGCAGGGAGAGGTAATCGCGGCCGGCGAAGGGAAGTTTCGGGAAGACGGCACCCGCCAGCCGCTGGGTGTTAAGGCCGGCGATCGCGTGCTGTTCGGAAAGTACAGCGGCTCAGAAGTGAAGCTTGACGATCAGGAATACCTGATCGTGCGCGAGGATGAAATCCTGGGTGTCTTCACTACCACCGCAAAAGCAAAATCCGCCGCCAAATAGCGGTGGAAACCGGACCGTGAGGTTCGGGCAGAACCCGACCGTTAGGGAGGGTGCCCAATCCAAAAACAACTTAGTTCTTAGGAGGCTTAAGAGAAATGGCAGCAAAGATGGTAGTCCACAGCGAAAAAGCGCGCCGCTCGATTCTGAATGGCGTAAACACGCTCGCTGAAGCAGTAAAAGTTACCCTCGGCCCGAAAGGCCGTAACGTAGTACTCGACAAGAAATTCGGCTCGCCCACGATCACCAAAGATGGCGTGACCGTGGCGAAGGAAATCGAACTCGAAGACAAATTGGAAAATATCGGCGCACAAATGGTGCGCGAAGTTGCTTCCAAAACTTCCGATGTTGCCGGCGACGGCACCACGACCGCGACTGTTTTGGCGCAGTCGATCTTTCGCGAAGGCTTGAAGACGGTGGCCGCCGGAGCCAATCCGATGGCTTTGCAGCGGGGTATCCAGAAGGCCACTGAAAGTGTCGTCGAAGAAATTAAGAAGATGTCGAAGCCTGTCAAAGGTGACGCGATCGCCCAGGTGGGAACAATTTCCGCCAACGGGGATCGGACTATTGGCGAACTGATTGCCGAAGCGATGAACAAAGTCGGCAAAGACGGGGTCATCACGGTTGAAGAAGCCAAGACAATGCAAACTGAACTCGAAGTTGTCGAAGGCATGCAATTCGATCGCGGCTACCTTTCTCCTTATTTCGTCACCAATGCCGACCGGATGGAAGCTGTGCTGGAAGACGCGCTGATTCTGATTCACGAAAAGAAAATCACGGCCTTGCGCGATCTGCTTCCGCTTCTGGAGTCGGTCGCTCGCGAGGGCAAGCCGTTGCTGATCATTGCCGAAGACGTCGAGGGCGAAGCGCTGGCGACACTGGTAGTGAACAAACTGCGCGGCACTCTTAACGCCTGCGCGGTCAAGGCGCCCGGCTTCGGCGATCGTCGCAAGGCGATGCTCCAGGACATCGCGATTCTCACGAAAGGGAAAGCAATCAGCGAAGACCTGGGCATCAAACTTGAAAACATCAAGGTTGAGGATCTGGGCCGGGCCAAGAGAATCGTGGTTGACAAGGACAATACGACGATTATCGAGGGCGCGGGAAAATCGTCCGAGATCGAAGGTCGCGTGAAACAGCTACGCGTGCAAATCGAAGAAACGACGTCTGACTATGATAGCGAAAAACTCCAGGAGCGGCTGGCGAAGTTAGTCGGCGGCGTGGCGGTAATCAAAGTCGGCGCCGCGACTGAAACTGAACTGAAAGAAAAGAAAGCTCGGGTCGAAGATGCAATGCACGCGACCCGCGCCGCGGTCGAAGAAGGCATCGTGCCGGGTGGCGGCGTCGCTTTGCTGCGCGGGCAGAAGGCGCTCGAAAATCTCAAGCTGGACGACGCTGATGAGCAAATCGGCGTGCAGATCGTCCGCCGCGCGCTCGAAGAGCCCTTGCGCCAGATCGTCAACAATGCGGGCCACGAAGGCTCGATTGTCGTGGAAAAAGTTCGCGCGGATAAGAACCCTAACTACGGCTTTAACGCGGCGAGTGAGGAGTACGGTGATTTAGTCAGAGCCGGCGTGATCGATCCGACGAAAGTCACGCGCACGGCATTGCAGAATGCCGCGTCGATTGCCAGCCTGTTGCTGACGACCGAAGCGGTGGTCGCTGAATATCCGGAAGATAAAAGGAAAGGCGCGCCGCCCATGCCCGGCGGGGAGATGGATTACTAGGAACAGTAAGCAGTGAGCAGTGGGCAATAAGCAGCATGCAGCAAGGCAGAAACCCGACCGTCAGGGAGGGTGCAATATCTGTCAATGAGCCAGCAGCTACTGAATTGGGTGAGAAGCCTAAGAGCTTCTCACCCTTTTGAATCGTATTATCTGGTGGCTTCCAGTCGCTCCACATCTGCAAGATCCTGCAGCCTTCCTGCTGTTTTCTTGTTAACGATCAAATGTTGACGAGAGATCACAAATACAGGCGTGTTGCCGAGCCGCGTCACAAACCGCGCTGGCCATGCCTCCGAAAAGTCGACGCCGTCTATCCCCGTGATTACATCAACGCGCAACGGTGGTAGGCCAATCTGAAAAACCGTGCCCGGCCGGCTAAGGTCATCAATTGCGAGATCCCGAAGGGGCGCCCCAAACTGGGACAAAGCTGTCAGGACTCTTTGCGCGTTTTCTCTATCTGCCCGCACCCAGATGTCGAGATCTTTCGTGGCCCGCACATGACCGTAAACGGCCAAAGCGTGAGCGCCGACAATCAGATACTCAACCTCGTGCTCGTTGAATGTCCGTAACAGTTCGCTGAAGTCGGGACTCATCAGATACTTGATTATTCCAGGCTAGACAGGCCTTGGTAAGTGTCCAGACAGCTTCGATCCGTTCCTCTGGCGTAAAGCTACTCCAATCATCATGAGGCTCAGGTTCTCCTTCGCGCAGAACTTTTGTGGTGATTTCCCTGGATCCTGAAGCTTCATTCATAGGTCGATTATATCACGTCTATCAGGCCCCATTTTGAGTCCTATGAGCTTTTCAAAATCCGGCTCATCGCCAGCAACACGCCGAGGTGATACGAATTATGATCGGCGACCAGCAGCGCTTCGCGGAGAACTGTTTGACCATCACCATGGGGAATCTTGGCAAAGAGGTCGACCGAAGGATCCGTGACCAGCGTTTCCATTTGTTTCAGATCCTCGCCGAACTTCTCAACGCTTTCCTTCCAGAGCTTTTCATCTCCCTGCTCGTCCGGTTGCGGCCAATAACCCTTCGGCCACTTCGGCGAAACGTGCTTTGCGTTTCGACTGAATTCCAGAATGTCCCATTGCGCAATGCGCATGTGCTCAAGCACCTGCCAGGCGGTGTAAGGCAAGCCTGCAATCTTTTCGCCGCATTGATTAGCCGGGAAATCCGCAACGAAATCATCAAAAGAGATGTGCGCGTTGCGGCCACGAAGGTTGTCAACCAGATGATCGCGTAGCAACTTGTCCCGGTCTGTGCTTGCCAATGGCGTGCCTCCAGGTTCCTGCGAAATTTTGCGCCTTTGCGTCCCGGCGAGAAAAAGGGTTCCCGGCAAAGGCTCCAGGCCGCAAAGAAAAACCTCTTATGCGGTTCGTTTCCGGCTGATGCGATAAGTATCGTAGCGACAGACGGCCGAGTATTCGCAAAACTTGCATGTCTCTTTGCCCAGGGACGGATCTACTTCGAAGTTTCCGCCGCGCATACGATCAATAAATTGCCAGATTCGCGCGCCTACCTGATTGCGAATCCGCTGCCATTCGATGTCATCCAACTTCGTATTGCGACTGCTGACATCCGTGCAATCTTCCATCATTCGGCGGTACAGACCCTGGTTCAATCGCGGCCCGCGCCCGCGCAGCTTGTAATAACCGCCGCCTGCCAATTGAAAGTCGCGCACAAAGATCTGTTCGAGCGCGGCCAGATAGATCGGAATCTGCACCTGGCGGCCGGATTCAATATCATCAAGCTTCGCGCCGAACGACATCTTGTAATCATAAGCAACTGCTTCGCGCGCGTGCGGATTAACATCGACCCGATCGATTTGACCCTGGATCAGCGCGGTCTCGGTTCTGTCTGGCCGCTCCAACTTTAGATATTCCGGCGAAGACGCGGGATCGATCGCCTGTGATGCCCGTCCAAACGCGAGTTCAAAATAGGTTGGCAGAATTCCCCGCGGCCTGATGCGTTCCTGCAAACGCAATTCGTAAAGCAGGACCTGTTCGAGGATCAGCTTGCGAATTTCACAATCGATTTTCCAGATTCTTTGATTCAGGGGCGGCACCATGCGCTCGTGTTCGCCAAAGACTTGATCGGCAACGCCGATCATTTCCTGGCGGAGAGCTTCGCGGTCGAGATCAGGCAGAAACTGTTTCCGGTGCTTTTCAAAGAATCGCCGCAAAACATCGTGAAGGAGTTTGCCGGCATCGATGGCCTGCAGATCAAGCGCGGCTTCGTTGCGGGGCTCGAGCTTCATGACGCGCGCCATGAAAAATCGAAACGCGCAGTTGCCGTAGGCGCTCAGGCCGCTGGCGCTGTAAATATATTCCGGGCCGAAGCGGGCGCGGATCATGGCCTGCAAATCAGGATGCGTGATCCGGCCATCGTACGGACCGAAGGACGGCCCATTCCGTTCCAGTTCGACCGACACGCGGCGCATTACGGAATCCGAGAGACAGCCATGCGCCCGCGCATTCTCGACCAGTTCGGCAATTTCGTTCGGGGGCAACCGATTAGCCGGCTGCGTGAGATGATCGGGTCTGGTAGATTGCCTGATGAGTCCGGCTGCTAATTCTGAACGCGTGGAAGACTTTGACAGCTCGCGATTATCAATGTCACTGCGAATCGGTTCGATTTTGATTTCAGCCGGCGCAATCGCCCGGTTTAGTTCTTCAATATAGTAAGAGGCCACTGTTTCACTTCCATCATTCAGCCCCAGTGGCAGGGTCAGATACAAACGATCGGTTGCGCGACAGGCAGCCTGGTAAAAATAGTGTTCCTCTTTGAGCAGCGTGTCACTCGAAATATCTTCCAGCACGACCCCATATTGTTTTAGCCGTTCTCGTTCCTCGTGCGGATAGAGCCAATCGTGACCGGTTCGCAAAGGAAAACTTCCTTCGATCATGCCCGCGATGAAGACGGCGCGAAAGCGCAGGCCGCGCACATCGGTAGCCTCGAGCACGCGCAAGCCATCGCGATTGCCTGACGCAACGGCAAGAACTTGAGATTGGAGAGCACGCTCGACTTCATCGATGAAAGACGACAGGGTGTGGCGGGGCGCTGACCCGACTGTCAGGGAGGGCCCAGTCACGGTTGAACCAGATAACAGCCGGGCTTCCGACACGACCGTCTCTGCATAGTCGAAGCTGCGAATGACCGCGGCCATTGCGCGTCGCAGACTTTCCAATCCGCGCAAGTCCAGAGTTGTTTGCGGGACATCCGCTATCAGGGGCGTTCGATTAAGGGGACGGCTTACCTGTTGAGAAAATTCCAGCCGCTCAAGCAACGACATGATCGCGGATCGCAGCTCTTCAGGCTGCCCCTCATCCGGCACGTTCGTAATCAGCTCGCGGAGATGCTCCATGACCAGTGACGTCCAGGCAATCGTGGCCGGATGGATGGGTGTTGGTCTTCTTCTTCTTTCTCTAACCGGAGCATCCTCGGGCGGCGGCTCTTCTTCGGGGACCGCCGAGGCATCATCGCCTTCATTGCTTTGGTCGCCGGCAATGAACGCTCGAGCGGCTTCATCTGAGGGCAGGACTTCGAGCAGGCGCTGCGCCCGTTCGAGCCAGGCCCTGACCCGCAATTCGCTCCCCACGTATGCGATCACGTTTTCAATCGCGTCCGGCGACCATCGACCAATCCCCAATCGTTCGCGCAGCCTGACATCGGAATCCTGGTTCGCGAAATCAGCTCGGAATGTCGGGCCGTATTTTTCATCGAACGTGCGGGCCAACGCTGATAAGTCGTCGGCAGAAATTCGAAAGTATCCAGTCTTTACGAGATGCGCGAGATCGCCGGCACGGGCATTTTTTACGTTCTCACGTTGGGAGTCTTTGAAAACCTGAAAGAGTTTCGCGCAAGCGCGCAAGGCCGGCACATCCTGCGCTTCGATCCGACGTTCGAGGTTGCACGGAATTTCTTCCTGCTCGAAGACCCGCAGAATCGTGTCGGCATAGGCAGCCCGCTCGCGCACTACTAAAGCCACCTCTGACAGACGATAGCCTTGCTGAAAGATGAGGGTCTTGATCTCCTTCGCAATCGATCGAATTTCGATCTCTCGATCACTGCATTCCAGCAGGGTAACAGAGGCGTTCGGAATTGGAGCACCAATTGAAGGGCCCGCATCCTGCGGACGGTGCGCAACCATCGCTGCCCGGAGTTCGCCGGCATTCCTGGAGGCGTTCGAGACCTTTTCGTCGGACAGCGCAATGCCAGCAGTTGAGTTGAATAAGTTTTCACGCAGCTGCGCCAGCTCGTTGACTACCGGCGAGATGGTGTTATCGATCCTGATCTCAAAGTGATCCATCGCCTTGAGATGTTCAATCGTTGATTGAAAGGGCCGAAAGATTTCTTCGTTCCGCTGATCGTAGTTGAGATTGACGACGACGTTGGGGATTGAAGGGATCAGGGCGCGAAGAATCTCGCCCTGCACCGGGGTGAAATCGAAAAAGCCGTCGAGCACCAGCAGATCGATTTCATTTAGCCACGGATTTGAAATGACCTGCCCGTCAATTTCACCGCGGAGGACTTCCAATGCTCGCAATTGATCTGCGTCCTCATCAGTCAGGCCGAAGCGATCGAGTGCTTCTACGTACGCGGAGTAGATCAATGCGACCTCACGATCAAAATCAATCTGGGCCTTAGGACTTTGGACTTTGGACTTAGGACCGTGGGACCTGGGACTCTGGACTTTGGACTTTGGACTTTGGACCGGAAGTTCGGCGGCCCGCGTCTCAACAACTTGTTGAAATTCCGCCGGCGTTTTCCCGGCGCGTTGCAGTTCGCCGATCAACGAACTAACTGTGGTGACGCAACCCTCGCGATTCGCGAGCGGCCGAATTGCGCTTAGCTTTTCTGCACTGCTGAGTTGTTTGATGATTTGTGAGATTAGGCTGCGGCGCAAAGGGAATTCTTCGCGATCAATTGCGACGCGCGGCGCCAGAAGCCCGCGCGAAGGCATGGGCTCGCTACCGACAATTGTCCCCGCTGACCGCCCCACCCCAGCCGGGCCGCCCGGCTGTGAATCCCGGGATTCTGACGGATGAGCGTTTGCCAGCACCTGCCGGACAAATCCGCGAAACAGATAAACCGGGAACTCGCCCCAAACGCCAGGAGCCGTTCGGCCATCCAGCAGCCTTTCGGTAACCAGATCGAGAAGAGGATGTGAGGCTGCAAGGTATAGGAGCCGGTCAGTTCGGCCGCTCGAAATGTACTCAGCGCAGCGGGCCAGCAAACGCTCGCGATTATTTCCGAGGACCGGGCCTAACCAGATTTCTTTTGACAATCTTACTTCTCACCTGCGGCGGCGGTTTTCGAACTCAGCAATGGCAATGAATCATAATCTGGTAACTCTGTCTGTTCGGCCACCATTTCTGGAAACAATCCACCTTCATCCAGAGTCAGGGCGCGCGTCGACTTATCAATCGGTTCCGCGGTTTCGATTTCTTCGCCGGCAATCGCGCCCCGTTCTTTGAACTTGCGCGCGGTAACCAGCACGCGTGCCTCAAGTGAACCGACACCCCTGTTATATGACTCGAGAGCGCGATCGAGACCCTTGCCAATATCCGTAAAATATCCAGTGAAGGTGCGCAGGCGATCATAGAGATCTTTGCCGAGGCGGCTGACTTCCTGCGCATTCGCCGCCATCTGCTCCTGCCGCCAGCCATACGAGACGGCCTTCAAAAGAGCAATCAGCGTTGACGGCGTGGCGATAATCACTCCCTGGTTCACCCCGTCTTCGATCAACTTTGGATCCTGCTCAAGGGCGGCACTGTAAAAAGTTTCGCCCGGCAGGAAGAGCAACACGAACTCCGGAGTCGGCTGAACGGTTTCCCAATAGGATTTCTTGCTCAAGGCGCCGATGTGAGTGCGCACCAAACGGGCATGCTCTTTCAGGTGTTCGAGGCGAGCGACATCATCGGTGGTAGAGATCGATTGATAGAAAGCTTCGAAGGGAACCTTCGCATCAACCACGATCGTCCGATTACCCGGCAGACGGACAATGACGTCTGGCCGAATTCGACTATCTTCGGTCGCGACTGTCTCCTGCTCGGTAAAGTCACAGTACTGAAGCATTCCGGCGAGTTCTACGACGCGACGCAATTGAATTTCACCCCAGCGGCCGCGCACATGTGGAGCGCGCAGGGCCTTTACCAGATTTCCGGTTTCGTTTTGAAGTTGCAGTTGCTGAGTCGTGAGCGTCTTGACCTGCTCCCGCAGCTCTGCGTAAGCTCCGGCCCGCGCCTTCTCTAAATCACCAATCTTCCCGTCAACTTTCTCGAGCGATTCTTTTAATGGCTTGACCAACTGATCGATTGCCTGCCGCCTTTGTTCCAGGTCGCCCTTTGCAGTCGCCTGAAATTTTTCGAGGGTCGCGCGCGCAAGATTGAGAAACTCCTGATTATTATCTTTGAGGGCGTCGCGTGAAAGTGCCTTGAATTTTTCGGCGAGCGCTTCCGCAGCCTGTTTGAACGATTCAGCACGCTCCTGGGCCGCGCGCCGCTCGCCTTCGAGATCGGCCTTCAGACGCGAATTTTGTTCTTTCGTGCTGGAAAGCTCAGCGCGTTCCTTCTCGAATGCGTCCTGCAGTCTTTGCAACTCGCGATCTTTGGAGGCGAGCCGCTCGTTCAGGGTGGCTATTTGGGTGACGCTGTCTGCCTTTCCCGCTGCGTAACGCTCTGTCCCTCGAGCGCGCAGGGTAAGCCAGACCACCATGGCGCCAATGATTGTGCCGAAGAAAACCAGCGCCACTGGAACCATGCTGTTCATTGATTAAGAGTCTATCAGACGTTGTTGCGGAAATGAAACAGCGTCGCAATGCAGAAACCCGACCGTTGGGGAGGGTGCAAAAAGCTAAGGATCAGCGAAGTGGGTGGAAATCGGATCATGACTGCTACCGCACCCTACCTAACGGTCGGGTTTCTGCCGACGTGACACTCGTCTGCACCCTCCCTATCGGTCGGGTTTCTGCCGACGTGACACTCGTCTGCACCCTCCCTTACGGTCGGGTGCACTGCTTTCACCCACCGAAACAGGCCACCATCCGTTCATAAACCTTCCGCGTGACGCGCACGTCGTTCAAATTATATTCACGGATCTCGGCGAGTTTGCCGGCCTGATACAACTCGAAGACGCGGCTGCCTTCGACTTCCGAAGTTTTGCTCGATTCAATCCCCAACGCCCACGCGATGTCGTCGAGCGCGACGCGATTGCGGCCCCCCAGCCACCAGGCGCGCATCGTGTCGTAAACTCCGTGCACGTGAAATTCGCTCAGGTCGATGAATGGTTTGACGGCAATGTTATTTGCCAGGCATCGCTGAAAAATGAAGGGCAAATCAAAGCCGATGATGTTATGACCGACCACCAAATCGCATTCGGGATCAAAATCGGCCATCAGCACCAGAAAATCTTTCAATGCTTCGGCCTCGTCTTGTTCATTCCCGCCCACATCGATGCCAAAAGCATGTTCGCTTTGATCGTTCGTCAATCCTTCGACTTCAAATCCCGGAACCGGCCCGACGTGCACGGCGATTGAAAGAATCCTTCCGGAGGTTGCTGCCAGCGAGCCAAGTTGATAGACGCGCTCTTCTTCCGCCGCGATATCTTCCAGATAGCGGTCCTGTTGCTCCATTCGCATGTAGCCGAGGCGATAATCCTTTTCCAGTTTGGGCCCGACGCGATCGCGAAAACCCGGCAGTGCCAGGGTCTCGATGTCCATGGTGAAAGCGCGCGGCATCTGCGGATCGCAGCCAATGTATTCCCGGTACTGCGCGATCGTTATGGGCCGGTATTCCGAGACAATGAATTGAGTGCGATCCTGAAAAGCCTCGAGTTTGCCGGTCACCCCCCAGAGTCCGGGCCGCAATTCGTCACGCCCTTCGAGCACTTCTGCCCAAATCTTCAACAGCAGGTTCCCGCTTGCGTTCCGGGCCGAGGCGTCACGAAACCGCTTTCCCTGCTGCGTGCGCCGCTCGCGCACTGAGGTCACCGCCACCATTAGCCACACTTCTTCGGAGAATGGGAGTTCGGGAATAGGGACGTTGCCTTTCATCGGTTGTCAGGAGACTGAAAAGAAATCAAAACCATTTTCCATTTGTCATTCGTCATTTTGCATTTTGTCATTTGCCAGTTCCAGTTCACGGGGACTGCATCAGCCTGGCGTGAGTGTCGACAGAAGGTGACAGGCTGCTTTTCTTTCGATGGAAAATGATAGATGACAAATCAAAAAATTGAAAATGGTTGTAGCTTCTAACTGACAAAATCGAAACCCGCTTCATCGAATCCTGGCCGGATGAAATCACGAGCATGTGGGAGGACAGTCTCCAGACCCACTCTTAAGTCATCCAGCTGAGCCAATAATTGAGTGGTGGAATCTCTCTTATCAGGAAAGCAACTTTGCACCACCCGGCAGGCGCCCATGGATCGTTCGATTGCGATCAGCGCCACTTTTGCTGATCCGTTCGAGTCGTTCTGAGCAGCATCGTGTATCATCTCGCGGTCATCAATGAAAATGTCTTTCGTCTCTTCGTCATCAGCCAGCAGCGCGCGAAACACTTTGGCCGCAATAAAGAACTGATACCATCGAATTACTTCGAGGGCCGCGGCAGCATCGATCTTTTCCTCTTCACTCCCGGCGCGAGAGGCGTCGGCGTAAAACTTCTCTTCGTCAGCGAATTCGCTGGCAAACCAATCCTGCACCATCCTCGCGTAATCGCGCGCCAAAACTGAAAGCTCATGCCGTTTGGCCGTTTCAACTTCGCGATCATGCGCTTCGATTGCTGACTCGGTTTCGACTGAGTCTAAATCAACCCCAGCTTCTTCCGCGCACTTTCTGATTAGCTCGTGGGCGTCTTTGAAGATCAACGCGAGCTTGCGCCAGAACTTTGCGTTATTCAGATCGCGTACTTCCGGATCGTCCAGGTCAGGATCGGCTTTTTCGGTGGCGTACAAAAGGCAGCGTGAGGTGAAAGCACAACGCTCGCACCAGCGATCGCAGTAATTGTAAATGCCGCTGATGAAATTTGGATCGTTGGCAAGCTCAACTAAGTCGTCCGCATCCATTCTATTACTCCGTCGATGGAGAAACCTGCCCGTAAGAGAGCGTGCAGAACCGGGCAACAACACCGCTCATATTGCACCCTTCCCTAACGGTCGGGTTTCTGGCTGTCGCACCCTCGCTCACCGCCGGGTTTTCGGCTGATGCGGCTGGCATTGTAATGTATTATTCGCGGCGCGACTATGGGTGGGAGGAATTCGGTCGCCGGTTTTCTTCGACCGCATAGCAAAATCGATCAATCATGGTACTTATCAAGGGCTGCAAATTATGACGCGACTAAACTCCGCGGCGCCAGTCTTCGCGGTGGCGGACGTGGGCGTGACGATGCATTGGTACAAAGAAGAACTTGGCTTCTCGGGTGACGCGGTACCGGCCCACTGAACCGTTTGTCTTCGGGATCATTGGCGTGGACCATGTCGAGATGATGGTTATAGCCTTGTCTTTGCCGAGGCATTTCTGAGTGAAGCTGAAAAATAAAGCCGAGATGGAGGAAGTTCGCCGCTGTCATTGGGCGAAAACGGACTTGTCAGTCGCCTACCACGATCTGGAGTGGGGTGTCCCGGTCCATGACGATCAGACGTTGTTTGAATTCCTGATTCTGGAAGGCGCGCAAGCCGGATTGAGTTGGGAGACGATCCTGAGAAAGCGTGTAAATTACCGCCGGGCCTTTGATAAATTCGATCCGGCAAAAATTGCGAAATACAACCAACGAAAAATTGCGCAGCTACTTAAGGACGAAGGCATTATTCGCAACCGTCTGAAGATCGCGGCTGCGGTTCAGAACGCCCGGGCTTTTCTGACGATCCAGAAAGAATTCGGAAGTTTTGATAATTATGTCTGGCGATTCGTCGACGGGCACCCGCTTCGACGAAAGCGCGGCGCCCCGCTGCGGGCGTACACCCCTGATTCGGACGCGCTGAGTCGAGATCTCCTGCGGCGCGGGTTCAAGTTCGTGGGCTCGACGATCTGCTACTCGTTCATGCAGGCAGTCGGCCTGGTTAACGATCACGAAGCGAATTGTTTTCGCTATCAGAGAGTCGCGCAGAAATGATCTGAAACGTTTAATCCCGGTGAAAATTTGAAACATGAGTCTTGTCTCTTTTGTAAGATCGCTCGCGGCGAGATGGCCGCGCGCCTGGTCTTCGAGGACGAGATCTCGCTCGCCTTTCTCGATCACCGGCCCGTATTTCCAGGTCACTGCCTGCTGATTCCAAAATCTCATTACGAAACGCTGACAGATCTTCCTGCGAATCTGGTTGGACCATTCTTCAAGAATGCGCAACTTCTCGCCGCGGCAATCGAGTCAGCGATGGAAGCCCATGGGACATTCGTGGCCATGAACAACCGAGTCAGCCAAAGCGTTCAGCACCTGCACGTGCACGCCGTGCCGCGACGTCGCAAGGATGGTCTGCGAGGTTTCTTCTGGCCCCGTTATCCCTACAAGACTGACGAAGAGGCTGATCTGATTCAGTCAGTGATCCGCAAAGCGATTGGTGCGGCCGCTGAAATAAATGCTGAGGGTGATTAACTCATGCAGACGCCTTTGACACCTCTGGATTTTGCGCGGCGCGCGCGAAAACTCTACGGAGATCGCGAAGCCGTAGTCGATGGCAATTTGCGCCTCACTTATGAACAGTTCTTCGATCGGTGCGATCGCTGGTCGGCGACTCTGCAGGCGTTTGGCGTTGCCCCGGGTGATCGCATTGCTTACATCGCTCCAAACACGCACGCCCAGCTCGAATCGTTTTATGCCGTGCCGCAGATTGGCGCGGTGCTGGTGCCGATTAATTATCGGCTGACCCCGGACGATTTCACATACCTGATCAATCACAGCGGGGCCCGGATTGTTTGCGCTCATTCCGACTATCTGGCCGCGATTGATAATCTGCGTTCGCAATTGCCCCAGGTTGAACAATTCATCGCCCTTGAGGGCTCGCACCGCGGCTGGTTCGAGTACGAAATGTTGTTGACAAAGGCGCCGTCCCAATTTGGGCGGCCTGAAATCAATGAAAATGATCTGCTCACGATTAATTACACCAGCGGCACCACCTCGCGCCCGAAAGGTGTGATGATCACCCATCGCAATGCTTATATGAATAGTGTCGGCACGCTTGTTCACGAGCATCTGAGCTGTGACGATCGATATCTGTGGACGCTGCCGATGTTTCACGCGAACGGTTGGACATTCGTTTGGACTGTCACCGCCGCAGGCGCGACCCATGTATGCGCACGCAAAATTGATCCCCGGCTGATCTTCGAGTTGATCGACGCGGAGAAGATTACGATGTTGTGCGCCGCCCCTACGGTCTTGATTACTTTGGCAAATGCCGACGAGAAAGCGCGGCGGAATGCACACCGGCACGTGCGGGTGATTACCGCCGGAGCGCCGCCGGCCGCTTCGACGATTGAGCGGCTGGAAGGCGAACTGGGTTGGACAGTAACGCAGGTGTACGGGCTAACAGAGACGACTCCGTTCATTACTGTCTGCGAAGCGCGCGCCGAACACGCGCAGTTGTCGCCCGGGGATCGCGCAGTCATCAAGGCCCGCCAGGGCGTTGAACTAATAACTTCGGGTGAAACGACAGTGATCGACGAAAGCGGAAAGGAAGTGCCGCGCGACGGCGCAACTGTCGGTGAAATTGTCACGCGAGGAAATGTTGTGATGGATGGCTACTATCACGATCCCGAAGCGACCGCGCAGGCCATCCGTGACGGTTGGTTTCATACCGGAGACGCCGCTGTCATTCATCCGGATGGTTACATCGAGATTCGTGATCGTATGAAAGACGTCATCATTAGCGGCGGGGAAAATATTTCTTCCGTAGAAGTCGAGGGTGTATTGCTGCGCCATCCGGCAGTTCACGAAGCCGCGGTGGTCGGGCTTCCGCACGAGCGGTGGGGAGAGTCCCCGCATGCGTTCGTCGTACTCAAAAGCGGCGCGACCGTCACAGAAGATGATCTGCGCGAATTCGCGCGCGCTAATCTGGCGCATTTCAAAGCGCCGCACGGCTTTACCTTTGTTGACGAACTTCCCAGGACCGCGACCGGCAAAATTCAGAAGTATGTCTTGCGGGGCGGGCGAAGCGCGATCGCGAAACAATAGCTTGCGCGATTAAGCCCCATCGTGATAAACGAGCAGTCCTAAAAGGCGTTTCACCTAAAACCATTCATAAGGAGTCGATGATGCTTAGAAGCGTACTCGCCGTAATCGTAGGCTACATCGTGATGTTCATCCTGCAAGTGGCCGCGTTCATGACTATTTATAGCGTGGTGGGGCCGGGCTGGTCATTCAAGACGGGGTCGTACCAGGCATCCAATCGGTGGACCCTGATGCAGTTTGTGGTGATTTTCGTGACTGCGGCAATCGCTGGGCTCATCTGTGCGGTAATTGCAAAAGGAGGCAGGGCGCCGCTGGCCCTCGCCGGCGTGGTCTTAGTGCTGGGTCTGTTGCTCGGTGTTGCGGGCACGGCGATGCGTCCCGCCACTCACGAAGTACGGACTGGGGACGTTCCAAACATGGTTGCGATGAGCAAGGCCTGGCATCCGACATGGGTCATCTTCCTCGGTCCGGTCATCGGGGCTATTGGTGTAGTGATTGGCGGCAAACTGAAGCGTCGCAGTTAGATCATCGCTGACGAGGGGCGACCGCCGCAACTTTCGCGTACGGCAAAACTCGATAAAAAAGGCGAGCCCCGATTTTTCGGGACTCGCCTTCAATTTTATGGTGCGGATGAGAGGACTTGAACCTCCACGATGTCACCATCACAGGCTTCTGAGACCTGCGCGTCTGCCAGTTCCGCCACATCCGCGTGAACGCTCCGAATATACGAAGCGCCTCACGCGGTGTCAACCATGCCTACCAGTACCTATCTCAACAAAATTCGTACTCCCGAACGATGGTGATGGCGCCGGTACCGGTATCCGTATTCGTCGTAAGAATACGTCGGATTGGCCCATGAGTACGTGTACTGATTTGCGAAATACGGCTGAGAGTAGCGATACGAGTAATACCGCGTTTCATAATACGGTTGCGAATAACCGTAGCTGCCATACGTGTACGTTCGGTAATATGGCCTTTGATAAACAACATACGGCTGCGGTTGGTATACAACGACTCTGCTGCGATGCGGTCTGACAACTACCCATCTTCTCTGGGCAAAGCTCGTGAGGGGCAAGAGCACGGTTAGAACCAGCGCGCATATCGCACCCTGAAACAGTTTTGTTCTGTACATAAAACACCTCCGTTTCATTTGATCGACTTGACCGCGGCGTCCCGATCTCATTACCGATCGCCGAGATAAAATCGAAATAATGTTTGGGGAGAGTGTTCCTGGTTACCCGTCGCCGTAGCTTCAGCCACGGCCATGCCGGCCGCGTCCGGACATTCGCAGGAAATTGTCGTTGCGAAATCCTCGGTCCGGCTGTCTCACGTCGCGACGGAAAAGATTGTCGTTATCAAAGTTTCGATTGCGAATTCGAAGTCGCCTTTCGCCAAAGCGGTCGTTGTCAGAGTTGCGGAATCTGCGATGCCTTCTCGTGTTACCTACGAGAATGCCGTTCGCATTAAAGACCCGAATGCTTCGGCGCGGACCGCGCCCATCCCAGCGTCCATTGCGAGCGTCATGGCAATTGACGAATTTTCCACACTTCCAACTTTGATCGTGTCCTCGCGCCCAGCCGCGCCCCCGGCCCTGTGCCGACACGACTGCGGGCAGCGCTATCAGCAAAAGGCAACTGGCCGCGACCAATAGAATGTTTCGATTGCGTCTAATCAACGTCATGTTCACCTCCAGCAATTTATTGCCTGGTCTTGAAACCTATTAATTTCTGCGTTCGCTTGAAATCACAAACAACATCCGTGCCTCGTACTGTTTCAATTGATATAAGTTGCTGACTGTTCTCTGGATATATGGCCGGGCCCTGAATTCTCGTTGGATTCAGCCGCCTTACAATATTGAAAACGCTTCGGTTGCCGCCTTGGACGACCCATTGTTATAGTTGAAAATCAATTTGATTGCGTAAAATGAATTCGAC
>WNFY01007963.1_pt1 | contig 16232 bp, 10 predicted proteins | sample 5400091 | NCBI WGS metagenome assembly WNFY01 (sample SAMN13153364, study PRJNA577476) | soil metagenome | isolation source: 60 cm soil or saprolite under grassland replicate 1 | place: USA:California | collected 2016-06-15
GAAGAGCTCCCCCAATGACGATGGTCGACCATTTGCGCAAGCCGACGAGAAAATTTCTTCTGCTCAGGAGTCTCCTTTCTTCATCGGACTCATTGACTTCTACAACCGGCTCAATCTTGGCATCATCAGCCATGGCCTCAACCTCCTAATGGGAAATAATTGTGTAAGATGGCAGGTCTTTTTGCCTCGCGCTTTATCTTTCGGCCTAAGGAGCACTAGACGCTGGGGGATTAGACATGTGTAGCATTGCAAAGCGCCACTTGCCATCCTGCTTCAACATCGCGGCTGTGACGTTGAGTTCGTACTTCCTCGTTTTGCCTTTCAATGAGTCCTTGGCCTGACAGGTGGCAGCCATCCAAGCCATGTTTCCCATGTGCTGCCCAGTCTTCCAGTTACAGTTGGTGTCGAGCGTATTAGGGTCATAGTCCTTGAATATCTCGGTGTAGGCGTTTTTGATATTCTCAGTGCCTACCCATCGCTCTCCATTGCTGGTGCCAAGCACTACCGTCTCGGGATCGTCGATGAAAGTGTCCATCAAGGCGTTTAGGTTCTTCTCGTTTAGAGCCTTATCATGCTGCGCCAACGTGCCCCGGATCTCTTCTATGACTTTTGGGTCTCTCTCGGGTTTACTCGCAGAGGGCACCGACTTTTCTGCCGGTGCTTGGGCCTGTTGTTGGGACCCACATCCGCCCAATACCAGAGCCAGGAACGTAAGCCCCACTAACAACCATTTTTTCATCTTACTGTCTCCTTAATGACTTGTAGTCAGCTTAGTGCATAGGATCATGCACCGGGTTACCTACACACTCGGTTTTCCTCCTGTGTCGGTTTCCTCTGTCCGCAGATTCGTCCATACAGGTGGCGCCGCCAACTTTTGCGGGAGCGCGGCCGCCGTGCAACGACAAAATTACAGTCCCGAGCTTGGGATTATCAACCGAAGGCCAACGCAAGGGAACTGTTAGAAATAACAGGTCAGAAAGACGATCAACCGCGCAAGGCCAAGGATCGAAACCCCTATCTGGCGAATTTCTTCGAACAGCTCATCATCTTCCGGCACAAACGTATTCATGATGGGGTGAGTTCGACCCATACATCGCCTACAGAATATCCGCTACCAGAAAGCCTCGCTGGGCGACACATTGCAATTCTTGACTCTCAACCGACGAGATTGGTCGCATCCAGGCGGCGCTTACGGCTTTAGGTTATAACGTTCCTTCCCAAGCTCGGCGCAGTCAATAGTGACGTTGGAGAAAAACGCTTCCACCGCTTTATTAGGGCCACAATTAAAATCGCATCGCGCCCGCCTCCTGGAAAGTTCGACGAGCAGTTTATGGTAGTCGGCGACAAAGGCCGGCGAAAAGAAATGTTTTAAGAGTTCGTCACGAACCGTAGGATCATTAACGTAAATGTGATACGCGTTGATCCATTCAATAAACTCGTCGTGCGTATAATGCCTGGAACTCTCTAACACCGGATTTAGCTCGTAGTGGGCGGAGTTGTAAATCTGCAGGCAACGCCACTGCTCTTTGGTTATGCCAATTTGAGTATGGTTCTTAAAGTCGATGATCTCGCGGAGGTAAATCATTGCCGCAGCCTGGCGGGCCCCTGTGTCTACCGGATCATGTCCTTGTATTTCACGAATGACTTGTCCGACGGTCGGCATTTTCAGATTAAACGGTTCATCTTTCGCAGGAGTAAGGGAAGCGATTGGGGTTGGGCTGGCGACGCCGCCTTGGGCGATAGCGTTGGAGGTCGGCAAGAATGCCGCCATACCAAGTAAGACGTAAATTACAAGGTGTTGCTTCACTGCGATACCCCATTAGGTAGAAAAACGAGAGCTGCATTATCACATCACAGCCAAGTCTTACCTACGAACACCCTTCTGTCGAACTTTTTTCTTGACTTTCAAAACAAAGATTGCTATTAGTTCGCGTCACGAACAAAATAACTCCAAGAGGTGTGTTGGAATATATTGCCTGACCAGCGCATTGCCGGGAACTCCGATATGGCCCTCTCTCCAAGTGCACGTACTTGACTGCAAATGCGAAAGATTGATCTAACCAACTTTCAGGTTGCCACTAGCGAGACCGCCCGCGACATCAACCGGCGCATTGTGCTCAACTTGATCCGCAGTCATCAACCCATCTCTCGTGCAGATTTGGCGCGGCATTCCGGACTTCAGCGCAGCACCGTCTCGGTAATCGCCGAACAGTTGATCGAAGAAAGATGGGTTACTGAGGGCGCAAACGGTCATACTCTACGCGGGCGAAGACCCCGGTTCCTGCACCTGAACAAGGAACGAGTTGGCATTATCGGCGTCAACATTCGTCCCGCAACCACCACCGTTGCGCTCGCCGATCTTGACGCTCACTTCGTGGCCCAGGAGTCACTCCCAACCGCGAAGAGTCCAGAGCAATTCATCGCAGATTTGGTCCCACGCCTGCGTAGTCTGATTAAGATCCGCCCAGAAATCACATGTGAAGGTATCGGTGTGAGCTTGCCCGGGCGCGTTGATCTGGCTTCTCAACGACTGGTCTTTGCGCCGAATCTGGGATGGAGCGACTTTGATCTGAAAACGCCTCTTGAGGAAGCCACAGGGCTGCCGGTTGAGTTGGAAAACGCCGCGAATGCTTGCGCACTTGCTGAAATCTGGTTCGGGCGGCACACCGAAGGGGTGAGCAATCTGATCGCAGTCACGATCTCGGAAGGAATCGGGACCGGATTGATTCTGAACCACCAACTCCTGCGCGGTTCAACGGGCCTTGCGGGCGAGTTTGGACATATCACCATCGTCGAGGATGGCCTCGAGTGTCCGTGTGGCAACCGAGGATGTTGGGAGGTCTATGCGTCTAACGCGGCCGCGGTTCGTTACTACAGCCAATCGACAGGTCGGAGCGGCAAGCCAGGCGTCAAGCTCGCTGGCCAGGCGCCAACGTTTGATGATGTCCTGCGTCTGACTGAGCAGGGTGATCTCAAAGCCATTGAGGCCATCAATCAGATGGCTCGTTATCTCGGTGCAGGACTCGCGCTTCTTGTCACCGGATTGTCGCCAGACATGATCGTCGTCGTTGGAGAGGTAACGCGTCTCTGGAAGCTAGTCGGACCGGTAATTACTGACATCGTCGGGAAGCGCTCCTTTAGCCACGCTACGACCAGAATTGTTCCGACAGATGCATCGGCAGAGCCAAGACTACTGGGCACAATCGCCCTTGTTTTACAGAAACACTTCGGGGCGCCGTCGGTCGCCTGAGAGTGGGATTTTCAAAACGTTCGTGTCGCTTTGCTTCATTTGTTGTGACCTCGAATTAAATGGCGAATCCGCTTTGCTGACTTTTGCCTGGCAACTTAAGGATCCTCAGTATTGGTCCAGGCTCTCGAGGCGCTGATCTAAAGAGGTGATTGAAAGCACAGCATTCTCGCTGAGGATGCGCGACCGCGATCCTGGCGCCGCTTGCTGGTGGCGTCTAACTTCAAACCTTCGGATTCTTCGAACTTAAGGAGATAAACCATGTTTCACTTCAAGGTAAGCTGCAAAAGCGGCGCGCACTCAGGCGCGGAACTCCATCCCTTGGCTGATGCTGGATCAAAGCGCACCTTCAACCTGCTCACTCGCGCTCTGATTTTATTGCTGGCAACCTTTACCTTGTCAGTCGGCGTTCGCAGTCAGGTCCTGTACGGCTCGATGACTGGAATTGTCACCGACCCCAAAGGGGCCTCAGTGCCGGGAGCGAAAGTCGAGGTCACCAACATGGCAACAAGCGAGACCAGGAGTGTGACGTCGGATGAGAGAGGGGGATATACATTTAACGACCTCCAAGCCGGCACCTACCGTCTTACCATTTCCCTCACGTCTTTTAAAACGCTGCTGAGAGATGACATAAGAATAGAAACCAACAAGGTCCATCGTTTCGATGCACAATTGGAAGTTGGGGAAGTGAAGGAGACTGTCGTCGTCACGGCGGGCCAAGAGGCTGCCCTTCAGACAGATCGCGGCGACGTGAACGTCACGCAGTCGGGCCAGCAGATCAACAACCTGCCGTTGTTCGGGAGTGTCGGTCGAAACTACCAGAGTCTGATTTATCTGATTCCGGGCACCACAAGGGGCACTGGAGGCTTTTTCATCAACGGCTCTGGCACCGAGGATAACTCCGCTGCTGGTAACCCGCAGCGGTCCATCTCGTTCAACGTCAACGGCGTCTCGCGTTTGCAGAACAACACGAAGATTGATGGCTCGAGCATCATTTACCCGTGGCTGCCGGGCAACACGGTCTACGTTCCGCCGTCCGAAGCCATCCAGGAGGTGAACATCGTCACCAACGCTTTCGATGCCGAGCAAGGGCTCGCGGGCGGCGCGGCGATCAATGTAAGCATCAAGACAGGCGGAAACGACTTTCACGGCGTTGGCTGGGGTTACGATACGAACAGCCGGTTCAAGTCGCGCACTTTCTTCCAGCCGGTGAACCAACCGCAGGTTCCGAAGAATATCCTCGCCCAGTTCGGCTATGCCTTCAGCGGACCGATTATCCTGCCGCGTTTCGGTGAGGGAGGGAAGAGTATTTGGAATGGCAAGAACAAGCTCTTTTTCTTCACCGACCTAGAGCGCACGACACAGCGCAATTCGGCGGGAGCCACAGCCTCCGTCGCATCGGCGAGTCTGCGTCCGGACGCTAATGGCAACGTCAACTTCACTGGCACAGGAATCACAGTGTATGACCCGCTGTCGAACTCTGACCCGAGGCTGCGCACGCCCTTCGCAAACAACACGATCCCAGCTAACCGGATTGACATCGCGGCAACCGAGATCTTGAAGCGCCTACCGCTGCCAAATGTGCCCGGCATCCAAAATAACTTTGCGACAAGTGGCATAGGTTCGTTCAACCGCACCAACATTGACAACAAGATCAACTACGTTTCTGACAAGCTCACGCTCTGGGGGCGCTACAGCCGTTCACCTACGATCATCATTGACCCGCCCATATTCGGAGAAGTGAGCGGCCCTGCTTTGAATGGCGGGCAATTGGGAACGGCTCCCGGGCTGATCAATGTGCTAGGTTTTGGCGGAACCTATACGTTCACGCCCACAGTCGTTCTGGATGGAAATGTTGGTTACACCAGACAGCGATTGGGTGCTGAGGGCTTTGATATCGTCTCGAACTTTGGCTTAGACGTCTTGAAGATCCCTGGCACCAATGGCCCTGATCGGCTTCAAGGCGGCGTCCCCGCGTTCCAGATTGGCGCCGGGTGGACCAATATCGGCAACGACAACACTGGGAACCCGTTTCTGTTCCGCGATAATCAGTACGTGGGTGCAGCGAACCTTTCTTGGCTCAAAAGCGCTCACTCGTTCCGCTTCGGCTTCGACTATGTGAACGCGCAGCTCAATCACTTCCAACCCCAGGGCGGATCTTTTCAGACCGTGCGCGGCACTTTCGGCTTCAGCGGGAACGCGACGGCTCTGCAAGGCTGCCCCGCAAGCGCGACCGTAGCACAATGTGAAGGCCTGGGCTTTACCCGCAGTCCCGCAGCGGCAAATCTGTTCAATAACTGGGCGGACTTTCTGCTCGGCCTGCCGACCTCTGCAGGTAAAGTGGATCAGCTCCGCAATCCAAACTCGGTCTATTGGAAACAATTCGCGGGTTACGCGCGCGACCATTGGCAGATTAGCCGCAAAGTCACCTTGATCTACGGCCTCCGTTGGGAGCGGTTCACCATCCCGACCAAGGACAACACGGGCATCAACCGCTTCGATCCAAACACAGGAAAGGTCATCACCGGTGGATTGAGCGGTCTTCCGATTAACGGCGGCGCGGTGTCCGGCGTGAATCTGTTCCTGCCGCGTATTGGAATCGCCTACCGCTACAACGACAAGACAGTGATTCGCGGCGGCTACGGACAGTCCTCTGATCCGCGGCCCTTCCAGGACGTCAGGAATGCTTACCCGATCGCCAACATCTGGTCAATGCCGGCAATCGCCTTCAACGGCGCTACAAACTCGTTCATCCCGGTGACCACGCTGCGGCAGGGGCTGATTAACACCAGCACTCCGCCGGACCTTAGCCAGGGGATTCTGCCTTTGCCGGCGAATACCGGTACTACGACCTTTCCGGCCGACGAACCGCGCAAGAGGATTCATTCCTACAATCTGTTCGTCGAGCGTGAACTGCCGTGGAAGTTCGCCGCCCAGGTTGGCTACGTAGGCACGCGAGTAATCGGACAGATGGGGTTCATCAATATCAATGCTGGGCCGCCAGGAACCGGGACTGCCGGTCGGCCGCTCAATATCAAGTTTGGGCTGCAAGCGGACATCAACTCCATCCAGCCCTATGCCAACACGACCTATGACGCCCTCCAGGCTTTGTTTACGCGGCGCTGGGGCAGTTCACTTTTTGGAACTGCTTACACGTGGTCCAAGACGATCAACTTCGCTGACAACGACGGAGGTCCGAGAATTCAATACCTGCCAGAGAAACAGCGGAATCGAGGTCCGGCGAGCTACGACCGAACGCACAACCTCGAGTCCTATTGGGTCTATGACCTGCCGTTCGGCAAGGGACAAAAGTGGGCCCGGGAGGGCTGGGCGAGCAAGGTTCTCGGCGGCTTCCAGGTGAGCGGTGTGATGAGCATCATGAGTGGCATACCGTTCTATGTGATTCAGGGCAACGCTCCGAATTTGCTGGCAGGAGGGAGCGGCCAAGTGCCGAACCAACTCGTTTCTGATATCACCATGCTTGGGGAGATAGGACTGCCCTCCCAACGTGGTTCAGCAGCGGGACCTTGGTTTGTGAATACGGTGCTAAACAAAACCATACAAGGAGTGTTGTGCTCATCGAATTGTGCTTGGGCTGACGAAACCGGCGCACGCTTCGGAAGTGGGGGTAGAAACAATCTGCGTGGTCCGGGATTCTTCGAGACGGATATGAGTGTCTATCGCACGTTCTCAATCTCGGAGCGAGTCAAGTTTCAGCTCCGCGCCGAGGCGTTGAACGCGACGAACCACACTAATTTCGCAAACCCCACTAGCGACACCAACAGCGGTAACTTCGGCTTCATAACGGGGACCTATGGGCCGAACCAGTCACGCCAGTGGCGTTTCGGCGCGCGCCTCTCCTTCTGACAGCTGCCGGAGTTTTGGCAAGGAACGCTCCTCTCCGGCATCCGCCCGCGCGCGTCGCGGGCTGGTGCCGGAGTCTAGTGGGCGTCCTCTCAAAGCCCGATGTACGTTAATATCATCTCCGAAGGCAATTCGCCACGTGGAAAGATGATGACGGAAGAGAAGCGATTCAAGCCAAAGGTGATGACTGTCGTCTTCGTTTGTGCGCTGTTGCTGATGATGTTTTCTCGCGAGTCATCTAAAGAATTATCTAAAAGGACATATGCGATTGGCCAGACCATTCCTCGTTAGTTGCGAGGTATACCTAGTTGGCTGCTGAAGGCCCAGTAAAACAAAAAATGCTGAATAGGGGTACCGGTACAATGGACAGACGGCATGGAGCAGAGGGAATCTGGAACCGGTGAATTCTGAGCAGCATCGCAAATATGGATCGTTGGTGGGTTGCCTTGTGATCGCCATGCTGTTTGCCGCAGCCTCAGAGGCGCAGGGCGACGACGGGTATCGCCTGTGGTGCCGTTACGATCAGCTTCCGGCGCAAGCGCTCACTCGCTATCGAACGCAGGTCAGCGAGATCGTGGTGTCAGGCAAATCAGCGACGCTTGATGTGTTGCGCGCTGAACTGGTTGACGGGTGTAGTGGACTCCTTGGGAGTCCAGTACCATCCGGCGTTGAGGTGAGTCGAGATGGAGCAGTAGTCGCAGGAACGCCGCAAAGTTCGCCACTGATTAAGAGTCTGCACTGGGAAGCGCAACTTGCCGCGCTGGGTCCCGAGGGTTTTTGTATCCACTCGGTTAGGCTCAGTACTCACCGGGCGATCGTGATCGCGGCAAACAGTGAGCTAGGCGCACTCTATGGGACTTTTCACTTTCTGCGATTGATGCAAACGCTGCAACCCATAGACAAACTCGATGTTAGTCAAAAGCCACGCTTGCAACTGCGCATGCTTGATCATTGGGACAACCTCGATGGCAGCATCGAACGTGGTTACGCGGGGCGATCGCTTTGGAACTGGAGCGTGCTCCCCGACGTGATCGATCCGCGATTGCAAGACTATGCGCGCGCTAATGCTTCGATTGGGATCAACGGATCGCTGCTCAACAATGTGAATGCTAATGCACAGATCCTCACCGCTGAATACCTCCGCAAAGTTGTGGCCATAGCTGACGTGTTCCGTCCTTACGGGGTCCGCGTTTTTCTCTCGGCGCGTTTTTCCGCGCCCATCGATCTGGGTGGTTTAAAGACGGCCGATCCTCTCGACCCGGAAGTTGCGGCGTGGTGGAAAAAAAAGGCTGACGAGATCTACCAGTTCATTCCCGACTTCGGCGGCTTTGTCGTTAAGGCCAATAGTGAGGGCCAACCAGGACCACGAACCTACAATCGCAATCATGTCGACGGAGCCAACATGCTGGCCGCCGCTCTTGCTCCTCACAAGGGAGTGGTGATCTGGCGCGCTTTCGTCTACGACATGAAGCCGGGCTACGACCGGGCCGCGGCTGCATACGACAATCTCCAGCCGTTCGATGGTCAATTCGCGCCGAACGTGTTGTTGCAGGTCAAGAATGGGCCGATTGACTTTCAGCCGCGCGAGCCTTTCCATCCACTCTTTGGCGCAATGCCAAAGACGCAGCTAATGCTTGAGTTGCAGCTGACGCAGGAATATCTTGGCTTTTCCAATCATCTCGTGTTCCTGCCGCAGATGTGGCGTGAGGTGCTGGATTCAGACACTTACAGCAAAGGGTCCGGCTCCACGGTAATGAAGGTGGTGGACGGTCGTCTCTATCACCAGAGTCTTACAGGGATGGCCGGCGTAGCGAATACTGGTTCCGATCGCAACTGGACAGGGCATCAGTTTGCCCAGGCAAACTGGTATGCCTTTGGTCGTATCGCCTGGAACCCCGATCTGGCTTCAAGCCAAATTGCTGACGAGTGGATCAAGATGACTTTCACGCAGGATCCCAAAGCGGTTGAAACTATAGCCGGCATCATGCTCGGGTCTCGCGAGGCGGCGGTCGACTACATGACGCCGCTTGGGCTGCATCACATCATGTGGGGCGGCACTCATTACGGACCAGCTCCGTGGTGGGACACTGAGCCGCGCGCTGACTGGAATCCGGTTTACTATCATCGCGCCGATGAATTAGGGCTGGGATTCGACCGGACGTTATGGGACGAGTTGGCTCTGCACTATCAGCGAGGCGTAGATTGGGTGCGGACCACGCGCCGCGAATGGGACAATCTGGCCGGAGTGATCGACAACGAGCGTCACGCCGAAGTGGCAAAGAAACTGGCCATCCAGGAGCGCGACGCGGTCTGGTGGAGAGATGCGGTGCTGAGCTATTTTCAGACTTTCTCAAAGCGGCCTTTGCCTTCCGGAGTTGAGCAACCTGCCAGAACTCTGGAGGAGTACAAGGCGAAGAGCTTAAGCTGGTGACGTTTGCGAGCTCCGCGACCCCACTGAACATCGCTGATAATGGCCCTTTGATGAGAGGCGTTGTTGCGAGATGAAAATTACAGATATCAGAGCCACGACCGTTTCTGTTCCTCTCGAGGCGCCGCTCAGGCATGCCAATGGCTGCCACTGGGGACGGTTCGTGCGCACTGTAGTGGAAATTGAGACGGATGATGGACTGATCGGGTTGGGTGAGATGGGTGGTGGTGGCGAGTCGGCCCAGGCTGCCATTCGCGCAATGAAGACTTACCTCGTAGGCCGTGATCCTGCGCGCCTGGAAGAACTGCGGTTCCTGATCGCAAACCCAACAGCCTCGCTTTACAACAACCGGACTCAGATTCTCGCAGCACTGGAATTCGCCTGCCTCGACATACTGGGACAAAAATGGGAAGTATCTGTTTCGGAGATGTTGGGCGGTCGTTTGCGAGACCGAATACCCTTCGCTTCATACCTCTTCTTTCGTTATCCGAACCCGCAAGACGGTGGCGGCGAAGTGAGGACAACGGAGCAGTTGGTGGCTCACGCTTGCGAGTTGAAAGAAAGACATGGCTTCACGTCACACAAGTTGAAGGGTGGCGTGTTCCCGCCAGAGTTTGAGTTGGAATGTTATCGTGCCATAGCTTCTGCGCTCGAGGGCGATCGTTTTCGCTTCGATCCAAATGCTGTTTGGTCCACCGAGACGGCTCGCCGGTTTGGACAACAGATCAGCGATATTCGTAACGACTACCTGGAAGACCCTGTATTTGGGATGGCGGGAATGCGACGGGTTCGTGAGAAGGTCAGCATACCTCTAGCCACCAACACGGTCGTCGTCAACTTCGAACAGCTGGCGGCCAACGTATTAGATACGGCGGTTGATGTCATCCTTTTGGACACCACCTTCTGGGGAGGTATCAGGCCTTGCATGAAAGCTGCGGGCGTCTGCGAAACATTTCAGCTTGGGGTCGGCGTCCATTCATCCGGAGAGTTGGGAATCCAACTTGCCACAATGCTGCATCTGGGCGCCTGCATTCCAAATCTGTCATTCGCGGCCGACGCCCACTATCACCAACTGACAGATGACATCATAGAGGGTGGCAAACTTACATACGAAAAGGGGACAATCGCGGTGCCGACAGGGCCTGGACTCGGAGTAAAACTCGACTACGATAGACTTGGCGCCTACAGCGAGCTTTATCGACGACTGGGATCCTATCCTTATGATCAGGATCCACTCAGGCCAGGGTGGACGCCGACGATTCCAAACGATCGTTGGGCCGACCCTGAGGATGCTCGGCGACCCGCTAATATCAACTATTGAGATGTGCGAGAAAGGGAATGAAGTAATGGTAGGCCTGATGGAGAATCGCGACGTGCGAGCCGAGTTGCTTATCGATAGCTCGGAACTCAAGCGACAAGTGGAGCTCGTAGTCCGCACGGCGCCGGCAGTTGATGTTCACACTCACGTCTTTCCCCCGGCGTTTGACGGCATGTTCCTTTACGGCATCGACGACCTACTTACTTACCATTATCTTATCGCCGAAACCTTCCGCTCAAGTGATCTACCTCCTGAGCGTTTTTGGGCGATGACAAAGGCGAAGCGGGCTGATCTCGTCTGGCAGAAACTCTTCGTGGAGAACACTCCGCTGTCGGAAGCCGCTCACGGAGTTGTCTCAGTCCTCGATGCGTTCGGACTGGATACGCGAGCATCCGATCTCGTCCAGGCCCGCGCTTTCTTCGCTTCGCAGGATCGACACGAACTCCTGGATCGAGTATTGGAAATTGCCGGTGTGAGCGACGTCGTGATGACCAACGATCCACTAAATGACCGGGAGGTCCTTCACTGGGACGAGCGTGAAGCGCTCGACAGTCGCTTCCACGCTTCACTTCGCATCGATGGATTGCTGAACGAGTGGCCGGCCCCGGTTCAGACGCTGTCCCATAGAGGCGTTAACGTAGATGCAGAATTGGGTGACCCGACGGCAAGTGAGTTGCGCCGCTTTCTTGATCTCTGGATCTCGCGCATGAAACCGGTTTACATGGCCGTTTCGCTGCCGGCCGAGTTCAAGTTCCCGGATGACGACGTGCGCGACCGGTTGATCCGCGACGTTTTGCTGCCAACCGCGCGAGAGCACTCCCTGGCTTTGGCCCTGATGATTGGAGTGCGTCGCGGTGTGAATCCGGTTCTCAAAAGCGCAGGAGACGGCATGGGTCGCTCAGACATCACCGCGCTGGAGCGCCTGTGCTCGGAGAACCCTGATGTTCGTTTTCTTGCAACTTTTCTGTCACGCGAAAACCAACATGAATTGTGCGTTTCGGCACGTAAGTTTAATAACCTCATGCCCTTTGGGTGTTGGTGGTTTCTCAATAACCCGTCAATTGTTTCTGAGATCACGCGCGAACGTCTTGAACTCCTGGGTCCGAGCTTTATCCCTCAACATTCCGATGCGCGCGTGCTTGAACAGTTGGTCTATAAGTGGCGGCATTCGCGGGTCGTCATTGCCTCATCACTGTATGAAACATACGAGCGCCTGCTGCAAAGCGGTCGCGCAGTGACGCGACAAGAGATCGTCCGCGACGTGTCACGAATGTTCTCCGGAAACTTTCGTGCGTGGGTCGGTCTGCCGCAGGCACCAACTGAAAGCCCGGAGTAGCGGTTCCCAGTTCGCTCTTGAAGAAATCAATTTGTCGCTAACCTTCGTCGCCATATCAGGGGATTCCAGTTTATAGGCGAGTGGCACAGTGCGGCCGGCCGCAACTTCCAAGAGTCTGACCGAATGAAAAACCTTACGATCAGTATTGGTTCAACCCGCCTGCCCTTGCGCAGGCGGTGGCGAATTGCCACGGCGCTATTTGGTGCTCTGTCAGTGGTCCTCGTCGTTTTTCCCAAAACAAACTCTCGATCCCAGACGGCGGTGCCCGACTATAAAAACCCGCGCTTGCCCGTCGAACAACGAGTGGCGGATCTCCTTGGTCGCCTGACGCTGGAAGAAAAGGTGGCCCAGCTGACCTGTCTGTGGGCAGGACGACCACAGGTTGGTCCACAGACCGACTTCTCAACTGATCGCGGTGACTTCTCGCCGGAGAAAGCGCGCGCGGTGATGAAATACGGAATCGGACAGATTGCCCGACAGCGTGAACACAAAGGCCCACGCGAGGGAGCCGTCTTCGCGAATGCGGTCCAGAAGTGGCTCACAGAGAACACACGGTTAGGCATACCGGCAATCTTTCATGACGAAATACTGCACGGCCATATGGCCCAGGGCAGTACGAGTTTTCCTCAACCGATTGCGCTGGCCAGTAGTTGGGATCCCGATTTCATCAGCAAAGTCTTTGCGGCGGGTGCGCTCGAAACGAGAGCGCGCGGTAGTCATCAAGTGCTGGGGCCAAATCTGGACGTGGCGCGAGAGCCGCGCTGGGGGCGAACCGAAGAAACATACGGCGAGGATCCCTACTTGGTGTCGCGTATGGCAGTAGCAATCATTAAGTCGTTGCAGGGACCAGGGCCCGAAGTTGAGGGTGATCACATCATTGCCACTGCGAAACACTTTGCTGCGCACGGCCAGCCCGAAGGTGGGACCAACATTGCACCGGCCAACTATTCCGAGAGGACCCTGCGCGAAGTGTTTCTGCCAAGTTTCAAGGCTGCGGTAACCGAAGCCGGGGTCATGAGTGTGATGGCTTCATATAACGAGATTGATGGGATGCCATCCCACGCCAACAAGTGGCTGCTTGAGAAAGTGTTGCGTGAGGAATGGGGGTTTAAGGGCTATGTGGTTTCCGACTACTACGGGATCCCTCAGCTGGAGAGCCTGCATCACGTCGCAAGTGATAAGGCCGAAGCTGCCCGGCTCGCGCTCGAAGCAGGCGTAGACATCGAACTACCGGATCCTGACTCATTCGCTACAATCGTGCAGCTTGTCAGAGAAGGGAAAGTCTCGGAAGCGGTGGTCGACAGAGCCGTCGCGAGGAATCTCAAGGCCAAGTTTCTCCTCGGTCTCTTCGAGAACCCCTATGTTGATCCTGAGCGCGCGGTTAAAGTTACAAATTCACAGGCGCATCGCGAGTTGGCGGCCGAGGCGGCACGGCGGTCCATCGTCCTATTGAAGAATGAAAAGAACCTTTTGCCGCTGGACCGCAACGCGTTGAAGTCCATCGCTGTCATTGGACCAAACGCCGACCGGGCCCACCTCGGCGGATACAGCGATAATCCCGGACGCGCGGTTAGCGTACTGCAGGGAGTCACCGAGAAAGTAGGCAGCAGGATAAAGGTCACTCACGCGTCGGGATGCAAAATTACACAAGAAGGCGGCGACTGGTTTGCCGACACTTCTCACCTAAGCGATCCGGCTGAGGACCATAAACTCATCGCTCAGGCGGTCGAGGTTGCCAAGGCCGCCGACGTGGTGCTGCTCGTGTTAGGTGGCAATGAAGACACTAACAAGGAAGGTTGGGCTGACAATCACCTGGGCGATCGGGACAGCCTTGAGTTGGTCGGCGGTCAAAACGATCTCGTCAAGGCCATGCTCGCTACCGGCAAGCCGACTGTCGTATTGCTCGTTAACAGCGGGCCTTTGTCGATCAACTACATTGCGGAAAATGTTCCGGCGATTCTCGAGGGATTCTATCTCGGTCAGGAAACTGGTGTCGGTGTTGCCGACGTGTTGTTTGGTGACTACAACCCGGCAGGCAAAATCGCCGTCAGCTTTCCGCGTTCGGTGGGCCAGTTACCGATTTATTATTATCGCAAGCCGACTGCCAGACGCGGCTATCTATTCACAAGCAAAGAGCCGTTGTTTCCTTTCGGCTATGGCCTGAGTTATACGACTTTCGAATATTCGAACTTGAGGGTAAGTCCATCTCAGATCGGTCCCGCCGGTCAGGCGAAGGTATTTGTGATGGTGACTAATACTGGAAAGCGGGCTGGCGATGAAATCGTGCAGCTATACATTCACGACCTGGTCAGTTCCGTTACGCGTCCCGTGATGGAGCTGAAAGATTTCAAGCGCATCTCTCTTGTTCCCGGTGAGAGCAAGACAGTAGAGTTTTTAATCACGCCCGACAAGCTTTCATTTTTCGGTCTCAACATGAATCTTATCGTTGAACCGGGTATGTTTGACATTATGGTGGGTACCAGTTCCGTAAAGTATCAGACTGCGAAGCTCGAGGTCGTTGCAAAATGATCGCAGCTTATTATCGGTAAGGAGACTATCCGAAGGAGACGGAATGAAAACAATATTTCCCAAAGCTCTTCTTTGCGCCTGTCTGCTGTTCATCGGGGCTTGTGCGCGAAACGGAGAATCAACCGGAGGCAGGGATTCAACCAGGGCAAAAAACCTGCGGCTGGCCTTCGTCACAAATAACGCTGCCGATTTCTGGACGATAGCGCGGAAGGGTACAGAAAAGGCAGACGCTGAAATGAATGACCTGACGGTGGAGTTCAAAATTCCTTCAGACGGCACGGCGGCAGAACAGAAACGAATTGTCGACGACCTGCTCGCGAAAGGCGTCGATGGCATTGCCATCAGTCCGGTTGACCCCGAGAACCAGACGCAATTGATTAATGAGACTGCGAAACAGGCGCTCGTGATAACCCAGGATTCTGACGCGCCCAAAAGTGATCGTGCTTTCTACGTTGGCACGAATAACGTCGCAGCCGGACGGCAGGCTGGAGGACTAATCAAGGAAGTGTTACCACAAGGCGGGAAGATCATGATCTTCGTCGGTAAACTCGACGCTCGAAATGCGCAGGAACGATTGCAGGGGATTCGTGAGGTTTTACAAGGCTCTAACGTAGAGATCATTGATGTTCGCACTGACGACACTGATCAAGTGCGCGCAAAATCAAACGTCGCCGATACGCTTGTCAAATACCCGGATGTCAAAGCATTAGTCGGCTTATGGAGCTACAACGGCCCGGCGATTCTCAGTGCGGTACGCGACGCGAACAAGATCGGGCAGGTAAAGATCGTTGCCTTCGACGAGGAAGATGCGACCCTCGCCGGCGTGCGCGATGGCTCGATCTCAGCGACCGTCGTGCAGCAGCCTTTTGAGTTTGGCTATCAGGCAATGCAATTGATGCACAAGGTGCTGCAGGGCGATCACTCGGTGATTCCCGCGAGTAAGCAGGTTTTCATACCTACGCTGGTTATCAAGCGTGACAGCGTTGAAGAATTCACCAAAAAGATCAATCAACTGCGAGGGCGCAGCTAACCGAAGAAGTTAGATAGGATTAACAGGACTAACAGGACAAGGTTACACGCAGGCTTACTATTTCAGTCTGTCAATTATGTGAATCCTTTCGAGTTGCTCAGTGGTTTCCGATGAACGCTTCCGTGCTGCAGATGCGAGGAATCGAAAAACGCTTCGGGGGCGTTCATGCTCTGAAGGGAGTCGATTTCGAAATCGACGCAGGCGAGGTTGTGGCGCTTGCCGGAGAGAACGGCGCGGGCAAATCAACGCTCATGAAGATTCTCGGCGGCGTGCAGCAGCCCGACACTGGGGAAATTAGAATTGACGAAAAGCCCGTTGCCATTCACTCAGTTGCGCATGCGACTCGGTACGGTATTAGTTTCATCCATCAGGAATTAAACGTCCTCGACAACCTCGATGTGGCAGCGAACGTGTTTCTCGGGCGGGAGCCGGTACGAGGTGGTGTCTTCCATCTGATTGACAACAAGCGAATGCATGAAG
>WNFY01002872.1_pt1 | contig 16222 bp, 13 predicted proteins | sample 5400091 | NCBI WGS metagenome assembly WNFY01 (sample SAMN13153364, study PRJNA577476) | soil metagenome | isolation source: 60 cm soil or saprolite under grassland replicate 1 | place: USA:California | collected 2016-06-15
GTGGCGCGACCCGACCGGCGCCGCCGGCATCAACCAGGCGGTGCTCGTCGGCGACCCGGAAAAGCCCGGCCTGTACGTGGTCATGAACCGATTCAAGCCCGGCAACTTCAGCCGGCCGCACTTTCATCCGAACGACCGCTTCATCACCGTCATCAAGGGCACCTGGTGGGTCGCCACCGGCAACAAATTCGATCCCAACCTCACGGTGCCGATGCCCACCGGCTCGTTCGTGACGCATTTCGCCAAGCAGGTGCACTGGGACGGCGCCAAGGACGAAGAGGCCTGGCTGATCATCGTGGGCGACGGACCCGCGACTTTGACGCGGGTCGAAGAGGCGAAGTAAGCGTATTTACGGCTGCCCGAAGTCCAGGCGATGACGAACGAGACAGAAGGGCATCCCCCGATCCGCCGCGTGGTGACGGGACACGACGCGAACCACACCGCAAAAGTCCTTGTCGACGCGGCGGCGTCGAACAAGCGGGTTTCGAAGTCGGGCGGCGTCTCGACCCTCATCTGGTGCACCGACCGCACGCCCGCCGACATTTCAGTCGGAGAAAACGTGGAAGACATGGGCGCGCGCGTCCTCGGCACGCCGCCGCCGCCGAACGGCACTCGATTCGCCGTCAACGACATTCCTCCGGGCAGGAGCGGGCCGATGCATCGCACCGAGACGATCGACTACGTGATCGTTCTTTGGGGCGAGCTCGAAATGCAGATGGACGATTCGACGGTGAAGCTGAAAGCGGGCGACGTGCTCGTGCAGCGCGGTACGAACCACGCCTGGATCAACCGCGGGACCCAACCCGCGCGCGTCGCCTTCATCCTCGTCGACGCGAAACCGCTCGGGATCGGCCGTCCCGTCACGGGCGGCGCGATCGTCCGCTAGGAATTTCCGTGCGTGATTTCATGGAGGTCGCCATGCTCAAAGTCGTCGCTCCTTTTCTCGGTCTGTCGCTCATCCTGTCCTGGCAAAGCACCTCGGCTGCGGAAGCGATCGAGATGGGCAGCCTCCAGGGCGCGGTTCGCGACGAGAACGGCAAGCCCGCGACCGGAGCGGCAATAAAAATTCGCAACGTGGACCGGGGAATCACGGTCACGGTCTTCTCGCGCGGCGAGAAGTACAGCGCGCCCGGGCTGTTTCCCGGAAGAAGCGAAGTGTCCGCGGGACCGGGAGGGCACGCGGAGGGCGCCAAGGCGGAGATCGAAATCGAACCTGGAAAGAACATCTCGCTCGACCTCGCGCTCAAGCCATCCGCGCCGATCCTCACCCCGGCCGACTGGATCCCGCAGCTTCCCGACGACCGCGACGGCGTGAAGCAGCTGGTCATCAACCGCTGCGTGAACTGCCACGGCCCGGTGAACTTCGTCAGCCGGCGCTTCGACCGGCTGGGCTGGAAGAAGGTCGTCATCGACATGGGACGGATCGAGGAGATCGGCCCGCCGAACTACAAGTCGATCTCGGACGAGGAGGCCGTGGCCGTCAAAAGCGAGCAAGTGGAGCGGATCACGGCGTATCTCACCCGGCATTTCGGCCCCGACAAGGCGCCCGGGCTGAATGTCCCCAAGGCCGTCGCGTACCGCAACACGGGCGGCGAGCCCGACGTTGTCATCACGCAGTTCGACATTCCCACGCGCACGGCGATCCCCCACAACCTGACCGTGGATCCGTGGGGCCAAGTCTGGTTCGTGGAGCGCTACGGGGAAAAGATCGGCGGTCTCGATCCGAAAACGGGCGATTTCCGGGAGTTCCCGATTCCCGCCAAGGTGGCGCGCTCGCACGGGATCGTCGCCGACAACAGAGGGTTCGTCTGGTGGAGCGAGAGCCGCGGCAATCATCTGGGGCGCCTGGATTCCGGGACCGGCGAGATGAAGCGCACCCCGCTGCCGCAGGAGCGCTCGAGTCCCCACACCTTGTTCCTCGCGAGCGACGGGCTGATCTGGATGACGCAGATCCGCGGCAACCGCATCGCCAGTTTCGACCCCCGGACGGAGAGCTTCAAAGAGTACGCGATTCCGACGAAGGAGTCGCGGCCCTACGGGATCGTGGTCGATTCCCGCAACCACGTCTGGTTCTGCGAATTCACCGGCGACAAGATCGGCAGGCTCGACCCGGCCACCGGCGCGATCACGGAATATGCGCCGCCAACGCGCTACTCGGGTCCGCGCCGGCTGGCGCTTGACCGCAACGACAACGTGTGGTTCACGCAGTACAACACGAACAGGATCGCGCTGCTCGACCAAGAGTCCGGAGCGATCCGCGAGTGGGAGATCCCGACTCCGGACTCCGGCCCCTACGACATCGTGGTCGATCACCGCGGGAAGATCTGGTTCGACGAGTTCACCGCGAACAAGATCGTGCGCTTCGATCCCGTCACCGCCAAATTCTCAGAGTTCCCTCTGCCGGGGCTGGATTCCCAGGTGCGGAAAATCGCCGTCGATCAGTCCGGAGCAGTATGGCTGTCGGAATACAAGAACAGCCGGATGGTGCGGGTCGTGGAGCGGCGATGAGCTTTGGTTACGCCGCTGTCACCCGATCTTGAGGGTGTAGAGCTCGGCCTTGCCGGGGAAATCCCCGCTGCGCACATCGCGCGCGTAGCTTTGCGCCGCCTGCGAGATCGTCTCGCGCAGATTACCGTAGCGACGGACGAATTTCGGCGTCCAGTCGAACAGGCCCAGCATGTCGTCGGTGACCAGGATCTGCCCGTCGCATTGCGGCGATGCGCCGATGCCGATCGTCGGTGCATCGACCGCGCGGGTGATTTCATCCGCCAGATCGGTCGCAACGCCTTCCACCACGATCGCGAAGGCGCCCGCCTGATCGGTCGCGCGCGCTTCGGCGATCACGCGCTCCCGCTCCGCGGTCGAGCGCCCCTTGGCCTTGAAGCCACCGTCCACATTGGTCGCCTGCGGACGAAGGCCGACATGCCCGACGACCGGGATGCCGCGCTCGACCAGGAATGAGATCGTCTGCGCGATACCCTCGCCCGATTCGACCTTGACCGCCTGGCACCCGGTCTCGCGCATCAGCGTTACCGCCGATTCGTGCGCCTGTTGCGGACTACGCTCGTACGACCCGAAGGGCAAATCGACGACCACCAGCGCGCGCGAGGAGCCGCGCATGACGGCCTGTCCGTGCATCACCATCATGTCGAGCGTCACGCCCACCGTGGTCGGCAGGCCGTGCAGAACCATGCCGACCGAATCGCCCACCAGCAGCAGATCGACATGCGGGTCGAGCAGCTCCGCTATCGGCGCGGTATAGGCGGTCAGACAGACGATCTTTTCGCGGCCCTTGCGGGCGGCAATCTCTGGCGCGGTCAGACGGCGCAATTGGTTATGGCTGGACATGGTCGCCTCCATGGAGCCCGCCACCTCCCGACGAGGAGAGCGGTCAGAAACTCCACTGAAGCCGTATTCTAATCGGCATGCGCGCTCGTGCTCAAAAAAAACGGGCACCCGAAGGTACCCGTTGTCGGCATCGGACCGGAAACCTTAATTCACTGTGCGTCTGGCGCGGCCGCGGCGGTCGCCGAAGCGGCGGTCCGGAAAGGACATGAATCCTGCGGCGGCGCGGCGATCGCTGCGCCGGTCGCCGTCGCGCTTGTCGGCACCCGGTGCCGGCAGCTCTTCCGCCGGCGTGTAGGCCTTGTGAGCCGCCTCCAGCGCCTGGTCGAGGAGCTGAATGCTGCGCTTGGCCGCCAGCATGACGCGCATCTGCGTGCGGTCGCTGGTCGCATAGCGCTTGACGATCTCCATCGCGATCTTGGGGTGCACGTCGTCGTAGTGCGCGTGCTCACGGAACCACTTGGAGGTCTTCGGGCCCATCTCGACGCCCGGACGGCCTTTGTACGACTCGAAGCCGGCGAGTACCTTGTGCGCGATGTCCCCGGCGATGCCCTCGATGGCGAAGCTTGTCGCGGCCACTGCCTCGGCAAGCGAGCCCTTGGTGTTGATGTACCACAACCAGTCGGTCAGGGACTGCACGTCTCGCAGCACCGGCCGGTTGCCTTCGGTGAGATCGAGCATCTCTTCCCTCTTCAGGCCGAAGCCCATTCCCATCCAGATCCAGTGCTCGGCGTGGGCCTTTTCGACGCGGATATTGTCGATCAGGAACGAACGCGAGTAATCGTCCTCGACCTTGATCAGGGCCTCGGCGAGGAATTTGGGAAAAGCGTGGATGAAAGGATAAATCTGCAGTATCCATCCCTGCATCTCCGGGACCGTCAGCTCGGCGGAGGCCACGCCCCTCGCCCAGTCTCCATCCAAGAGGCCGTCCCAGTAGGGCTTGACATAGCCGTGCAGCGAATCCACCCACTGGGGGTGAGCGGTCAACTCATTCATCGTTCCCATTACTTCTCCTCGATGTTGTGATTGGCGAAATGATTGAGCGCATGTTATTGAGCGCCTGATGGCCGGTCTATCGGTGTTTTACCGGTGCGGACTAGGGGATTTCCCTATCCCCTCGCTTTTTCGACTGCTGCGGGTGCCGGAAGCCTCCGCCCCGCGCGGGCGGAACGAGCGGGTGAACGCGTTGCGCGTCAGCCTGTTGCCGCCGCCACCTGCAAGCAGGGCCCGAACGGCCTTGGCTTGGCCACGCCATAGCCTTGAGCGAAATCCACGCCGATCTCGCGTAACAGCGCTATGACGCGGTCGCTGTCCACGAATTCTGCGATGGTCTGCTTGCCGGTGATATGACCGACGCTGTTGATCGCCTCGACCATCGCGCGGTCGATCGGATCGTCGGCCATGTTTTTGACGAACCCGCCGTCGATCTTGAGGAAATCCACGGGCAGATGCTTCAGATAGGCGAACGAGGACATGCCGGCGCCGAAGTCGTCCAGAGAGAAGCGGCAGCCGAGCGACTTCATCTCATCGATGAAGTGGGTCGCTTTGTCGAGTCTTGCAATGGCGGCAGTCTCGGTAATTTCGAAGCAGATGGACTGAGGCCGCACCGGGAAGTGAGCGAACTGTTCGCGCACGTAATCGAGGAAGCCCTCGTCGCCGATCGAGCCACCGGAGAGATTGATGGCGCATATCTCGAAAACGGCACCGCCTTCGGCTTGCTCCCTGGAAATGGTGGCGAATACGGTGCGAATCACCCAGCGATCGATCGCCGGCATCAGATTGTAACGTTCCGCCGCCGGGATAAACGCCATGGGCGGCACCAGCTCGCCACTTTCATCGAGCAAGCGGATCAGGATTTCGCAGTGGGTGCCGTGCTGGCGCCCGGCGTCCAGCGCCTTGATGTCCTGCGAGTAGAGCACAAATCGATCTTCCTTGAGCGCCTTCTGCAGCCGGCTGATCCATTCCATCTCGCCGTGGCGCAGCGACAGCTCGCTGTCTTCCGCGTGATACACCTGCACGCGGTTGCGGCCCTTTTCCTTGGCCATGTAGCAGGCCGCGTCGGCCGCGCTCATCACGTCGGTCAACGTGAACGGGCGGTCTTTCAGATTCACCAGCCCGATACTGACACCGGTGCCGAAGGAACGGGTCTCCCAGGCGAAATGGAAGTCCGTGACGGTCTGCCGTAACTGGTCGGCAATGCGCAGCGCGTGATCCGGCGGGCAGTTCTCGAGCAGCACGCCGAACTCGTCGCCGCCCAGGCGAGCGAGCGTATCGCCCTCGCGCAGGCGCTTGAGCAGCACGGCGCTGACCTGGCGCATGAGCTGGTCGCCGGCGGCGTGTCCGCAGGTGTCATTGACGACCTTGAACTGGTCCAGATCGAGATACATCACCGCGTGGTGCCGGCTCAGTTCCGCCGCACTTTTGAGCGCGAGGCTCAGCCGACGCTCGAATTCGGTGCGATTTATCAAGCCGGTCAACGCGTCGTGACTCGCCTGGTGGGAAAGCTTGGCGACGTACTGGCGTTCACGGCTGACATCGCGCATGACCAGGACCACACCCATGATCTTGCCGGTGCGGGCCCGTATCGAGGCGGCAGACTGTACGATCGGAATTTCCGAGCCGTCGTTGCGCACCAGCAGCATGGGGGCCGAGACCTCGATGGTGCGCTCCTCGCGCAGCACCGTTTCGATCGGGTTGGGCGTGACTTTGCGCGTGGTTTCGTCAACGGTGCGGAGAATGGCGTACAGCGGCAACCCCCGCGCCGAAGCCGTGGTCCAGCCGGTCAACGCCTCCGCCACCGGATTGAGGTATTCCACCCAGCCGCCGGTGTCGGTCGTGATCACGCCGTCGGCGATGGACGCCAGGGTGACCTGAGCGCGCTCCTTCTCGGCGAACAGCTCCGCTGCAGTCAGCCGGCGGTCGGTCGTGTCGGTCATTGCACCGGCCATGCGCATCGCCTGTCCTGCGGTCGTGCGCAGCGCCTGCCCGCGGAAATGGAACCAGCGGTATTCCCCGGCCTTGGTCTGCAGCCGCATTTCGATGTCGAACGGCCCGCCGCGCTGCAGATGCCCGGCGATGGCCTGCTCGTGGGCCGGCTTGTCCTCCGGATGCAAGCGCGAGTTGAATGCCTCCACGTTGTCGTCCATTTCCCGCTCCGTGAAACCCAGCAGTTGCTTGAAGCGCGGCGAGTAGTAGACCTCTCCGGTATCGATGTTCCAATCCCAGAGCCCGTCGTTGCTGCCGGTCACAGCAAGATTGAACCGCTCCTCGCTCAGCTTGAGCGCCCGCTCGGCCTCCTCTCTGCGCCGGACCAGCCGGTACGAGAGGTAGATACCCACCGGGACCAGGGTACCTGCGACTGCCAGGTTCGCCAGCAGAAGAATGAACCTGGTCTTGCGCGCCGCCTCGCCCAGGGTGCTTGAAAACTTGTCCGTCAAGGGCGTCAGGCGCGTGTCGATATCCAGGATCCTGTCGCGGAACGGGAGCACGCGTTCCTGGGACGTCTGGCCGGAGGCGATGCGCGCATGGAGCTGATCGGCAATCTGGGTCAGCTCGGCGATATGCTGATCCCCCTCCGCCCAGAGATCTACGACTGCCGCCATGAAATCAAGGCGTCGAAAGCGACGGAACAGCATGATCAAGCCGGGGATATCGTCCGGATGATTTCGCCCTTCGATGAAACCCTGCCACACCACGGCATAGTTTGGATCCAGCTTCTCCAGCTCCAGCCGTGCCTTCCTGTCACCCAGCGGTACTGAAATGGCCGCGCGGTATTTTTGGTAATCCTCTTCGGAGTGAGTCTCGGAGTAGCGCACGAGGTGGGACATGGCTCCCTTTTGCGCCTTGGACCACAGACTCTCCCCCTCCGAGTACGAGCGGGCGGCGGACAAGATGTTCATGCTCTCGTACGCCAACAGCAACATCACCAAAACGATGACGAGAAACGGCCAGATGATCAGCAATAGGCGACCGCCCCCGGGAAGGAAGGCGAACGTCCTTTGCAGCGGGTTTTTCCCCCGGCGAGCGCCGTCGCTTTCCATTGGATTGATAAGCCGGCTCCTCTTTTGACTTTGGAACGCGCTTCGAAGCGCGAAACCCGGAATTTCGAGCGCATGCCCGAGCCACGGCCCGCACCGCGCGCAGCTCGTGAGCTAGCATAACCCCTCCGTGGGGAGCGGAGGAACCGGCTTGGGATGTCAGTCAAACCCTACACGGCGCGTCAGGTAATCCCTTTGGAACGCAGGTGGCCGATTCGCCAAAAACGACGTTGGCCACCAACTCAGGCAGGTTTGTAGCCAACGATCTCGCAGTCTGTTCCGCGCGTTTGCAGGTCGGTGAGTTCGACCGGCGAGACCCGCCCCTTGTACCAGAGATCCACTTTGCGGCCCGGCGCGAACCACCCGGAAGGCAGCACCAGTTGGTGGGGCGTCGATTGGCCGAGCACGAACGCCGGCCCAATGGTCTGGTATTGGCCAGGCACCAAGCCAAACACCCGAACCAGGGCTACTTCCGCACGCAAAGACACGAACTGAACGCCGGCCGCTATCCCGCCGGCTTCGCTGTCAGTGAATTGCTCCAGCCAGCGCACCTCGGCGAGCACGAACCCGGAACCTCTTTCCATGTCCTTGAAGCCCAACAGCTGGCCGCGGCGAAGTTGAACTCCCGGCCGGGAGCGCGTCGCGCGCAGCCCCGAGGCGCTGAGGTCCAGGGTCTGCCAGCTTTCAACCGGATTCGCCTGCTGACCGAAAATCGGTAGACGTGTGGATTTGCCATAGCTGACTTCCGGACTCGCGTCATAGACGTCGAATTCCCTCGGTATGACCGGTGGTCCGGGGCTTGCAAACTCATAAATTTCGCGAAACCCGATGGCGACAGCCGACTGTTCCTGACGCGGCTGACGCTCCGACTCCCGGACATCCCCGGCACCACACCAAATTCGGCGCAGGCGCGGCAGCAGACCGGCCAAATCGGCTCGGGCCACAGTCGCGAGCCCGATCTGTTCGGTGGAATCCCCCTCGGCCAACCGCTGCATGCACCAATTCAATGCTCCATCTATTTTGGTGGTGTTGACGAGGTGCGTGACTCCGCCCGCTACGACAACGTGGATTCGTCCGGCGCGCTTTATTCCCACCCCGGCAATCGCTCCCTCGGGGCGGGCATCGCCAGCGCCTTCATCCTTGTCGAGCATCGCCGATTCGACCAGGTGCGCAAATAATGCGGTCAGCGCCAGCGTCGCCTCGAGATTGCGATGCGTCATCGCGCCTGCCTGCGCGATCGAAAGCAGCAATGCGCGTCCGTAAGTCGCAAGCGGTGTGAGGGCGCCCCGCGGGTTGAGGGGGTCGGGAACGACCTCGGCATCCAGCTTCTCCCGGTTGGCTGCCTGCATGCGCTCCTGCAGCCTTTTCCATAATGCAAGTCCAACGCTCTGCCGGGCGTGGTAATGCTCGACCATTTGGCTCACCAGGCAAGCCATGCAGCGCTGCAGCGGGCGTGCCAGGTCTTGCCGCGCCGGGTCATCGGACCGCGCAGCCAAAGCCGTTTCGAAAACGCGCTGATACACCGTTTCGAAGGCATGAAGAAGCGCCATCGCATGCCCGAATCGCCTCGCTTCCGCTTCACCCAATGGCAAGGCACGGTCGGTGTAGCCTGAACGATACTCGGCAACTGCGTCCTCGCCGGATGCCCGCAAGACCTCCGCGATTTCAAAAAGCGTTCGTGGCGCAAGCGCGTTTGCTTCAAGTCCAGACAGAATCTGCACGATTGCCGCACCAACCTCGTCTCGGTTGGAGCGAGCCACGCCGGCGATTACGGAATACGCTTCTTTTGCGGAAGAGACACTAATTCTGACAGTCATGAAGTTTTCGGCGGCGAGGCCTTCGCACGCATGAATTCGGCGGTTCGGCGTCGATCGAGCTAGCTCAGCATCCGGTTGGATTGGCGCAGGCGGGTGGAAAGCTTGACGCCGAGATTGGTCAGCAGCTTGATGGCGATCGCGGGCATTTCGCGCTCGATGCGCTCATAGGCCGGCCGGTCGAGCACGTAGCAGACCAGGCGCTCGTCGGCCTGCACCGTGGCCGAGCGCGCCTCGCGATCGAGCAGCGCCATCTCGCCGAATGCCGTGCCGGAGGCGAAGGTCACGAGGCGCTGCTCGCGCCCGCCCTTTTCGTGCCCGCGCGCGGCGATCGCGAGCCTCACGCTCGCGCTGCCGCTTGCGATGATGTAGAGCTCGTCTTCGGCGGCGCCTTCGCGGAACACGACTTCGCCGGCGGCGTACTCGCGCCGCTTGAGCAGCGCGCGAAACTGCTCGCGCTCCTTGGACGTGAAGCGCGCGAGCAGGGCGTGCCGCTCGAACGGGTATTCGCCGCCGGCCGCTTCGGCGGGTCGCGGCGTCCCGACGAGTTGGTTCTCGGCCCACTCGAGCGCGTGGTCGGCGTCGGAGAACGCGGCGCCCACCGCGGCGACGACTCCCATTCCGCGAAGCACGGCCTCGACATGCGGCGCGGCGTCAACCGAAGAGAGCAGCAAGTGCGCGCCCTGCGCCTTGAGCCTTTCGTGCGTCTGCAGCAGGATGCGCGCGCCGGTGCTGTCCAGGTCGTTGACGCGCCGGAAATCCAGAAGCACGTACCGCACCCCGGAGGCCAGCGCGGCATCGATGCGCTCGGCGAGCGATTCGGCCGAGCCGAAGAAGACCGGCCCCTCGAGCTCGAGCAGCAGGATGCCACGGCCGTGCGCGGCGAGCAGGGCAGATTCCACGGCGTCGCGCGCGCGGCGCGAGCGCACTTCGTCGCCGTACTGTTCGCGGCGCACGATCGAGCGGCTCATGCGCAGCACGAACAGGACCACCGCCACGCCGACGCCGATCAGTACGGCGATCGCGATGTCGCCGGCGATCGCGGTCACCGCGACCGCGAGGATCACCGTGAGATCGAGCGCCGTCGAGTGCCAGTCCACCGTATCTCGCGAGATCACCTTGCGCACGAGCTGCAGCGACCACCGGTCGACGAGCTGCAGCGCCGTGACGATGAGGACGGCGCCGACCACCACGAGAGGCAACTTGCCGAGCACAGGCGCGAGCGCGGCCACGACTGCGAAGATGACAGCGCTATGGACGAGAAGCGCCAGCGAAGTGCGCGCGCCGCCCTTGTAGCCCGCGGTCGATGAGGCCACGCTGACGCCGCCGCAGATGCCACCCAGGAGCGGCGTTATCAGGTTGGCGCCGCCGATCAGGCGCAGCACGCGGTTCGCCGCGGTGCGCTGGCCGGTGATGCCTTCCACGATGCGCGAGCAGATCAGCGTGTCGAGTGAGGCGACGACCGCGAAGCTGAAGGCGAAAAGAAGAAGAGTCGGCAGCATATCGATCGCGGCTCGGTGAACGGCGAACGCCATCATGGCGCCGAAGTAATACCCATCCGGGCTGCCCCCGGGGATGCGGCCGATGGTCGGCCCGAGCTTCGCCTCCAGCCCGGCGGCGACGAGCAGATAGTACGCGAGCGTGCCAAAAAGCAGGCCGAGCAGCGCCGGGGGCAGGTGCCGCGACAGGCGGCGGCCGATCCAGATGACCGCGACCGTGGCCGCGCCCAGCGCCAGGTTGAGAAGCTTCGCGTCCGCGAGCGCCGCGTAAAGCGCCGACGGCGGCAGCCGGTGCGGCAGCCCGAGCATGATGTGCAGCTGCGAATAGAGGATCAGCAGCGCGGCGGCGTTCTGGAAGCCCGCCATGACCGGTGAAGGGATGAATCTCACCACAGCGCCCAAGCGCGCCGCGCCGAAGATCATCTGGATGAGGCCGGCAAGAGAGAGGGTGGCGAGCAGCGCGCCGGCCAGGTAGTACGGCTCGAGCTCGCCGAGCGGCCCGGCCGGCGGTTTAGCAAAGCCCTGCATCGCGATCGAGCCGATCATGAACGCGATCAAGCTGCGAGGCGCGTAGATGGTGACGGTGCGCGCGCCCAGCAGCAGTGCCACCACTCCGAGGAAAATTGCGCCGTACAGGCCCGTGAGAATGCCGATCGACAGAAACTGCTCGCCGAAAGGCGCGAAGGCGAGCAGTCCGAAACCGATGCTCATGGGGATCGTCACCACCGCCGCGACGAGGCCGCCGGTCAGGTCGCCCCGAAGATTGCTCTTCCAGCTGCCCGGAAAAACCGCGAACGCGGAATCGCCGGCGCGAGGCGCGGGCTGCTCGGCGCGCGGTAGCTCGGACCGATCTTTCGCTTCAACCACTTTTTTTTGTCGCATAGAGTTACGGACTCCCCGCGATGTTCACCCGGATCTTGTAGACGCTGGTGCGCGCGGCGATGTACAGGGTCTTGTGGCCGGGGTCGCCGAACTCGACGTTGGCGACGAGCTCGGGCGTGAGGATCGTGCCCAGATGCTTGCCCCCGGGCGTGAGCTTGTAGATCACGTTCGCGGGGATGTCGCTCAGCAGCAGGTAGCGCCCCTGCTCGACCCAGATGAGGCCTTCCGTAAACCCGAAGCCGCCCTTCACCGGCTGCAGCCTGGCGTCGGGGGACACCAAGGCGTCGAGCGCCGGCTCGAGCCTCACGACGGCGGGCTTGTCGCCCTGCGCCTGCGCGCTCGCTCCGCAGGCTCCGAGAGTCGCCGCGAAGAGGACTGCGGCGGAAATCGAAGAGTTTTTCATGACACCCCCGATCGCCACACCAGGAGTCCGGCCACGCAGGCGGACTAGGCAGCGTAAAGAAAATGCGCGCATATTGTGCCACAGCGCGGTACGACTCGAACCACGCTTGGCTCAACCGCTGACCCGAGTGGCCCGCGCTCTTATTTGAGCACGCGCAGAAGGGAAATGTTCAAAGCTCTTGGCGCCAGGGACTTCTCAAGCGCGCGCGTGATCGGCCCGAGCTTCTGACGCACCGGATCGTAGGCAAAGGACAGCGCCGTCCCGTCAGGCGAAACCCTAGCAGTGCCGCGATCAACTCCTCGCGTGGACTCGAGCGCGTTGTGGATTTCGCGCCGGGCCCCGGGACCCGACGCGATCAGGCCCTCGACCGCAAAGAACGCCACTTCATGCCTGCGGCCGAGGGAGCGCACGATGACCGTATGATCGTAAGCGGCGGCCACCTTGTCCTCGACGCAGTAGCCGCACGCGACGGCGGTCGCCATCGGCACAAAGAGGAGGAGCCCGGCAAACGCCGTGCGCACGTCAGTGCCCTCCCTGCGCGGTCGCAGCACCCGCAGGCTGCGCGTCGATCCAGTGGAAGTACTTCATGTACTGCCTGATTTCCGCGTCGGACAAGCTCTGGTTCGGCATCGGGATGTTGTTGAACTCCTTCAGCATCGCCTTGGCATCGGCATCGGTCTGAAGCATTTTCTCCGGAGCCTTGAGCCATTTCGCGAGCCAGTCGTCGCTGCGCCGCTTCGTGACCCCCGCGATATCGGGCCCGAGCTTCTTGCCTTGGCCGACCGAATGGCAGGCGAGGCACTTGCTCTCGAAGGCGAGCTTCCCGGCCACGGCTTCGGGATCGGCGGGTGCGGCTTCGGTGGCCGGCAGGTTGTGGTGCTCGAGCTCCCGCTCCTCGGCCTTGACGGCGGTCGAGATCAGGCCGATCGCTCCCTGCGAAGCGTTGGAGAAGTGGTGATCGACCATGATGTAGGAGCCGTTCTCCGGGATCATGAATTCCACGATCGCGCTGTTGGAAGAGCCGAGCAGCACCGTCTGCATGCCGCGGAACTGGTTGTCCGGGTTGCCCTCGAACCACACCCGGTCGAAGATCGTTCCGACCACGTGAAAGCTCGAAGTCTTGCTCGGACCGACGTTGAGCACGTGCAGGCGCACGTGCTCGCCGGGCTTGGCTGCGAGCGGCTTCTTGACCATGCCGTTGTGCGTCCCGTTGAATACGGTATGGGTCGGCTGCGCTGCGCGCAGCCGTTCGCCGTCGAGCACGTAGAGCGGCGCGCCGCCGATCTTCCGCTTCTGCGGGTCTGGCTTCGCGTAGAACTCGCTTTGCACGATCACGTATTCGCGGTCGACCTTGGTGGGATAGCCGCCGCGCGGCTCGACCACCACCGCCCCGTACATGCCCGAGGCGATGTGCTCGAGGATCATCGGCGTGCCGCAGTGATACATGAAGATGCCCGGATAGTTCAGCGTGAACTCGAATTCGATCGTCTGACCCGGCGCGATCGAGCGGTACTTGTCCTGAGGCGAGACCATCGCCGCGTGGAAGTCCATCGAATGCATCATCGGCGCGGCGGTGAGCTGCACGCCGGGCACGGGCTCGTCGCTGCGGTTGGTCATGCTGAATTTGATCCTGTCACCGACCCGCGCGCGCACCGTCGGCCCCGGAACCTGGTCGCCGAAAGTCCAGGCGCTGAATTTCACGCCCGGAGCGATCTCGATGACCTTGTGCGTGGTGTCGAGGCGCACCTCCTTCACGGGCGAGGGATCGAGGGCTTTCAGCTCCGCCCCGAGGCTGATCGCACCGCCGGATGCGAACGGCCCCTTGTGCCGCTCGTTCGAGAGCTTCGCCGCAACGGGTTTGAGATCCATCTTCGCCGAATCGTAGGGGTCCGGGCCTTGCGTGCAAGCGGCTGCGAAGGTCGCGGCAAAAGCAAGCAACACCGCTCTCGAAGGTCTACTCATGGCAAGTCCGTCGAAACGTTCTACATGAAAATCACAGCCATGATCGCGAGCATGACCACCGCCATGAGGATGAGCATTAAAGGGCTTTTGGTCAGGTGCCGGAGCATGCCGAACCTCGCACCTTCGGGCAGCAGATCCATGCCGCACTTCGGGCATTTTCCAGGACCCTGCTAACGAACGTCCCGATGCATGGGACAAAGATAGACTTGTCCCGCGATTTGTTTTTGACCCACGTTCGCCCTCCGACTTGATCCGATTCAGGCCCTAGCGCCGCCGCTGGAAACGATGGCCGCCTTTTTCTCCTCGTACTCTTGCTTCTGGATCTCGCCCTTCGCGAAGCGCTCGTTCAGGATCTGCAGCGCGGAATGGGTCGGGTCGCTCCAGGAGCGACCGGGTCCCCAATGAGAGAGTCCGCCGCCGCCCGCTCTATGGCCGAGAAGAAGCATCGCGACACAGGCGATGACCATGAACACCATGATCAGGGGGAAGACCCACCAGAACCCCCAATGGCTGCTCCACATGTGCCAGGGACCGGGCCAGTCCCACGGGGGTTGTCGAGGACCAGACTGATTCTGCGCGAGCGCCAACAACGGGTGAAACAGAGCGAAGAAGGCCAGCGTCGCGAACCATGAGAGTTTCGTTTTCATCTCGGTATCTCCTTTCTTATGGATCGTCGGGCAATGAAGGGCCTCTCGGCTACGCCGCCGGCCCGACTCCGATCGGGGGCGGCGCGAGGGCGACGATCCGCGAGAACAGCTTCCGGAAGTCCTTCTCGTTTTGATCGCGCTCGAGCGGATCGGCGTTTTCCCCGAACGCGTGGTCGATCGCCGCCCAGTCCGCGAAGGTGAACAGCTTCTCGGCAAGCGGGAACACGTGCTCCTCTTCCTTGCGCATGTGGTCCCAGTATCCCTCAACGAACCGGTCCACCTCCCGCGCGAACTCCGGAAATTCCTTCTCCCCGCCCTCTTCGTAGCGGATCAGGCACTGCTCGACGCGGCGCAATGACGCGCCGCCCTCGGCGTGGTCCCTCTCCAGCTCGGCGATCAGCGCATCGGGGCCCGCGCCGCGCCGGCGCAGCGGGTCGAAGAGGAACCGGTCCTCCTTCGGGTGATGCATCCGCTCGGTGAACGTGTCGAGGTAATACAGCATCGCGCGGAAGACCTTGGGATCGATCTTAGTTTTACGTTCGCTGATCTGCCGCACCAGATGCTGCATGCCGTGCAGTATCGCGGCGATCGAGCGGTGCTCGGCGCGGATGATGTTCAGAGCCTTCATGATGCTCTCCTCGCTTGCGGCAGCGCCTATTTTGGCGGGCTTTCCGACGCCTTCTGATGCTGCATCATCTGCTCCATCATCATCTGCATCATGTTCACCCGGCGTTCCATCGGTGTACTCCTTCCAAATTCGGATCGAAAAACCGCAACTCGAACTGCTCTACAGCTCGTTCCCATCAACGATACGCCGGCACGCACTCTCGCCTTTGATCTGGATCAATCGGCGATATCATCGGTGGACCGGGTCAGCGCTCATATGACCTTCGAATAGAGGGCGCGCGCGCGGTCGGCGCGCAGATAGCGGTCGAACACCATGCACACGGCGCGCACCAGCAGCCGCCCCCGGGGGGTCACCGTGATCCACTCGTCATCGATCGCGACGAGCGATTCCCTTTCCATTTCCTTCAGCTGCTTCAGCTCCTCGGCGAAATAGCCGTTGAAATCGACGAGGTGCGCGATCGAGATCGCTTCCTTCGACACCTCGAAGTGGCACGCGAGCGCCTGGATCACGGCGCGCCGCACCAAGTCGTCGGCGCCGAGTTCAAGGCCTCGCATTACGGGGAGCAGCCCGCTGTCCAGCCCCCCGTAGTATTCGTCCAGCGTCTTGACGTTCTGGGCGTAGATCGGACCGACCGTGCTGATCGCCGACACCCCCAGCCCCAGGATATCGCTGTCCCCGGTGCCGGAATAACCTTGGAAATTTCGCGTCAGCCGCCCCTGCCGCTGCGCGGCGGCAAGATCGTCCGCGGGCTTGGCGAAATGATCCATGCCGATATAGACGTAGCCTTTCGAGAGAAACCAATCGATTGCGGTGGTGAGCAGCCTCAGCTTAGTTTCCGGCGCCGGCAGATCGGCCTCGGCGATGCGCCGCTGGGGCTTGAACAGCGTCGGCAGATGCGCGTAGGAGTAGAGCGCGATGCGGTCCGGGTCCATGCCCGCGACGAGCGCGAGGGTGCGCGCGAACCCTTCCGGGGTCTGCTTCGGCAAACCGTAGATCAGATCGACG
>WNFY01003208.1_pt1 | contig 16220 bp, 15 predicted proteins | sample 5400091 | NCBI WGS metagenome assembly WNFY01 (sample SAMN13153364, study PRJNA577476) | soil metagenome | isolation source: 60 cm soil or saprolite under grassland replicate 1 | place: USA:California | collected 2016-06-15
GCACAGCGCGCGATGGTATCGGCGAAACGATCGTTTACTGCCTTGTAGGTTTGCCAGTATCCCGGCTCGAAATTGCAAAAGTTTTGCAGATCGTGAAAGAGTGGCCAGATCACCTCGTTGGAATAGCCGTAATAAAATTCGTCCCGCTCGGTCTCACTAAGGGCGACCGGTACCACTTTGTAACCTGCGTCGCGGGTGGCTTCGGCAAGTGGCGTCTTTGGAACTTCGCCCGCAGTGCCGGGCCAGCCGATCCACGTTCCACCGCGTTCGCGCAGCACCGGTTCCACCGCGGAGACCAGTCCTCCGGCAGCGGGTGTGACCGTCCAAAGATCTTCGCCTGTCGAATCCAGCGCGAATGGCAATCGATTGGAAACGACGATCAGGCGATTCATTTCGTTAGTTTATAGTCGATAGTTGATAGAATTTCGATTCTCGAATCTCGAATCGCTAAATTGTTAATCCAATATGCTTCCTTCGGCACTGGGGCACGTTCCAGAGATAGTTGGCGGCGGCGATGAGCTCGCGGTTTTCCTCGATTATGACGGCACGCTTACGCCGATCGTCAGTCAGCCCGACCAAGCGGTGCTTATGGACTCTACTCGAACAATTCTGCGCACTCTCGCGGCGAAAACGCCTGTCGCAATCCTCAGCGGCCGAGAGCTCAAAGACGTGCGAAAGCGTGTTGATATCGATCGAATCGTTTACGCTGGCAGCCACGGATTTGATATCGCCGGCACTCGTGGACTGCGGAAAGAAATGGCCACGGAATTTCTGCCCAGGCTCGACATGGTAGAAAAGGAGCTTGGCAGTCAGCTTGCTGGAATCGCCGGCGCGCGCTTGGAACGGAAACGTTTCTCCATCGCGGCGCATTATCGGAACGTGAATGAAGGCGACGTTCCCAAAGTAGAGCGAGCTGTCAGCGAAGTGGCCGCGCGACACCGCGAGTTGCGAAAAATGGAAGGCAAAAAAGTTTACGAACTATTGCCTGATATCGATTGGGACAAAGGCAAGGCCGTGCTCTGGTTATTGGAAGCCCTGGGCTTGGAGCGCGCGAAGGTCCGCCCGATTTACATCGGCGAGTAAGCGAGCAACCGCGTCTCACTGCGGCAAGTTATTCGCTCAAGGACCCGACCGAAGTGGAGCGCTTCCTGCGCGAGCTCGTTGCAGCACTAAGATGACGGCCATTCGAGCCTTAGGCTATTGTCCTTCTCTAACCTTGCGCCGGTGCTGAATTGCGCGCCGAGCTTGTTCAGCAGCTTACAAAGCCATTCGGCGTCCGCGCCCGGTGCGCGTTCCAGCTCGAACCGCCGCATGTGCATCGGGACCAAACGCGCGGCGATCAGTTCGCCGCTGCGTGAGTCGAGTTCGATCAAATACATCAACGCCAAATCGCCGCGGAACATTTCGTAACCGCTGATTCCTTCGTAGTCCGTCAGGAAATCTCCGCAGCCGTAGAGAATGAGCCGGTCCTTGAAGACTTCAATCGCTTTCACGTGATGTGAAGAGTGTCCGTGTACGATTGCAATGCCTTCTTCGATCAAGCGATGAGCAAACATGATTTGGTTACGCGGAATTTCGTAGCCCCAATTGCTACCCCAGTGAATGGAAGCGATAATCAAATCGCCCGGTTGCTGGTATGCGCGTATTTGATCGGCCACTCGCGCTGCAGTCGCTTCTGAAAAATCATCGAGCAGATTTACTCCCGCGGAAATGCCGGTGGCCTTCCAATCTTCCGGGATACCGCTGGTTCTTGATCCAAATGAGAATAACAGAAGGCGGCCATTGCCCGCCGTGTCCAAGGCCGCGGGCTGCATCGCGTCTTCGGCATCGTTGCCTGCGCCCGCGTGACCGATGCCTGCCGCATCCAAGGTTTTCAACGTTTCCGATAATCCGTCGTATCCCCAGTCCAACACATGATTGTTCGCCAAAGCGCCTGCGGTGATTTTTGCAGACGCGAGGCAGCCGATGTTCCGCGGGTGCATACGATAATGAATTCCTTTTTCAGGCCATGGCGTTTCAGCCGAGGTAATCGCGGTCTCAAGGTTTGCGATTCGCAAATCGACCTCGGCGCGTTCCAGTTCGCATAGCGCATCGCCCCAGATGTAATCGGCGCTCACTGGGCGCGGTATCGGTCCGTTGGCTTCCTCAGCAAGAGCGACGTACTCGCGCGCATCGCGCACATGCGGCTCGTACAGGAACGGATTTGCCGGATGCGACAGCGCCTGATCAATGCCGCGTCCAGTCATCACGTCGCCACAGAGAAAAAGGCGCATGAATCAGCGTAAGCTCCGAATGCCAGGCTCCAAAGAGGCAATGTGTTGTCATCCCGAGACCGGCGAAGCGCCGAGGGACCTCGCCACGCGGAGCTGATCACACGCAGGATCACAGCGTAATCCATTGCCCTATGCGAGGTCCCTCGCCGTCTTCGCAGGCTAGGAATGACACGCGGGCTCGCATGGATTCACAGCTTCAGCTTCATTCCATCGTAGGCAATGCGCACGTCGACGCCACGCTCGGCCGCCATGGCCCTGATTTTCGCAGAGAGCTTGCCCTCGTCGCCAGTGACAATCTCCGAGCCGCAATGCGTGATGATGGCTCGCGGTACGCCTTCTTTTTCGCACCACGTCAGCTGGGTGCGAACCGGGGAATGGCCAATGAGTGTTTCGCCGCGTTTCCGAATGAACGAGCGCGTTACAGTCGCGCCATCACCAATGTAAACCTGGACGTTTTTCAGCGCCGCAGTGCGATCGTGAATAAATACGAGATCGGGAACGTAAAAAATGCAGGCGCGCCCTGCGCTGACGCGATATCCGACAGCTGGAGCAAGAATGGAATGTTCAACGGAGAACGCCTCAAACGTGATGCCGCAAATCTTCGTGGGTGTACGCTCCTTAATCAGATGCCTATCTTCGATGCGACACCTCGTTAACGACTGCCAGGTTTTCTGCGGAGCATGCACCGGGCAAGGCGCGCCGTCTCTCAAGCCCCACGCGTGATCAGGATGCGCGTGCGTTAGCACGATCGCCCTCGGATGCAGCCGCTCAAATTTTCCCAGCCAATCAAGGCCGCAATCGATCATCACGTCGGCACCGCGATACGACACCATCAGCGAAGTATGCATACGATGGCGTCGCGTCCGCTTCTCAATCTCACCGCGCGTACCGAGGAACGTCAGTTTCATCCAAAAAGTTTAGTCTTTTTCTCAGGGTGACATGCGCTTTATCTGGTGACGTGGCACTGCTCGATAAAATCTTAGGGCGGCCGCTCAAATCGTCGGAAGCCAAAAAAGAAGAACTTAGCGTGGCTACCGGTGTGCCGGTGCTCGGCCTGGATGCATTGGCCTCAACGGCGTACGGGCCGGAAGCGGCGCTGACGATTCTAATGCCGCTGGGGTGTGGCCGGCTTGCACTACATGCCCATGATCACGCTCGCACTCCTGGCATCGCTCGTGACACTTTACTTCTCGTATCGACAGACCGCGGCTGCATATCCCAGTGGCGGCGGCGCTTACGCTGTGGCGAAAGACAACCTCGGCGTCCGCGCTGGCGTCATGGCGGGGACGGCGCTGCTCCTCGATTACATGCTTAATGTCGCTGTTGGAATTTCAGCCGGCGTTGGTGCAGTCGTGTCAGCGATTCCCATGCTACAGAAACAGAGATTGGCGTTTTGTCTGCTCGTGCTCGTCGCGCTCACCTTGATCAATCTGCGCGGCGTTCGGGAAACGGGAATGACGTTCGTGTTCCCGGTGCTCGCGTTTGTTCTGTGTATCGGCAGCGCAATGATCATCGGCGTGATTCAGGCTGTGTTGAGCGGAGGGCATCCCCGGCCTGTCGAATTGCCTCCGGCAGTTTCGAGCAGCGACCCAAGCAGTGAGCGCTTGGATGCTGTTGCGTGCCTTCGCCGCCGGTTGCACCGCGATGACAGGCGTCGAGGCCGTCAGTAATGCCATTCCGCTCTTTCGCAAACCAACCGTGCCGAACGCGCAATGGACGCTAACCATCATCATCGCGATCCTCGGCGCGTTTCTGCTCGCGATAGGTTATCTCTGCCCAGCTTATCACGTCCGCGCGATGGACGAGCAACAGCCAGGCTATCAAACGATCTTCTCGCAACTGGTGGGTGCGATGGCAGGAGACGGCGTCTTTTACTACATCGCCATCGCCAGCATTTTTGCGGTGCTAATTTTTTCCGCGTGTGTGCCGGCAGTTGGCCGGGGATGCATTTCTGCCGTCATTCTTTGCGGAACGCGGACGACGGCTGGTTTTTTCCAGCGGGATCATTGTCCTGGCGATTCTGTCCGGCATCCTTTTGATCGTCTTCCGCGGCGTCACCGACAAGCTGATTCCGCTGTTCGCCATCGGCGCGTTTAGCGCCTTCGCATTTTCACAAATTGGAATGGTCGGTCATTGGCAGCGCAAAAAGGGCAGAGCTGCGCGCACAAAACTTGTGATCAACGCGATCGGGGCGGTTACGACCAGCGTTGCCTTGGTCATTATCGTGTTTGCAAAATTTTTGGAGGGCGCCTGGATCATTCTGGTTGTTGGGCCAGGAGCGGTCTGGCTGTTTTGGAAAATCAAACGTCACTACGAATTCATCGCGCGCGAAGTCGAGCAGCCAGTGAAATTGCAAACGGGCAAACCGCGGCCACCGGTGGTGATCATTCCCATTGACAGCTGGAATCGCGTGACCGAGCGCGCTCTGCACTTTGGTTTGGAAATGTCGGACGACATCACCGCGTTGCATGTCGCCCGCGGCGAGGAGAGCGACAGCAAGAGCTTGCTGGAAACCTGGGGCGACAAGGTGGAGAAACCGGCGCGTGCTGCCAACGCAGTCGTTCCGCGCTTGCAGATTATCCATTCGCCCTACCGGCAAATTTACGAGCCGATTTTAAAAATTTGTGCAGAAGAAAGAAGAGGAAAACAAAGACCGCATCATCGCGGTCGTAATTCCCGAGCTTGTCGAACCGCACTGGTACGAACAGTTGCTCCACAACATCCACGGCGCGGGCTTGCGAGCACTGCTGTTCCTGCAAGGCGACCGGCGCACTGTGATGATTACGACGCCGTGGTATCTGCGGGATTAGGACTACCCTGCCACGCGCTTGATTTCATCCAGGGACGCTGGGTTTTCCAAGGCAGATGTGTCGCCGAGTTTTTCGCCCAAATACGCAGCGCGCACAATGCGGCGCATCACTTTCGCGTTCCGCGTTTTTGGTATGTCAGCCACAAAAACCACGTTGCGCGGAGCGAGCGCCTTACCGAGATCGCGTGCCACATTCTCTTTCAATTCGGTCGCAAGAGTGACATTGCCGTCCGCTCCCTTCTTCAAAACGCAAAAACAAACTAGCGCTTCGCCTTTGATGGAATCAGGGACGCCCACCGCAGCGGCTTCATTGACTTGTGGATGCGCAACCAAGATTGACTCGACTTCAGCCGGCCCGACCCGTTTGCCAGCAATTTTGATCGTGTCGTCGGAACGCCCCAATATGTACCACAGTCCGTCGTCATCGATCGCCGCCCAGTCGCCGTGTACCCAAACATCTGGAAAACGCGACCAGTAGCTCTCGATGTAGCGCTCGCGGTCTTTCCAAAAGCCGCGCGTCATCCCGATCCAGGGTTCACGGATTACCAGTTCGCCTACTTGTCCACGCACGGAGCTTCCATGTTCATCGACAACATCTGCGGCCATTCCCGGGAGCGGCCCGGAGAATGCGCACGGCTTCATCGGTGTGAGGACATTACCCATCACGATTCCGCCGGAAATTTCAGTGCCACCGGAGTAGTTAATTATCGGAAGCTTTCCGCGTCCCACACTTTGGAAGAGCCACATCCATGGGTCGGGATTCCACGGTTCGCCGGTGGAAGCAAATTTGCGGAGCGACGAAAGATCATGTCGATGCACAATTTCATCGCCGTGACGCCGCAACGCGCGAATCAGCGTCGGCGAAACGCCCAGGGCAGTCACTTGATGCCGATCCACCAGTGACCAGACGCGATCTGGTTCCGGAAAATCGGGTGCGCCATCGTAAAGCATCATTGTCGCGCCGAGCAGTAACGTGCCGAAAACTTCCCATGGTCCCATCATCCAGCCCATATCGGTCATCCAGAAAAGGGTTTCGTCCGGGTGCAGATCAAGCCCATGCCACATGTCCTGTGCGGATTTAATTGGAAACCCGCAATGCGTGTGCACTGCGCCCTTGGGGCGGCCAGTCGTTCCCGAGGTGTAAATGATCATCATCGGATCTTCCGCTGATGTGCGTTCCGTTGGTTGTTGAGAGCTGAGACTCGAGAGACTCGTCACCTCGCGCCACGAATGTGCTTCGTAATGCGGGCGCGCCGCTTTAGAACTCGCCGGCTTTAAGCCGTCGAGTTTCAGCGCGGGAGTTTCTGACGGCAAAACAATCAGGTGTCTAAGGCTGGGGACTTGCGACGCTGCTTCATACGCGATCGATTTCATCGCACAAAACTTCCCGCGCCGATAAGTTCCATCGGCGGCGAAGAGCGCTCTTGCAGTGGCGTCGTTGAGCCGCGAAATAATCGCTGCGGCGCCGAAGCCGGAGAAGAGCGGGAGAAAAATTCCGCCGATCTTAATGATGGCGAGCATCGCGACTACGATTTCCGGCACCATTGGCATGAATACGCCGATGGCGTCGCCTTTGCCTAGCCCGAGGCTGCGTAATGCGGCAGCCATCTCGTTGGTTTGCACGCGCAACGTTTTGTAGGTGAGGGTGCGGGTAGTGCCGTCTTCGGTCTCGGACTTGATGGCAACGCGATTGTCAATCTCGGTGCCCGCGTATTTATCGAGCATATTGTGGACGACGTTCATTTCGCCGCCGACGCACCAGCGCGCCCAGGGTTTGCCTTCGCTTAGGTCGACCACGCGCGAATACGGTTTGTGAAACTGGATATCGAGATCGCCTAGCACCGCGTCCCAGAACCACGCAATGTCGGTTGTCGATCGTTGCATCAGCTCGTCGTACGAACCGAGCTCATGTTTCTGGATAAAGCGCTGAAGATTTGATTGTGCGACAAGCTCCGGCGCCGGATGCCAGACAAAATCGCCCCCAAACTGAAATTCGCTCACGGCATGAGTTTGCGTGTTTTCCATTGTAGGGCAACCGCATCGGTTGCCAGATTGGCAGGCGGAGCGCCTGCCCTACCACATCCCATGTTGCCCCTTACGAATTCGTCGGCAGATTGAAATTGCAGATTTCCATGAAAACAACACTTGCTCATCAACTCGCCAGTTATGCCTCCTCGTTCCGATTTGAAGATCTTTCCAAAGAAGTCGTACACGAAGTAAAACGACGCGTCATTGACTCACTGGGTTGCGCACTTGGTGCGTGGAACGAAGAACCGTGCATCATTGCGCGAAACGTCGCTTCCGATTTCTCGGCGAAACACGGATCGACAATCATCGGCACGAATCACAAGGCGCCGCCGGACTGGACCGCATTCGCGAACGGCTGTTGTATTCGCTATTTCGATTACAACGATACGTATTTGTCGAAAGAACCCGCGCATCCGAGCGACAATATTTCCGCGGCGCTGTCTGCGGCGGAAAGCGTGAACGCAACTGGCCGCGAATTGATCGCCGCGATCGCGCTTGCGTACGAAGTGCAATGTCGATTATGCGATGCTGCGAGTATTCGCGCGCGCGGCTGGGACCATGTCACGTACGGCGCCTTCTCCACAGCGCTTGCGTGCGCGCGATTGATGAAGCTTGATCCCGAAAGAACGCGACGCGCGGTGAATATTGCCGGAGTCGCGTGCGCGGCGATGCGTCAGTCCCGTGCAGGCGAACTGTCGCATTGGAAAGGTGTCGCATTCGCCGACGCAGCGCGGCGCGGCGTGTATTCGGCGTTGCTTGCCCGAGCTGGAATGACCGGGCCTGCCCCCATTTTCGAGGGACAAATGGCGTTCGAGAAACAACTCGGTGTTTCACTCGGGAACGTCGGAGAAAAATTCCGCGGCGCGCCGGAAATGATTTTAAACACGAGCATCAAGTTTTGGCCGGCGGAATATCACAGCCAAAGCGCGATCGAAGCAGCGCTCTCATTGCGAAAGGAAATTGGCGATCCGGCAAAGGTAAAATCGATGACGATCGAAAGCCACGACGCCTCGGTTGATATCATCGGCAGCGAGCCGGAGAAATGGAAACCGGCAACACGCGAAACAGCAGACCACAGTTTGCCTTACATTACGGCGATTGCGCTGATCGACGGCGAAGTAACCGACAAACAATTCGACCGGGAGCGCTTTAGTCATCCAAACGTGTGGAAATTTTTGGAGAACGTGAAGGTGGAACGTAATTCGGAGTTGAGCTCGATGTATCCCGGTGCGGTCGCGAACATCGTACATGTAGATCTTGCGGATGGCAGACGATTGACCAGGAGAGTCGATTATCCGCTCGGGCACGCGAAAAACCGCCTCAAAGATTCGGAGGTGGAAGAGAAGTTTAGAGTCTTGGTTGAACCGATGCTTGGCAATGATCGCGCAGGAAAGATTATCGATCTTGCGTGGAAGTTGGATGAAGCGGCAAATGTTGACGAGCTGATGAAGGCGCTGGTGATGCCAAAAAAATAATGACTAAATGCCTAATGAAGTTCCGAATGCTCAAATGACAAAAGACAAGTCCCGCGTTTCTCGGTATTCGGATTTCGTCATTCCTTCGTCATTCGTCATTCGTGCTTCGTCATTTGGCCGAGCAAGAGCATGAGCAAGAGCAAGAGGCTGCGCGAGCTCATCGCAAAGGGCCCGGTGCTGCTGCCCGGTGTGCCCAACGCTGTGATGGCACGACAGGTGGAGCGCGCGGGCTTTGACGCCGTGTACATCAGCGGTGCGGGAATGGCGAACTCAACTGCTGGCGTGCCGGACATTGGATTGCTGTCGATGACGGAGGTCGTGAGGCTTGCCGGGTATGTTGCGAATTCGGTAGCAATTCCGGCAATTGTCGATGCAGACACCGGTTTCGGCGGCGCGGAGAACGTCGCACGCACCATCTGTGAATTGGAGAAGGCAGGCCTGGCCGGATGTCACATCGAAGATCAGGAATTTCCCAAACGGTGTGGACATCTCGCAGGGAAATCAGTGGTCGATGTTGATGAGATGGCTGGAAGAATCAAAGCGGCGGTTAGTGCGCGCCGCGACGAAGGCTTCATGATTATCGCCCGCACAGATGCTCGTGCGGTTGAAGATTTCGATCGTGCCGTGGAACGCTCCCGTCATTATCTCAAGGCGGGCGCGGATGCGATTTTCCCTGAAGCGTTGCAAAGCGCGGATGAATTCAAGGCGTTCGTCCGCGAGGTGAAAGCGCCGCTTCTCGCTAACATGACGGAGTTCGGCAAAAGTCCGCTGCTCAGTTTCGACGAGCTCGCTGGTTTTGGATACAAAATGGTGATTTTCCCACAGAGCGCGTTTCGCGTGTCAATGAAAGCGAGCGAGGAATTTCTGCGCGACCTGAAAAAGCAAGGGACGCAATCGGGTTGGATAAAGAAAATGCAAACGCGAGACCAGCTTTACAAGTTGCTCGGTTACGATCCGGCAGCGGAAACTTGGAAGGTCGGATGTTGAATCTGAACTGGTTAAGGCCGATGAGTTGAACCATTGCGATTCGCAAGTAAAGAGAAACCAATGCCTACTGAAAAGAAACCAGAATACAGCCCGGGATTAGCGGGCGTGATCGCAGGCGAGACGGCCATTTGCTGGGTCGATCCCAATGCGGGGCTGATGTACCGCGGCTATGACATTCATGAAATGGCGCAGAAGGCGAGTTTTGAAGAAGTCGCTTACCTCCTGCTGAATGGCGAGTTGCCCAATGGGAAACAATTGGTGGAGTTTACACAACAAATCGCCGCGGAGCGCGCGCTCCCGGGTCCCGTGATCGAAATGCTCCGGCTTCTCCCGAGCAAGACGCACCCGATGGACATGTTGCGCACCGGCGTTTCAATGCTGAGCGCCTTTGACAAGGACCTAAGCGACAACTCACACGACGCTGACATCCGCAAGTCCATCCGCCTGATCGCGCGCGTTTCCACCTTGATTACCGACGGCTGGCGCATTTCCCATGGAGAACAACCGTTGCCGGAGAAGCCTGATCTCACTCAAGCCGGCAATTTCTTTTATAAGTTAGAGGGCAAAGTTCCGCAGGATTGGCAAATCCGAATGCTGGACACGATTTTCAATCTCTACGCCGACCACGAATTTAACGCTTCCACTTTTGCCGCGCGCGTGACCGCTTCGACCCTGGCAGGAATTTACGCTGCAGTGACGTCAGCGGTCGCGACACTCAAAGGTCCGCTGCACGGCGGCGCGAATGAGGAATCGATGAAGATGCTCGAGGAAATCGGGGCGCCGGATCGCGCCGAAACCTGGCTAATGAAAAAACTGGGGACGAAAGAAAAGATCATGGGATTCGGCCATCGAGTTTATAAAGAGGGCGACTCACGCGTCCCGGTGATGCGCGAGATCGCGCGCGATCTGGGCAAACGCACGGGCAAAGAAAACTGGGTTCCAATTTGCGAGAAGCTCGAGGAAGTCATGGATCGCGAAAAACATCTTTGCGCCAATGTGGATCTTTATGCGGCTCCGGTGTTTTGGATGCTAGGGTTCCCACCGGAGTTAAACACGCCTCTGTTCGCGGCGTCGCGGGTGGCCGGCTGGTGCGCGCATGTGACCGAGCAACACGATCATAATCGTCTGATCAGGCCGCGCTCACTCTACGTTGGGCATGAATTGCGTCCCTATCCAGACTCGTCCCTACGCGGGGGATAAACCGACAGATTGAGTCGCAAAGCGGAAAAATACTGCGCCTTCGGCGATTGGGCTTGGCATCGTCTTCGGAGAAACCGATCCACCCTTGCGAATTCGAAGGTGGAACGCGTTGTCCTCAACGCGTTGGCAGAAAAACCGCGGCTGTGCCGCCTGACTAATTTCCACGATGAATGACAAGTCGCTCCAAAAAAAGTACGCACCGAACAATGCATGCTGGGGCTGTGGCCCCGCGAATCCGGACGGACTACATATCCGGAGCTTCCCAAAAAACGGCGAAGTTGTCGCGGAATGGAAACCAGAGAAAAAATATGAAGCTTTTGAGGGAGTACTGAATGGTGGCGTCATCGGCACGTTGCTCGATTGCCATTGCAATTGGACAGCCGCCTATCATCTGATGAAGCATGCGAAAGAGGATCACCCGCCGTGCACTGTCACGGCGGAGTATGCAATCAAATTGCTCCGGCCAACGCCGACGAATGATCCGGTGTTTCTTTCCGCTAAAGTTGTCGATCTGACTGACGACCGCGCGACCATTGAAGGAACACTCACCGCGGGTGGAAAAGTTTGCGCAACCTGTCGGGGAGTTTTTGTCGCAGTGAAAGAAGGGCATCCTGCTTATCATCGATGGTAAGAAGTTTTCTCTTGTTAACCTTCCTCGCGGCAAGTGCAGTAGCCAGGGAAAATGACGCGGCAACCCGGATTGCAGCGATAGAGGCGCGAATCGGCGGCCGAATCGGTGTGGCCGCGCTGGACACCGGCAACAGCAAACATGTTGAACATCGCGCGGACGAGCGATTCCCGATGTGCAGCACGTTCAAATTTCTCGCGGCTGCGGCGGTACTGAAGCGTGTCGATGAGAAAAACGAGAAACTGGAGCGGTTCGTGCCTTATGGGGCAAAGGAGATTCTGGAATATGCGCCGGTGACAAAAGAACATCTCAAAGATGGCGGTATGACCTTGGACGCGCTGTGTGCGGCCGCGATCGAACAGAGCGACAATACGGCCGGCAATCTCCTTTTGAATGCCATTGGCGGGCCTAGCGGCCTAACGAATTTTGTGCGTACCCTCGGCGATCGAGTGACGCGCCTCGATCGGATTGAGCCGGAATTGAACAGCGCCATTCCTGGCGACGAACGCGATACAACAACGCCCGCGGCGATTTGTTCGGACATGCAAAGGCTGTTGTTCGGCGACGCTTTATCAGAAGCTTCGCGACGCCAGCTCGAGGACTGGTTACAGCGCAATGAAACCGGAGGGCCAATGATTCGTGCCGGCGTTCCGAAAAACTGGATTCTTGGCGACAAGACCGGGCGCGGGTCAAACGGAGCGACGAATGATATTGCCGTCATGCGTCCGCCTGATCGCGCGCCGATTCTGCTGGCCATTTACTCTGTAGGATCAACCGCGACGCCGAACGATCGGGCGGCAGCCGTCGCCGAGGTGGCGAAAATTGTGGCCGAATCGTTTATGTCTGCTGCCCAGAACACCGGCAAGGCTGCACCGGATTACCAAAGCCTATTGCACCTTTTCGATTATGACGCGAAGACGCCGCTCGATATACATGACAAGATCATCGAAGAATTCGACGGAGGCAGTCTTCACGACATAACTTACGTCAGTCCGAAAGGTGGACCGGTCGCGGCGTATTTGGTTGTTCCGAAGGGCAAAGGACCATTCGCAGCTGTTCTTTTCGGTCATTGGGGGAATGGCACACGCACAGAATTTATTCCTGAAGCCAAGCTCTACGCGAGAGCGGGCGCGGTATCACTCCTCCCCGATTATCCATGGGATCGCCCGCAACCGTGGCATAAAACCCCTAATCATTACGATAAACCGGAACTGGACCGTGAGATCGAAATTCAGGCAGTTCTGGATCTGCGTCGTGGAATCGATTTGCTGCTTGCCCGTCCTGACGTCGATCCTAAACGCCTAGCCTACGTCGGGCACAGTTACGGTGCGCAATGGGGCTCAATTTTATCTGCCGTAGATAAGCGCATGAGAACGGCAGTGCTAATGGCGGGTGTCGCAGAAATTGGTGACATCTTTCTGCGAGGTAACGATCCCGGTATAATCGAACTCAGAAAGAGCCGGCCTCCCGGTCAGTTTGAGCGATATGCACAGATCGCCGGCGAGATCGATGCCCTTCATTTCGTTGGTCGCGCGGCGCCCATTCCTCTTCTGTTTCAATTCGCCAACTTCGAACAGCTTTTCGATAAGACTTCCATGAAGCACTACGCTGCGACTGCAACTGATCCGAAAAAGGTGCTGTACTACGACACCGGGCACGATCTGAATGATCCCCAGGCACTGCAAGACCGCTACGATTGGCTCGCGAAATATATCGATCTGCGTCGACTGCCAATTCTTTCCAGTTCGTCGCCGCAAGTCCAGGCGCCCTGAGAATTCGACGCCTGAATTTCGTCGATGCGCAATTTGCAGGGGCGCGTTCAGTTTGCGTTATGAAAACATCAACCTTTCGTATTGTTCCGCTTCCCACCGAAGTCGCGGAGGAGGCTCGGCACGTAGCAGAGTCTGGCGCCGCGGACCACGCTCTGATCAAAGTGGATTCTCCGACTGGTTATCCATGCCGGCACTGTCTGCGCTGGGCACAACCTGGGGAGCGTGTAATTCTATTTCCCTACACTTCGATTCCCGCAGGTCATCCGTATTCTGAGATCGGTCCAATCTTCGTTCATGCTGAGCCGTGCAAACGGTACGGCGCCACTTGGGAATATCCGTCAGATTTCCGCAATGGCCGCGTGCTCCGCGCTTATGACGCAAATTACAACATGATCGATGCCGAGGTTGTGAACGGACGCGAACCGGAAGAAGTAATTGAGAAATTGTTCCAAATTTCGAAGACAGCCTTCGTGGATGCCCGCAGCGTGAGTCGAGGCTGTTTCACTTTTCGCATTCAGCGCGCTTGAGGATTAGTGCAAATTCGTCGCTCGAATTTCGTCGGATGCGTCAGTGCACACGAGCCCTTAATTTGTTAACATGAAAACAATGGAACTTCTTCCTCCGACTGGAACGATGTATCGCGCATTGGTGAATCGCGATTCGAGTTTTGAAGGCATATTTTTTGTCGGAGTGCGCACTACGGGAGTTTTCTGCCGTCCGACCTGCACGGCGAAAAAGCCGGCGCGTGAGAATGTCGATTTCTTCGCGACATCGAGTGAAGCACTGGAGAGCGGTTACCGTCCCTGCTTGCGCTGCCATCCAATGGATCCGAATCAACGCCCGCCCAAATTGATCGAGCGCCTCCGAATCGAAGTCGAACGCGCCCCGGGCGGGCGGCTCACCGACAAGGAACTGACGGGATTGGCGATCGACCCGTCGACTGCGCGACGTCAATTCAAACGCCACTACGGGATGACGTTTCAAGCTTATCATCGCGCGCGCCGGATGGGTCTCGCCTTGAGCCAGGTGCGGCAGGGCGGCCGCGTCGATGAAGCGCGCAATGGCAGCGGTTTTGAATCTGAGAGCGGTTTCCGGGAAGCGTTTACGAAAATTTTTGGCGATCCTCCGACGAATGCGAAGGCGAGCGCACTTGTTTTTGGGGAGCGAATCGATACGCCGCTCGGAGCGATGATCGCCGTCGCTGATGACGAAGGTTTGCGACTGCTTGAGTTTTTCGATCGCCACGCGACGGAACGTGAGTTGTCGGTGTTACGAAAGCGACTACGAACAAATGTAGTGCCGGGAAAACATCGGCATCTGGAAGCAGTCCGTTCGCAATTGGCCGATTACTTCTCCGGCGAAAACCTCAAGTTCAATATTCCACTGGCACCGGTTGGTTCGCAGTTTCAACTGCGGGCCTGGAAAATTTTGCAGTCGATTCCCGCAGGCGAAACACGCTCGTATTCCTGGATGGCGAAACGCCTGGGAGATGAAAACGCGCGCAGGGCTGTCGGCCGCGCGAACGGCACAAACATGATCTGCATTATCGTTCCGTGTCACCGGGTGATCCGCGCCGACGGCACGTTGTGCGGATACGGCGGCGGGTTGTGGCGCAAGAAATGGTTGCTAGACCACGAGCGCCGCCACGCGACGAAGTGATCAGTGAACCGTAATCAGTGATCGGGTAACACTGGTGTTGGCCGCCATATTCTGAGTACCGATCACTGATCACTTCCTAAACACGCGATGTCCATTCCAAAAGTCCTTGCTGGTATTGTCTTCAACGTCGCGTTTTACGCTCTCCTTCTTTTTGTGCCGGCCGGCACGTTGCACTGGTGGCGCGCATGGGCGTTTCTCGTTGTTACCGTCGCCGTGATGGTCGTGGCCATCCTCAGCATTTTGCCCGATAACTCTGGCTTGTTCTCCGAGCGCGCCAGGGGAGTCATTCAAAAAGGACAGCCGCTTTGGGACAGGGTTCTGGTAATCTTGCTCGTCGTTTCATTCGTCGGGCAGATCCTTTTTATTCCGCTAGATGTGTTCCGGTTCCATCTGGTTCCAAAGCCCGGCGGGCTCGTCTCATTTCTCGGGCTTGCGCTTTACGTCGCTGGCTGGTGGATCATGACTCTTGCAATGAAAGTCAACCCCTTCGCCGTGCCAGTCGTTAGGCTTCAGGAAGAAAGGCATCAGCGAGTCATCGACACTGGTATTTATGCGGTCGTGCGGCATCCCATGTATGCCGGGTTTATCCCGATGGTTGTGGGCCCGGCGCTGTGGCTGGGATCATATACGGCGGCTTTGCTGGCCATAGTTCCCATAGCGATGCTGGCAGTGCGGAGCGTATTCGAGGAGCGATTTTTAAAGCGGGAATTGAAAGGCTACGACGCCTACACGGAAAAAGTCCGTTACCGCCTGATCCCTTTTGTCTGGTAGAAACGCGCCCGGGGTGACTCGAACACCCGACCCACGGATTAGAAATCCGTTGCTCTATCCGGCTGAGCTACGGGCGCAGAATTAGGACAGACATATACCGCGTTTCCCGACGAATAAAAGCTACCGGAGCTACGCGATTGTTACTCCTGCTTTTTCGAGACAAAATACGGTCTCGCTATCGCAAAAGTGCCCAAGCACTATGGTCAACAACTCTGCAGAATCTACAATTTATCATGGAGCCGGCAGTCGGATTCGAACCGACGACCTGCTGATTACAAATCAGCTGCTCTACCAGCTGAGCTATGCCGGCATTTACGAGGGAAAAGCTTCCATTCTCACTCACTGTTCCCGGCCATTGTATCCCCTTTTTTGTATCCCTCAGCTCAAAAGCGGATGCAATTTGAGCGGATTCCTTCCGCTGCCGGTCGATTATTGTCCGCGTTCTCGGGCATCACGCAAGTTGATTAAGGCTTAGATCGTCACTGCCCTCCAGTCTAACGCTCGCCAGGTGAACCGAGCCTATATAGCGTTCCATGTTACGGAACCGGCGCAGGTCCGTCGCCACCCCGACAGTACCGATTTCAGATCTCTAACGCGAGATGCGCAAGGCGAACTACG
>WNFY01008696.1_pt1 | contig 16213 bp, 15 predicted proteins | sample 5400091 | NCBI WGS metagenome assembly WNFY01 (sample SAMN13153364, study PRJNA577476) | soil metagenome | isolation source: 60 cm soil or saprolite under grassland replicate 1 | place: USA:California | collected 2016-06-15
TCATCGTAGGATTCACCATATTCGTCCTCGCAGGCGGACTCTTCGTACTCGCCCAAGGCGGACAGGGACTCCTAAACGTGTCTAGGGGGCTACAGTGGGTCTATCCCGGAGACGTGAACAACCAGACGACTCTGGAGGCGGTCTTCTCCGGACTAGTCTACATTCTAGGTTTCGTCGGTGTCTATATGATGTTCATGAGCACACGTTTCGTCTATCGTCCAAAGCGAGCCTACGGCTTTCTCGCGTTCGGCATGATGCTCATAATCATCTTCATCATATCCCTGTACTTCGTAATCTACGACAAGATAGGCCAGCTATAGTCTGGGATCCGCTAAGCCCATCTTCCAAGGACTCGGCGACAATCTGGACAAAAACCGTGCTTTGCATCAACAGTCTTCTTCCCACATCTCGCACAAGTCCTCGGGTTCTGACGGCCGTGAACAGTCAGGGTCCGCCGAAAGCCAGGCCCACTATGATAACCAGGTGGTTTGACCATACGCCGTTTCCGAGTCATTCCCCGCTCTCCTTATTCAGATGCTACTGATTCGGGCAGCATTGACACTCGCATCGACTAGACATTGGATGCAACTCCAATGCCGCATTAGGACTAGCTGCCAGCCTGAGCGCAGTAACCGGTTGCGGAGGGAGCGGCGTTTCGCGTTACACCTACATTCGGATGCATAACCCCGGTGCCTGAGGCCACGTATACCGCTAGATAGTCGGCGCATCCCTCCCCCAGTGTGAACAGGGTGAACTGTGGGGAGTTTGTAGTCGCAGGAATCGAGTTGTAATATCCTGAGACACAGCTGACATCTCCATTGCAGACGCTGAACTGGACGAATTGCCCCATCGTGAAGAAGTAGACGGTCACGTTGACGTTGCTCGTGAAGGACACGTAGTAGTCGAACGTGTCAGGTACTGATCCTTCTCTCCAACCATTGGCAGTCATGCTGCAACCCGCGCTTTGACTTGATCCGCAAGCGTTCCAGATGATGTAGAAGGGAGATTGCGAAGTGATTGCGGGGGCTGGTTGGGAGTGTTGAAAGTCGGGCGGGTTAGCCAATTGGTAGTGGTTGGTTCCAAGCGAGAAGGGGAGACGGCCCGCTGAGGATTCGTAGTATAAGATTCCGAGAAGTACGATGATTATCAATAGAGCCGCTACTACTGCTTTGTAGGCTCCAGTTGAAACGGGGGGTTGCGAGATGGGTGTGGGTCCATAGTAGCTTTGTTGCGTTTGGGTCGTTTGTGAGGATGACGATGAAGTCTTAGCGCCGCAATTGGCGCAGAAGCTCATGTGTGATTGGACCGGTGCTCCACAATTTGGACAGTATGAAATTCCTGTCGCCAAATTCTGTTCACCTTCAGTCTGTAGAAACGCTCATGCTTCTAAAGGCGGCGTCAAATCGTGAGGACATTATCGGTTACACAACTGATCCAAGATTTGTTCATCTAAGCAACAATCTGTTGACGATCCGGAACGTCCCGAGATTGACCGGTCTTCGATCTTGTTCTAGGTCTGTGCTCTCAGATCATGGGTGGAGCAGCTGGACTGCCTCTATTCTTGCGTCTCCTAGCGACCCAAAGGCTTGTGCCGATGATTGCTATCAGGGCGATTGCAATGATCCAATAGATCCATGGATCCATGCCTGGGGATGGCTTTGGCGAGGCTGATTGAGGTATGCTGCCTGGATTGGAGCCTGAGCCAGGTCCTGAACTAGGACCTTGATCATATCCGCCGGTACCTGTACCAGGTCCCGATCTAGTCCCACTATCAGACCCGCTTCCTGTTTCTGAGCCAGATCCTGAGCCGGAGGCGGTTGTACTGCCCCCCGATGGGTCCGTAGGGACCAAGCGCTGGTCAAGGTTGAGACTGGTATTGGCAAGGGTGAGTGACGCTTGGATGCTTAGTCCAGATTGGATGATGAGGGTCGAGCTAGAGGCGTCAGAGCACCAGGTTGTAGAGATGGTTGTGGACGGATTGCATTGAGCTGTTTGATAGGTCGATTCTTCGAGGTACCCGGCGTGTATGCCTGCGCTTGCGCTCAGGAGGAGGTCGCTTTGCTGGTCGTAGTTGAATGCGAACGCCGCCTGAATTTTGTCTCCAGTTGGTATTGACGTCCCGGATGTTTCCTGCTGAGGTAAGGGTGTGGGCAGTGTGAAGTTGTAAGTCAGCGTCCACGCTGCTCTAGTCCCGAGGCTTCCAAGGTCCACGTTTGTTGAGCCTGTCACATTAGCTGGAAAGAATAGGACCGGGATCGTCTGGTTCAGATGCAGTGGTCCATTGGCCCACCACATAGTATGGATAGGTTGTCGCTCCATCATGTCTGATGTGATGATGTTTGCGGGAGTGGTCCAGCCCGTGCCCTGGGAAAGTGTCATGCCCATACTGTTCTGGGCAATCTGAAGTGCCTCGGACATTTCGGGCGTTACGAAGGGCACGATGTTGGCTATTCTAGTCGCGAGGTCGATTGACTCATTGAAGCTGTGCAAGCTTCTGAAATCAGTAGCGGCTAGACTGTCCCAGGATGAGGTTGTAACCTCTCGGACGACGTTCAGGACGGCCGTGGTGTTTGTGAGGCTCGTCGCAGTCCAGTCGAGGGTTCCGTTGATGTTGAAGGTTGGAGGTACAATGGCGATCATGGGACAGTAGACGATCATCTGAGGGGCGGAAGAGGGACTTGTTTCGCAGAATGGCGGCGAGAATGTAATCGAGAAGGAGAGAGTGTAGCTCGAGTTGCTGCCCACTTTGAGCGCAGGGGCTCCGCTTACCGGAACGGCTACCAACAGGATTAGCGTCAAAACTCCAACGGCTAAGTTTGCCGATCGCAAGGGTTGGAGATCTCGGGCTCTTTTAGACTGTATGGCATAAAAAGGGTTAACGGTGTTCATCTCTATTGAACAGAGAAAATCGGGCTCAGCAATCATCGGTGATATGAGTCTACCGCTGGCAATCCCGGTCAGGGTCGGGCTGTGAAGCTAAGACATTCGAAAGGCGCCAAGTTTCTCCGAATGGCTTTTAGAGGGTTCGAAGTGCTAAGGCCGGCCTCTATCGGCGAAGACTTTGCCAAGCAATAAGACGAAGTTTATGCAGATGCTTGACTCTCCGACCTATCGTCTTCTCCAGAAGGAGGCGCGTGAGAGGGGCGCTTCAGTCCAGGAGCTACTTAGGGCTGTCATAATTCCAGACTGGCTTACGAAGAATAGGAATAGAGAAAAGGCCAAGTGAGACTAGTCGAGCTGAGCAGCGGTCTGGGTCCCCGAGGGAGTCTCTTGAAGGTCCAGGCTGTCACTGCTTGGCAGAGGTTTCTTCAGGATTGTTTCAAGCGTCAGGACCCTTTTTTCCAGTTCAATTATCTTCTTGTGTTGGCCGAACAGCATTGAGATGAGTAGTGGTACTTCCTTGACGGGAGAGGCCATCGTGCTGGCATAGGGCGCATAGAGCTTGCACTGGCCAAGGAGGTCGTGGAATACCAGCTTGTCTTCTACTCTGAGAAAGTCTTGGAATTTTTTCAATTTGGCGGTTTCTGCCTCCACAACCATCCGCCATGAAGGAATTGTTCTACCCGAGCCCAGAGCCCCCAAAGATTCGAAGTCCTGTTCGTAGGATGATAGCGCGGATAATAACAAGAGGGTGACCAGTAAGTGAAGGTCGAGATGGAGACCCGGTGAAAGTAGTTAATGAATAGAGGCAGAACTAGCGGACTGGAGGCCAAGGATCCCTTCCTCATCGATTACAAGGAGAATCTGGAAGAATTAGTCAAGGGAATGAAGCGTGTTGGAGGGAGCGGATTCCGGCTTCTGATTGTTGAGATGATTCGGTCACGCTGGATCAAGGATCGGAGGACGACTTACCCATACGAGGTTGCCTGGGTCTTTGACCGGGACGAGAAGGCTGTGTCGAAGCTCCTGAAGGAGCTTGAAGAATCGGGCGATATTGAGCTAGTAGGCTTGGGCCGTGGAAAGAAGGGGCTGGTCAAGCCTTACAAGCCACGAACTCTGAGAAAAACACTCCCATCACGCTGAATCCTGTCTCGCGCAATATGCAGTGGGAATTGGAGGGGATACCGAAAGAGGATTCTATTTTTTCGCCTTCTTCGCGGGCAGTTTGCTAGACCAGGCGAGCGACCGGGAGACCCAAATCCGCACTGTGTCAGCATCGTTCATCCAAGTCTTGGGTGTAATGACATAGTCCTTCATTGGTCTTCCTTTCATCGGCTCAAGAAACCTAGCCCCTTTCTGTTTGAGAAGAACTTGCTGGTCTTGTGATGAAAGCCTGAGGAAGAGGTCGTTTCCGAAGAGTCCGAAGAGCATGTTCCCATTCACGAATGCTGAGAGGTTGCCGAACATTGGCCCAACTGTAACGCGCGGATCATCAGGGACTAGGGACTTGAAGAAGTCGAGGGACTTCTTATCGGGATGCGGAATCTTCAACCACTCGAACAGCCACCGGAAGTCCGAACCAGCCTAACAGGATCAGGCGTCCCGGTTAATCTGCGTAGCTGTTCAGCCCCATTCGATACTTTTGAACCGGTCTGGGAGTTACGAGGGACTTTACTCGTTCGCCGAGAACGCCTAGTCTAAGTATTCGAATCGTGGAAACGTAAGATGCGACAAGCCAGGATTCTCCTTTGTACTGTACTAATCCTTGGAATTGTCCCTGCTCTCTCGATCAACTCGATTTCTAGAGTCTACGCGGAGACTCCATACTCTCTAAACCCAGTCCCGGCCTTTACACAAGAAGGAAGGACTGTCTCACTGGTCCTAACCGTCAACAATGCCTTCGGTGGCACTCCCTATGAGTTCAGATTCTCGGTAACCGATCCTGCGGGCCGGACGGTTCAGTCGCCTTTGCAGAACTATACGACCTCGCCTGGCCAGAACAGCTTCAGCATATTGGTTGGCTATCCGAGCACAACATTCTCAGGCTCCAACTCGCTCGCCGGTAAATACGCCACGTGGGTCGACCAGATCCTACCGGTAGCAATGCCGAAAGTAGCCACGAGCTCGTTCGTCCTTAGCATCACTGACAACTTGGCTTACGAGAGGACACAGACCGTGGGCATACAGGCAAGCAGGTATAACGCCTCAGAGAGTGTAAGCGTGACGATAAGGACACAGACTACCTCGACAGCCAAATCGGCGTATCAGAGGACCGAGACGATGAACTTCTCCTTTCAACCCTTCTACCCGGACGGAACCATAGCCTCTACAGGCGTCGCTCTCCTCACACTTGAGAGACCCGATCGGGTCAACTCCACGCTGACAGCGACGTACGACAATTCCTCACAGACGTTTATGGCGAGTTACAGGACAGCAGCAGACAACCAGACAGGGACATGGACTGCCATCCTGGGACCCCACGCATATAGCGACGCCTATGGAAACATAAGTCCCAGCAATACAATCACAAATTCACCACAACTAGCACCCGCCACTCTATCTGTAATCGTCACGGCGAACACGAACTTCGCTGTTGGACAGCAAGCCAAGTTCAACGCGTCCATAACATATCCGGATGGAACAGCCTTCCAGTCCGGGACAGTAGTGGTATATCTTCTGTTCAGCGGAACCCCTACGGTCAATAATACAGTGCCAGTCGTGTTTGACACCGGCCTTATGATTTGGATAGGAACCTATACACCACGAGCAACAGACCCCGGAGGACTCTGGTCTCTCGTGGTCAAGGCATCAGACGCTTCAATTCCTTCCAATAATGGCTCCGCGACGAGAGCAATTACACTTCAAAACAACACAACGTCGCCGGGAGAAAGTGCCTCCTTCCCACTCTACTATTTTGGCATCATCGCAGCTCTAATCGCGGGACTGCTCGCGGCCATCCTCGTCGTTCTGAAGAGGCGCAAGGTAACCCATGCTAGACTCAAGATTGACCTGGAAGCGGTAAGGTCAGAAGCGGGACAGATAGAGAATCAAGACTTCTTCAAGTCAGTGAGAGACCAGGTCAATAAGGACAAAGACAAGTAGCGCTGTCGCCGCATTTCTTGCTAACCAGTTCTGCGAGTCAGCGGCCGAGAGTTTCTTACACTTGGATGGAGAGAGGGAGAATAGATCGGAATGCAAAAGTTTGTGTAAACAGGGACTGAGTTCGACGCGTCTATTCACTACTCTCGTCTTGTGTGAATATGGCCCTCACGCCTTTCTGACCAAGGCGACCTTTTCTTCCTCTGAGACCTTCGAAAACTAGGCTCAATCCAACCAATCCCAAGCCTACGAAGCCGAAGTAGAACGGGAAAGTGAAACTGGCGGTCACGAGGGGCTGTGTGTACGTTTTCAGGTCAAGACCAACGACCAAGGCGGGAATCTGGCTGGTGCCAGAGTAGGTTGGGACTATCCCGTACGTTCCGAGGAGGGTGGTCTCGGCGGCGTGGTAGATGAGGAGGAAGCTGAAGTAGACTTCGATGAGAGCTGAGAGGCTGAAATAAACTGCGAGTTCGCGCCACCAGGAAGAGGGGCTTAGGCTGGACATGCCAAGAGTGACAAACGCGAGTATCAATAGAATGCGAGTAAACGGTCCAAGAAACTCGACGAAGGGAGCTGTTGTAGAGAGTCCTGTTGCGCTGGCGTGGAAGTAGAAGGGAGAGACTTGCACTGTCAATAGGTTGCCATTGTTGGCTCCACGGATACTCCACCAAGGATCGCTTGAGACAATCAGGAATAGGGCGACCACTGCACTGAGTAGGGTCAACGGGTCAGTCCGCTTTAGGATATGCATACGCCGATGCTCGGCTTGGAGCTATCGTGAATAATTTGTGGCTTGGGGACTGATAAGTGCACCGGCAGTCCACCCGTGTTCGAAGACCGCCGTATCTTATTAGGAACATAAAGCGCATCTGCGGAGGAAGAAAAAATGGCGAAACAAGTAAACTGCGATTGCGGCTTCATGGTCCGAACACAGACAGACGACGAGATCGTCCGACATGTCCAGCTCCACGCCAAAGATATCCACCAGATGGAAGTCCCACGCGACAAGGCTCTCGAACTGGCCAAGCTAGTAGAAGCGACAGTAACAGTCTAACACTCTCGAATCTCCCCAATTTCTCTCCCCGAATTGCAGCGACAGCTCTGGGTTCATACTAGGAGGACAACCGTGCTTCCCTCGAGACCCTAGCAGTCAGGATAATACCACGATGAACGGCTTTATCAGGTCGCGGCAGGCGAAGTATGATCCCGACTAGGTGCGAGAGGACCGGTGCTGGTCCTTGCTCTTCTGCGTCTCGCGTAAGTATAGACGATTACTCCGAGACCCGCAAGCATCAACGGAATTCCTATGATAATGATCGCCGAAGATAGGAAGAAGAAAACAGAGAAGCCGGTCAAGTATACACCGATCATAAATACCCGCTCTGGAAGGCTCAGCTTTAGAAGCTCCGCCTCCAGCTGGACCCTGTACCGCAACAGGAGCGTAGCTATTATGACAAACGAAATGGCAGCGGTGAAGAACTGGAACGTAAGCTCCGACTGGTAGTTGCCGAAGGTCAGGAACAAACCCACCTCATCTCCTACAAATCCTGCTCCCAAACCGTAAAGAAGAGCGTAGAGCCTGTAGAGCCTCTCATTCCTCCAAGCAATACCCATCCAGCCCGCCAGACTGATCAACGCAAGACCATACCAGAAATGATGAAAATGAATCGTTCCTTGAGAACTACTCGCGGTTACTACAGTCGTCGGAAATAGAGTAGCGAAGAGTCTGGCGCCGAAGAAGCTGACTACAAAGGCGAGTGTTGCGATGAACGTGAGGCCGTGCCTGAACTGGCCCGGAAGAAGTTCCCGCGACATGTTCCGAAGCCATTGTCGCGTGTATTTCCCAGTTGTGGGCTAACGCGACGCGGTGATCGTGGACGTCGAGGTCTTAAGCAAAGACGTGTTTAGGCGGCCACGGGTTATAGCATGCCAGCCAGTGTCCCGGTTGGACCTCGATTAGTGGAGGCTCCTCCTTGGAACAAATATCTATCCGTCGCGGACAGCGAGTGTGGAACCTGCAGCCAGACGGGGGGTTGACTGGACTAGGTACCTCACCGGGCAGAATGATCCTGTGCCTCTTCTGCTTGGGGTCAGGCACTGGAATCGCTGACATTAGGGCTACAGTGTAAGGGTGTAGAGGGTTTTCGAAGAGTTCATTTGTCTCGGCGAGTTCCACTATTTTTCCAAGGTACATTACTGCGACCCTGTGGCAGATGTGTCTGACAGTGCTCAAGTCGTGGGAGATGTAGAGGTATGTTATGTCGAGTTTCTGTTGCAGGTCTTGTAGGAGGTTGAGTATCTGAGCTCTTACCGACACATCGAGGGATGCGACCGGCTCGTCTGCCGCAATGAACTTCGGGTTTACCGCCAGGGCTCGTGCTATGCAGATTCTCTGTCTCTGGCCGCCGCTGAACTCGTGAGGATATCTTTCCGCATGATAGTCTTCTAATCCGACCATCCTGAGGAGTTCATACATTCTGTCCAGCCACTGGTCATGCGGGATGTGCCGGTGTACTTCGAAGGGCTCCATAATGATGTCTGCGACTGTCATTCGTGGGTCGAGCGAGGCGTAGGGGTTCTGGAAAATGTACTGCATCTGCCGCCTGAGCTCTAGGATTTCGGCCTTGTTCGCCTTCTTGAAAACCTCGGTGATATTCTGTCCCTCGAAGAAGACCTCTCCCGAAGACGGTGGCTCGAGGTAGAGCATACATCGCGCGATTGTCGTCTTCCCGCAGCCGCTCTCCCCCACGAGGCCAAGGGTCTCGTTCCGTTTGATCTGGAAAGAGACTTGGTCGACTGCGTGGACGTCTCCGATCTTGCGTTTCAGTATAACTCCTCTTTCGTAAACGGTAAAGTGTTTTGTGAGCTCTTTGACTTCAAGCTCAATATTGTCCGTTCGGAGTCAGCTCGCCACAGCGGATTTTAGGTCAAGCTCTTTCCATCGATGACAGTGTACCAATCGTCCGTCTCCGATCGACTCGAGTTCGGGATCTTTGTCAACGCAGATTTGCTTGGCATAGGAGCATCTTGGATGAAATCTGCACCCTGACGGAGGCTGGATCAAGTTTGGGACATTTCCCGGTATGACCGCGAGCTTTTCCTTTCTCAAGGCAAGGCTAGGGACGGATGAAAGGAGTGCCTCTGTGTACGGGTGTTTGGGATTCTCAAACACTTGTTCAGTTGTTCCGGTCTCGCATACTTGTCCAGCATACAGGACGGTGACTCTGTCACATGTGTCTGCGACGACTCCCATGTCATGAGTGATTAGCACCATCGCCAAGTTGAACTTCTCCTTCAGATTTTTCAGCAACTCTAGGATTTGGGCCTGGATAGTCACGTCCAGTGCGGTTGTAGGCTCGTCCGCGAGGATTAGGCTCGGCTCGCAAGAAAGTGCTCTAGCGATGGCTATCCTTTGCTTTGTCCCTCCACTCAATTCGTGGGGGTACTGGTGGATCCTGATCTGAGGGTCCGGTATCTCGACGCTGCGCAACAGCTCAGTCGTCTTCGCAAGTGCATATCTCTTCGAAACAAGCTGATGCTTCATTATTACCTCTGCAAGTTGGTCTCCTACTGAGTAGACTGGATCAAGAGTAGTCGTAGGGTCTTGTGGAACATACGCGATCTCCTTCCCTCTTACCTTCTGCATTTGTGAGTCGGTTAACCGACGCAGGTCTTTTCCCTGGTATTCGATTGTTCCACGGACGATCTTGCCTGGTTGCGGAACAATTCGCATTATCGATTGTGCCGTAACCGTTTTGCCTGAGCCTGACTCTCCAACAAGGCCAAGTGTCTCTCCCTTGTTCACTTGGAGAGTTATGCCGTCGACTGCTTTCACAACTCCCGCGTAGGTATAGAAGTAGGTCCTGAGGTCTTCGACGGAAAGCAGCGTCTCTGACATTTCTCTGATCCTGTTCACTCTCTTAGTCGTGGGTCCAAGGCGTCCCTCAATCCGTTTCCCAACAAGTTGAACCCCATCACAAGAAGTGTGAGGAATATTCCTGGAAAGGTCTCGATCCACCAGGCGTCACTTATGTAGTTGAATCCATAGAAGAACTCCAAGCCCCAGGTAGCTACTGTTTGATCTCCGAAACCGAGGAAGCTAACCCCTGCTTCAATTAGAACTGAGGTGGCTATCTGAAGGGTTGTTACAACGACCAGCACGTGAAGCACGTTCGGGAGGATGTGGCGGAATAGGAGTCTGTTTGCAGAAGCGCCGATTTGGCGTGACGCCTCGATAAATTCTAGCCCTCTCACCCTCAGGACTTCTGATCGCAGAATCCTAGCGTTTCCAGGCCAAGAAAACAAACCGATGATTAGAATCTCCAACCCTAGTCCACCAGTGCCCGTGTTGCTGTAGTAATACAACACTTTCAAGAAGAGTAGCAAGATTAGAAGGAATGGCAAGACGAGAAAGACCTCGGTTAGCCGCATGAGAACGTTGTCAGTTCTTCCCCCGAAGTATCCAGCAGCGAGGCCTATCAGAACTGAAATAACCATTGCCACGGCGGTCGCTCCAAAGCCGATGTAAAATGCGGCTCTGCAACCGTAAATCACTTGGCTGTAAACGTCGTAGCTGTTGCTGTCCGTTCCGAATGGATGCGCAAGACTAGGTGCTTGAAGTGGAACATATTGCCCAGGGCAGAAGACGCTGAATGAGGTTGGAACGCAGTTTGGTGGGTAGGGAGCAACTATTCTGTCGAATGCGGCCAGAAAAGCAATGAACCCAACGATGATTAGACCGGCAATCGCAGCAGGGTTCTTCTTGAATCGTCTCCATCCAAGCGCCCACTGACCCACACCTCCCCTCCCTGACTTTTGGTCGGTCGTCTCGGTCATGTCGAAAGTTCCTAATCGATTCTAATCCTGGGATCGATAAACGCGTAAGATATGTCCGTGATAACATTCGCCACAAGTGTCATCAACGTAATGATGACGACCACGCCCTGGATCACGGGAAAGTCGAGCGTGTTAATCGCATCTACAAAGAGCCTACCTACCCCGGGCCAGTTGAAGACTGTTTCTGTGATCGGGGCCCCCGTCAGAAGACCACCGAAGTAGAGGCCAACGTAGGTAGTGACCGGAAGCAAAGCGTTTCTCAGCCCGTGTTTGTATGTAACAGTCCTATCACTCAATCCGCTCGCCTTGGCGGCGAGTATGTAGTCTTGCCGCAGTACCTCTAGCATGCTAGATCGGACAAGAAGAACTACAGGGGCAAGAATCGCAAAGGTGTAGACAGACGTTGGGAGAACTAAGTGCCACAAGTGATCAAGAATTGCGCTTCCATAGGGGTATTGCGTTGTAGATATCGACTCGAAACCACCATAGGGAAACAATCCACCTGTCTTAGCACTGAACACCAGAATGACAACTATTCCCAGGAAGAAGATAGGAATCGAGGTCCCCACGAGTGCGCTATTGGTGACAGCTAGATCCAACTTGGAGTATCTTTTCTTAGCCGACATGACTCCGATTGGAACAGCTATCAAAAGCGAGAATGCGAGGCCGAGAAGTTGGAGCTCAAGCGTTGCTATCGCTCGCTGGCCGATCAAAGTGGACACGGGTGCTCCACCGCCTGTTGTGTACGCGTATCCTAGGTTTCCTGTGAAAAGTTCGCTCAGCCAGAGAAAGTACTGAGCGTAGAGTGGTTTGTCGAGTCCGAAATATTGCCTCAGCAATTGCCGTTGCTGTTCCGTGACTCGGGTCTGTCCGGCGGTGAGTAGTTTGACCGGGTCACCTGCCAACCTTTCAATTGAGAAGACCAAGAAAGTGATTCCGAAGAACACCGGGATCAGATAGAGGGCTCGTCGGATCAGATACTTTGTCAGCGACAATAGGGAACTTCCCTTGTCAAACCCGGCCCAGCTTCCGCTTCGTTAACTTTGCCTCTTGGGCGGTCAAGATTATGGAAACGGCGATCCGAAGTCACCGGATGGAACATGATAGAATAAACCGAGTGAGTCCCTGTCAACTTCATACATAGTACTTATCTGTCCGACCTTTTTATTCGTGTAGTTCGAAAATGAAAATCGTCAACAGACTTCGGCTCTACTTGATAGTTCTATGCCTTCTGACTTTGACAACGATTCCAGCCTTGCCGAGAATTGCGCATGCCCAGACAACGATCTTCAAGATTACCCTACTGGTGCCATCGTCCAACCCTGCTAGACAATCTTGGTCCCTATTGGTACAAAGTAGCCTTCAATCACTAGGGATCGACGCCGAAAGGCAAGTTCTTGACTTTGGGACAGTACTGGACCGAGCGTTCCAACCTCCACAGAATTTAGTTGGAAAGACTTGGGATGAAGGAGGATATGATGCCGTCTTCATTGGCCAGACATTGAGCATTGATCCTAATCCATTTTCGTTCTACCATAGTTCGCAGTTCGCGCCAAGTGGCTCAAATTATGTGTTATGGAATAATACCCAGAACGACCAACTTACGTTGCAAATAGCCCAAAGCTTGGACCCCACGACGAGAAACAATCTGCTTCAGCAGTGGCAAGTTTTGGCATATGAAGAACAGCCTACGGTCACGATCCTTTACACTAACGAGACCGTCGCATTCAATTCTAACGTTGTGTCAAACGGCGCGCAAGTCTTCAAAGCATACCACTTTCCTGCCGATTGGCCTCCGGTCGATCAGTTGACACTTGCCCCCGGAGTAACAAACGCAACCATTGCCATCGCGCAGACGGGGCCCGCTCCTGACAAGGGCTACATTCCGTATATGTCCGACTCCTACTATGACTCCACGGTCTACGCCCAGTTGTACGCTAGCCTTGCCCAGAGGAACGATACAATCTTCAAGACTCTGATCCCCCAGCTTGCTGATGGGACAGTTCAATCTCCAGGCTGGTCTGTCGCCTCTGACAATAAGACATGGACCGTGCACATACGCCCAGGTGTTTCTTGGCACGACGGTGTCTGCTGTGTCAACGCAACTGACGTTAAGATGACGTTCGATGCGGTCCAGAATGATGCCATCGGGTCGTATTTGGAATCATTCTACCAGTTTATCCTTGGCGGACCGAACAATGTGAAGGTCGTCGATCCGATGACGGTCGAGTTCGACTTGCCAAAGCCTTACGCCCCCCCCTTGTTCATACAGGACATTCTAACAACTCCCATTCTTCCCTGGCATATACTGAACCCTGTATGGGGGATACCCTACTCCAGCTGGGGGAAGAGTTGCTTCAACAGCGGACAGGCATCATCCTCATGCCCGGGGCTTACCTACACAGGAGGACCTGTCGGTGCCGGCCCCTACAAGTGGATAGGCTTGAACCCGACGAGTCTGACGAACCATCTCACTCGGAACGACGCGTACTTTGACTTCCCGGTGAACGGCAAGACGGCACTTCAAGGCAGACAAGCCTTTGCAGTAAAGGATCTGTATGTAACGCAAATCCTGACCTCGCAACCAGCTATTGCGGCACTTCAAACCGGAGCAGTCAACGTGTTAGACTCTCAGTACCACTTAGAGACGCAGCAATCTTTCATCAACAGCTGGTCCGGCAAAATCTCGTACCCAGCATTTGGGGCTCAAGAGATGGGCTTCAACATGCAACATCCCATCTTCGGAACTGGAGTGGACACTCCCCTAGGGAAGAGCGATCCATCCAAAGCTGCTCTAGCAGCTTTGACACCGCACTAAAGCCATACGACTTTAACCTGACCGAATCACGGCAGCTGCTACAGCAGGCGGGCTACTTCCCTACAACCCCAACGCCGCCTGGATTCTGGGATGCCTACGGAGTATACATAGTCTCGGCTCTAGTGGCTGCCATAGTCGCGCTCTCAGCTGTCTACATCTTTCGGATCAGGCGAAAGTCTCTGCGGCCCCCCTCGATGCAATCCGCATCTCCTCCTCCCGGCGCCCAGTAAGCAAACAAAATTACTTTCCCGTCTTTTTTCGACTCAAATAGCGGATGCCATCAAACCGATGGCGATCAGAAATGCTGAAGCTATCAACCATTTCCATCCCACTCTCTCCGCATGCTTCTCGGCATCTCTGGACCAAGGACTTGTCCCAAATAATCTCTCACTGACATTGGATACCGAAGGGGTCGAGGATAACGATATACCGACCCCGATAATCAGGCCAAGCCCTCCTTGGAAGAAAAGGGTCAGAGCAAGATAATCACTAGGAACGCGTCGCAGGATAAGAGATAGAGCAAAAGAGTCGACTAAGGCAATCGCTGATGCTGCTAGGAAAGGCTTTTTCAAATATTTCAAAGCAAGACGCGCATTCTCGCGCATCTGATTTTTCCAATCGAGGACTATCGGGGCATTCATCTTCCAACACGAGGTTACAGCACTAGTAGTCCCAACAGATAGGGCGTGGAGCCAAGGAAAATCGGAATCGGAAGACCAGGCATTCTGAAACGAGATTTTGCGGCGTTTGCGGTAATGAGCGCACCGAAGAGAATTAGGATAATGGTCGCACTCGCCACGTACACGCTACCACTACGGAGTGAAGCTACCGTCAGCATCGAATAAGCCAAGAGATCCCCTACACCGATCATGTTTTTTTCGAGCGGCAAGGTGGCGACGGAGATCACTTTATCGTATCTTTCAGATCCAACAATCTTCCGCAGGACATCGCGATCCACCATTAGGATGTCCAAGAGCGACAGGGCGAATAGAAAGACAATTGTAAACAATGGCGGGAACAAGATACCAACAAGTGCTCCGAGGAAGGTAGTAGAGACGCCCAGGAACCCTGACGTCTTTCTCTCAGAGAGCGAGCCAAAGAAACTCCGAATCGACAAGTACAATCCGATATAACCCAGCGGAGCTGCGCACACGTAGAAAAGCACTGGAATCCTGATCGACGCATCGAACCAAATTTTCAAAAGGAGGAGTCCTGAAAGAGTTCCCGCAGCCATGATCCCACTCATCAGGAGACGGGCAACCTGTTCGCCGCGACGTCTGAGCATGTAGAAGACGATTGAAACTACGACAACGGATACGACTCCCGGGGTCACAAAATCAAAGCCTGCCAGCCCCTCATTGGCCGAAAGACCTTGACTTACCTCATTAGCGAAAACTATCCGCACAATTAGGAGGGCCGCCACGAGAGATGCGGCAATAAAGGCCAGCTCCCTCAGGTAGCCGAGACGATTCGTATCGCCCTCGCTCATGCTTGTTCCATAATTGAAAGCGTGTCCGTCTCATAAATATGGAGGTCCAGTTAATTGACCCAGAAGCGGAATCTTCGCAATATTCCGAGGCTTTGCATAACCCCATCTAGGCACTGGCGTGAGATGGGTCGCTCAGGCCACAACTCGTCTAGGCAGGCAGATGGCAGGCAGGCTCTTCTCTATTTCCGGTCTGGAATGTTCGAGCCACGGTGGGAGTGCGAGGTGTGTCCCTAACTGCTCTGGAGATTCGTCGATAGCAAATCCGGGCTGATCCGTGGCCACCTCGAAGAGAACTCCGCCGTGCTCTCGGAAGTAGATGGAGTGGAAGTAGTTCCGGTTGATCACCGGGGTCACGTTTAGGTCTGCCTTGAGAATCTCCGCACGTAGATCCCTCTGGTGTTCGTCGTCTGCGGCGCGGAACGCAACATGATGGACTGTTCCGACGCTCCCAAATCCACGCTGAGCATTCGGCCTAGAAACAATATCTACAATCGTACCCGCGGCTCCCCTTCCTGCTTCATACCTGAAACGGTTCTCCTCCTGGCCTACTAGCCGAAAGCCTAGGGTGTCTACCAATACTGACTCTGTCCTCTCCAACACCTCCTCCGATAGGGTAACGCTGTGAAATCCTCTGATTGCATGCTTCCTCGGGACAGGACCCTGTATCCAACCAGTCCTCTCTTCGAGTTCCCTGTTTCCGACCAACTCCAGGCCCTGCCCATCTTGATCCTCAAAAGAGAGCACAGTGTCGCCGAAGCGTTGGCGAGGAGCTTCCAGAGAAACGCTCTGCGATTTTAGTCGATCCTGCCAATAAGGTATCGATTCTCGTGGAATGGAGAAGGAAGTGTTTGTGGCTTGGCCGGCACCCTTGCGACCTCTAGGTTGACCGGGCCATAGAAAGAATGTTAGAACAGTTCCTGGATGTCCTATCTCGTCGCCGAAGTAGACATGATACGTGCTGGGGTCATCATAGTTGACCGTGAGCTTGACGAGACGCAAGCCCAGAATTTTGGTGTAGAAGTCAAGCGTCTTCTGCGGGTCGCCAGATATTGCGGTGATGTGGTGTAGACCAAGAACGCCCTTGACCATGG
>WNFY01015514.1_pt1 | contig 16205 bp, 20 predicted proteins | sample 5400091 | NCBI WGS metagenome assembly WNFY01 (sample SAMN13153364, study PRJNA577476) | soil metagenome | isolation source: 60 cm soil or saprolite under grassland replicate 1 | place: USA:California | collected 2016-06-15
TGTTGGCTTTATTTCATTTGAAACTCAAGGTTTGGCTGAGGGGGAATGGACACAAGCACAAATTAATACACAGGTTATGCTTATTCATTGGATTAAAGAGCAGCCTGGAGTTCTTGATTTTCCTTTGGAGAAGTGTAAAGCTTGGAATGACCCAGGTGTGGGATATCATGCATTATTTGTGGAATGGAATCCACATAACCATTCATGTCCTGTAGCCCCGCGTATTAAGCAGTTTAATGAAATTTTATTACCTAAGTTGAAGGAACCTGTAATGACATTTACACAAGCTGACGCAGATGTGTTTTTTGATCGTATGAAGGAACGCTTTGATGAAATCTTAGTAACTAATCCAAAGGATGCTACACAACCTAAGTGGTCATTAAGCAAGACTATGCTTACGTCACTTTATAATCGAGGTACTCCTATTGATATTGATGCTTTAGCGACTGCTGTAGCTGCTAAGTTAACTGCAACAACTATTGAAGTAACTACTGATGAAATTAAGCAGGCTGTTAAAGATGCTCTTAAGGAAGGTGTAGTTTAATGTTTTATGATACAAAGAAGATTGAGGCTTCGCGTAGTGCTGTAGCCGCTTCTGCTGCTGAGGGAAAAGGACAAAAAGGTTTAAATAACGCAGTGCAGCGTCGTTTAGCCAATATGTCTGCTGTCAAAGGCAAGGGTAAGACGTCTACTCCTTCAACGGGGGTCTCAGCAACTGGAGGCGCATAATGTATTCATACAGCAGTCCTGTGCGTCGTCGTCTACAACGCACAATTGCAGATAATGGTGGTTTAGTAACTAGCCAACCTACTCGAATTAATGATGGTTTAGGTAGAGACCCTGGAACTACTCAGACCAATCCACCTGTGCGACGCGATCCTGAAATGAATACAGGATTAAATAGTGGAATTAAAAAGCCTTGGTGGCAAACACACACTTTGCATGATCAACCTTTACAATCACCTTGGCGAAATAAAATTAATAAATATCTTTTAACAGATGAACAGTATCAAAAAGACAGAGCAGATTTACTACAGAACTTTCGCAATATGCGTTTAGCTAATTTAGAAAATCGTGGTAATTTAAAAATTGATAAAAGGACTACATTACAGCGTTTAACTAAAGAACAAGCAGATAATTTTAAAGCTATGCAAGCTGATTTTGCAGCACGTGGTATGTATGGTGGAGCAGGTTATCAGGATAAATTAGGTGATTTTAATTTAGATTACCTTAATCAACGTTCTGATGCTAATGAATCTTATCAACGTAATTTAGGGCAATTGCTTCGTGATTTAGGTAGTGCACGTACTTTAGAAGAGCAAAATATGCAACAAGCCCGGCTTGAAGCCATTCGTAGGCGCGCTGCCGAATTAGGAATTATAGGGTGATCTAAGTGCCTTACAGAGAAGTATCTAATGCTCAGCGTAGGAATCCACTTGCGCCTTCTTTACAACAACTTCTAGGTGGAGGACCTTCGCAAGATTGGTACTCTGCCTTAATGGACCCTTCTTCTCAAGGAATTAACTACGGAGGAATTGATCCTAACTACCAGCGTTCTGGACCTTCTTCTCCTAGTGGTCTAGACTCTCTTTTAGGTATGCTTCAAGGTCTGGGCAGCCAATTTCAAAATGATAAGCCTCTTGGATGGTTATGGGGACATAGTCCTTTTGTAAATCCTGGTATGATCAAACAGCTTCTTGGCAAAAATACTAATTCAAATGGTATTGTTTCTCAAGGAAATAATGATCCTTTAGGAATCAGTAATTTATTAAATCAGCATAATGCTGGACCTCCTGGTGGTTATGATCCTACTGGCGATATTTATAACATGCTTCAAGGACAGGAACAAGGTTTATCTCCCATTCAACAAGCGCTTGCACAACTTGATCAATTAACTAATCAAAAAACTCCTGGAACTAGTGAAGCTGATTTAAATCAGGCTCTTGCAGAAGCTGCTGCTGGAATTAATAAGCAGTATGGTTCTGAAATTGGTGCTATTCGCCATACCATGGGTGGAGCACGCAAAGACACTCGTTCAGGTTCTAAAGAAGTTCAAGCAATGTACAAAGCTTTAGCACAAAGTTACCGTCAAGCAGGAAATCGTGAATCGCGACAAGGTAACCAACTTGCACAACAGTTACAAAATATGGGTGAAAATTCTCAGCAGGCAATTACTAATCAAGCTATGCAAATGAATCAACAAAGTGTAAACGCTGCAAAGGCTCTGGGTCTTGGTAAATTAGGACAGGCACTTATAAATAGAACTAACCAAACTGCTCAGAACTTAAGCGGTAGCGCGGGTGCACGTGGTGATATGGCTGGTGAAACTGTTTTAGGTCAAGCAGGTAATAATCGTACCTTTATGAACACTAGTGGTCAAACCTCACGCCTTGAAGGAACTAATAAAGCAGCAGATATGTACGCCCAGCTACAGGATTATCTTGATCTTTCTCGTAGTAAGATTGGTGATATTGCTGGTCAGCGTCAACAGGCACTTGCTGGTTCTGAGGCTGATATTAAAAATACTTTTGCTACAGCATCTAGTGACGCTCAACAACAAATGATTGACAACAAACTTGCTCTTTTGCAGTTAGCTATGAACGCACAAAATAATCAACAGGATTATAGTCTTGCACAGCAAAAATTAGCACAAGGTGGAGGTACTCAACAGGATTACTATGGAATGCTTCCTGATCAAGTCGGAGGACCAGCTCAATTACTAGCAAATCGTAGCTATCAGTAAGGATTGCTATGGCTTTCAATCGTAAGAAGTTTATGGATGCCATTGTTGCAATGGCTGCAGAACAGGCACAGAACCCTGTAGCCGTTTCTTCTGCTCAGCCTAGTTTTGCTCAATTTATGGCTGGCCATGCTTTTGGATTATCAGATAAAACTGACGCTGCAATTGTTGGTCAACAAAATGATAGAAATGAAGGCGCGCTTTCAAAGGTATTTGGTTGGTTAACTGCTCCAATGAATGCAGTGGAAAGTACTGTAGCCGATCTTGCTGATCCTACACAAAGTTTTGGTGAGAAGGCTAAGAACATTGGCCTTGATTTAACAGGTGCTGTAGCCCATCTTGCTCAGCCTCAATTAGAAACTCTTGCAATTCCTGGAGTTAAGTCTCCTTGGGAAAATCTTGCTGTACCTCCTGAGTTAAATAAGTTTGTAGATACTCAAAGTAAACAGTACCATGGCACAGGTGCAATATCAGGTAAGCGTTTACTTGAGCAAAGTTTTGGGGCTCCACCCGAGCACAATGTACGCAATGCTTTCTTAGGTCTTGGTTTAGATATTGCTCTTGATCCTCTTTCCTATGTAGGTTTAGGTGCAATTACTAAAATTAAACCTGCTGCAGAATTAACTAAACTCGCGGCCACAGGTGGAGAAGTTGCTATTGGACCTAAGTTACTTGAAACTTCACAAGCCTTACAAGGAACATTACCTATTAAGAGTACTTTACCTAGACGTGCTATTAGTAATGTAAAAAATTTTACAAAAGATTTTTTACAAATTATTAAACCGACTACTGCTTTCCCTACGACTGTAGCTGGTCTTACCAAACCTTCTGTAAATCAGGCTTTTATTCAAGGTGCCCTAAATCTGCCTCTTAATGCTACAGAACTTAAACAAACTAGTGCGATTCGCGCTGGTTACCATAAACTTTATGAGAAACTTCGTCCTGTAGTTTATCCTGAAAAGAATCTTCCTGCGCGACCTGAATTTGCTAGTTTTGAAGAAGTAGGAAAGACTATTTCTGATGGACTTGGTGGCCCTGTAGCCCGTCCTTTGACGCGTGAAGATCAAGTAACTATTTTCAATCAAGCACTAGCGTTGCATGAAGTTAAGACTGTGGCTCAAAAGAAGTATTTAATGAAGGGTGTGGAGGACGCTTTAGCAGAGCGCGGCTATACTTTCCCTGATGGAAAACTTTCTCAATATTTACATTCGGGTGGAACTTCTTTAGAAGAATTTGCTAAGGGAAAGCCTCTTAAAGAATATCCTGCTGACGCCTCACTTGAACAAAAACTCATGGAGGTTAGGCAGGCTCAAGGTCGTGCTTTAACAGAAGGTAAGTTATCTAAGAAATTCCCTCAAGCAATTACTACTCCACAAGGAATTAACTCACGTGCTGTAAAAGAGGCTATTAATAGTGAAGCGCTTCAAAGAGCTATTACTGGAGCATCTTCTCCTGTATTTAAAATTGCAGCCGCGAAGAGTCCTGAATTAGTTAAACTTGCAATTGATAAAGCTGAGAAATATAAAGCTATAATGGGAAAAACTGCCGGCGGAGTTGTGCGTCGTGCAGAACTTAATCCTGCAAATCAAGCTAATTTATATAAGCAAATGTGGGATGCTACAGTTCAGGTAATTCTATGCTTAAAACAGCGGAGGATCATCTCATTGCCAAATATGGCCTCCGTGGAGTGCACTGGGGAGGCTCAGGACTGCGCTTGAGCGCTGTGATCGAAGAATTAGGTCCTAAGGCACTCGATGAACACATTCCTAAGGTTCTAGATGCTTTTAAAAAAGGCAATCCTAATTTAGTTACTGATCCTGTAGCCAAGGAAGCTATCACTAAAGCAATGGCTCGACGCGCTAATGAAACGGGTGCTGTAGCTAAGGTTATCTTAGACAATTTTACAAAGCAGGCTAAATATCTGGAAATGAATGTTTCTCCTCAAAAGGTACTTGAATGGAAGAACGGTGCTGCACTTCGTCAAGCACGTTTAACTGCGGCTACTTCAGGACTTAGTAAATCTGAAATTGCAGCTGCTGTGGATTTAATTAAGAACCATGTGAATGTAGATGGCATTGAATTAATGGAGCCTTTCCAAGTTATTGATACACTTGGAAGTGCTACTATTAAGGCTGTTCTAGATGGTCATATGGATGCAAAGCTTATGAAGAAAATGAATAAGGCTCTTTTGGCTGCTGTTAGTGAAACTCCTAAAGAAGTATCTCTTGATATTAAAGCTAATACTGCACTAGACACTTTCTTAATGCGCATGACTACATGGTATAATCGTGGAGATATGGTTCACTATTCACGTGAGGCTACTTCTTATATTGAAGATTGGGCTAAGAAGCGCGCTGAATGGCTTAATTACCAAGCTAAGGACTATACTCCAGAAGAAATTATTACTGCATTTAAACATTCACAAGGTACATGGAAAAATGTAGAGTTAGCACGTGCTGCACAAGGAATAGAGAATCCCTTAGTTAGTCCTCGAGTTGCCGAACTTTCTGCTAAATTTACAGATTATTTTGAAAATATCACTGCATCTTCTCGCACTATTAACGATGTTAATAAACTTAAAGGTTCTGTAGCCATTCGTTCTGAAATGATGGTTAGTGACATTAATCGTCAATTAAAAAATGTTGGTTCTAAGTTTGAATTTACAGCTAATCCTAGGATTAAAAAGAGTGTAACAGGTAATCCTGCTGGTGGAGGTTTAGGTTATGGAGAAGGCAATTGGCTAACTTCATGGGAAAATGTTGATCCTACTAAATTTGGTCAAGACCCTCTCCACTTTATGTATGATCTCAGTCTTGCTTTTGATCGTACAATTTCAGAATATGCAATGATTGATGAATTTGCAATGCGCTTTGGTAGAGCGGCTACAGATGCCGGGTTTGATCCATTAGTACATACTCATGGACTTTTTCATCCGCGTATTGAAGATTCTATTAAGTTCCCTAAAGAGGTAGCTACTTCCTTCCGTCATTTATTAGATGACATTGAAAAAGGCTCTTGGATTCCTGCCACAAAGATGATGAGAGAATTTGTTAAGTATCAGCGTATTTGGAAATCTGGCGTTACTATGTACAACCCTTCTTTCCATGTACGTAATGGAATTGGTGACGCTTTCTTAATGTGGATGGCTGGCCATAATAATCCTATCTATTTCAAATATGCCTCCAAGATGATTGCTTCACAACGTCACCGTTACGCGGCTGCAATTAAAGACCCCAAGTTAGATTTTCTTAAAGGTTTAATGAGTAAAGAAGATTATGGAATTCTCCAAACACAGGGGAAAGATATCATTCTTAGGAAAAATGGAGCTAATTTAACTGCTGAAGAATTATATGGTGAAGCAGTTCAACGAGGAATGCTACTTGATGCAAGTAGAGCGGCAGATATTATTGGTGAGCCTTTATTTGCCCATATTGGTGGACGCGACCCTTCTGTATTGCGTCGTTTCTTAAGGCAGCCTCTAGGTGGTGTAGCCCATGAAGGTGCTGTAGCTGTTACTGAGATTCGTGAACATACCATTCGTCTTGCTCATTTTGCATCTGCTGTGAATAAGCATCTTACTAAATCAGTAGTTGCTAAACTTAATGCTATTGAACGCGACGCCAGTATTACTAATAAAGTAGCAGCGCGACGTAAAAGGAATGATGATGCGGCCTGCTAAATTAACTGCTTATCCTAAATTCTCCTTTGCTGTTCAAGGTGCTCTAGGTGTACCTGCTCCTTCTATTAGTGACCCATTCCCAACTGATCAATTATTTCCTGATTGGATGAGACAATCAGGAATTGGACCAATCGGTGACCCACAAAGTGATAATGCTGTAGCTGCTTGGTTTGGTCGTTTAGGTAGGAATGCTTTAATTCCAGGTTTTATTGGAGAGTACGGAAGAACTGTTATTAATCCTGGCAATCCTTTTAATGATACAGTTTCTCAATTCGGAGGTATGGGAACTTCTCCAATTGAGAGTATTAAGCAATCAAGTAGTCTGCTAACTCCTGCTTTTAACATTCCTAAAGAAGCATTAAGTGGCACCACTTGGACAGGTGCTCCTATCGCCACAGAGGCAGGTGGAGCGGGCTATTCCTCTTGGGCAGCCTCTCAGGTGCCTATTCTTGCTATGCTTAATAGAATTCCTAGAGTTGGAATGACTACTCAGCAAAATGTAGAACCTGGATTAAACATTGAAGCCTTAATTAATATGTTAACTGCTGCTGGTGTTCGAGGTTCAGGTCAGTACCTTAAGAGTGCTCAATTTGATGCAAGGTATGGTGGCTAAAATGCCTAACTATTACTCTAGTGATGTAATTCAAAGTATGCTAGATAAAGTTAGAAAAAATAAAGAACAGGTACAGAACTACAAGGCTCCTGTTTTTCAACAATTTGTTCCACAAGAATTAGACACTAATCCTACTAACGACCCTTTATACGAACAGCTACAAAATTCTGTGCTTAGTAATTCACAAACAGCTACAGCCACTAAATTAGTTGAAGCACAAAATAAGCAGGATTACCAAGCCTTGATGGAAGCAAGACGTAGGCAACAACTTGCTCAACAGAATTTCGTTAAACAAGGTCCACAACGCACTATTAATACTTGGCAAAATCCTGGACAAATTGTAAATTATCAGGTTCCTAAAGGTGCTACTACAGTAGCCGAAGTTGGAAAACTTGATCCTTTTGGAAATACTCCACTAGTCCATGTTAATTGGCGAGGACACGGACTTACACTTGATAAGCAAGTTGCTCCTGTGTTTATTTCATTTTTAAACGCGCTTTGGAAAACTGGCTACAGACCTAAGGTTATTGGTAGTTATGCCAATAGAAATATTGCAGGAACTAATACTCCATCACTCCACTCTCTTGGTTATGCTATTGACATTGATCCAACTAAGAATCCTGTGACTCACGGTGGACATATGATTGAAGTGTTGCCTCCAGGAATTGCTGCGTTAGCTGCTAAATAAGGCTTATCTTGGGGTGGGAGTTGGCACTCTTATAAAGACCCAATGCACTTCTCTGTTGCTTATGGAGGTAGGGAGTAATGGCACAATTAGGCCTGCGGCCACGTAATCCGTCTCCTTATTATAGTAACGAGGGTTCGCGTTCACAAAACTTGCAAGATTTCTTAGAGGCCAATAGTAATGTCATGGCCAATGATTATCAGCCTCAAGCAAAACCTGAATTTAATTATCTTCAACAGGCAGCAGACGCTGATCAAAAAACTGCTGAGTTAGCTGCTCAAAGTAGTATGAACGCTATCCATAACGCGACCCCTAATTTCATTAATCAAGCACCTCCTGATTATAGCCCTGTAGCTGGCCCGCAGGGCCAAAGTAATCCGCGCTTACAGGCCATCTTAAGGGCTCTAGCAGGGCAGGAAAGTGGTGAAAACTATGGAGCAGTTAATTCATCTTCTGGTGCTTTAGGTGCTTTTCAAGTTATGCCAAGTAACATTCCTAGTTGGAGTAAAGCTGCATTAGGTCATAGTATTTCAACTTCTGACTTCTTACATAGTAGAGCTTTACAAAATGCTATTGTTCGTTATCAATTCAATAACTATTTACAGAAGTATGGACTTAAAGGAGCACTTTCTTCTTGGTATAGTGGAAGTCCTACTTTGTGGAATAATAGAAGTCCTCAAGGAGACTATCCCTCGGTGCATGATTATGTAATGCAGGTCTTACAAAGATTGGGGATAGGTTAATGGAACAAGAGATTCCTCAAGGTTCAATTATTATTACACCTCAACAGGTTTATGATAAAGTTAATCTATTAACTGATGCTATAACTAATCTTGTACAACAAGATACAACAGATAGACATGAACGAGAAAATTTACGAATTGAAGTAACTAAATTACGAATAGATGTCCATACAAAATGTATGCGGCAATGGCAGGCGCGGCTGTATCTGCGGCTGTAGCTGAATGGGTTAATGCACCTGCTGTAGCTTTAGTTATTGCTACATCATTAGTTGCTGGACTAGCAGCTTATGCTAAATCTAATCCGAAGGTAGAAGAATGATTCCTAGTATTGGTCGAATTGTAGAATATACTCTTACTAGACAGGAAGCAGAATCAATTAATAAACGTCGTTTAGATGCTGTTAATAGCGAGGTTTCTAAAACTAATAGTGGTGCAGTTGTCCATGCAGGCAATCATGTAGTTGAAGGAGAGAAGTACCCTCTTATTATTACTCGTGTATGGGGTACTCATGAAGGTGCCGCTGTTAATGGACAAGTTCTTTTAGATGGCAATGATAATCTTTGGGTTACTTCTAGAGTGGAGGGTGTAGGAGCAGGTCAGTGGCATAAACCCACTTATATTTAAGTAAAAAGCCTGGGAACCTCCATTTGACAAAAAAATCTCCTTAGGCTATAATGTAAATAGCCTAAGGAGATTTGTTATGGACTGGAAAGATGCAGAATGTTTAAATGTGGATACTGAATTATTTTTTGGGACTGGGAATTATCAGATTGCTGAAGCTAGAAAATATTGTCTAGGTACTAAAGATAAAAATGGAGATTATGTAGATAAGCCTTGTAAAATTAGAGAGATGTGCCTTAAGTATGCTACTTTTGATCATCCTCAATTGTTTGGAGTTTGGGGAGGCTTATCTGTTGATCAACGAAAGGCTCTGCGTAATCGTGGCAGCAAACCTACTTCAAAGCCTGGAAGAAATAAGAAAATGGTTTCCCCGTGCACAAGATTTACAAATCACCTAAAAATCCTCGCATCCAAATAAACATGCCATACATAGAGCAGGTGAGGCAATAACACCACCTGGCCAACCATTCATATGATCTGCTGCTTCACGTGGACAACCATTTGGGTTGCCACCATGATAAATAGTTGCACCTTCATCACGAGCATTACACTCACATTGCATGTTACACCACCAAGTGAACTACAGGGTGACGATCTTTACGAGTAGGATCAAGATCTTCCCACCAACTAGGTACATGGATAGACTTAGCTACAGACCACAGATCAATTCGCTTACCTTTCCATTTCATATCATAATCTTTATTCAAATGACAGGGATCATCTTCTACTCGTTTATTAAAGTCCATACACACCATAACAGGAACGCGAGAACGTGCAATGATACGATGAAGAGTGTTACTATAAGCACTATAAATTTCTTCCCCCATGCGCGGATGTGGCATGTGTCCAGTAATAATTTTAAGATTTCCTACCTGAGGAAAATGTCCACGCATAATTACAAATTGACGGTTACCAATTTTTTGACCAAAATTATTATCTGTACAGTCCACAAAATTCCAAGGTTTCATTTCAAAGTCTTTGGAGACGTACATACCTTCATCAGCATATTGACCATTAATAAAAGTTCCTTTCTGTCTCAAATAGTAAGTACCATGAGCTAAGGCGGAAATCCTATCAGGTACGTGTTTTCCTTTGTAAATGCTATGCATCCCAATAAAACGTAATCCAATAGATAATGCTGGGGAAACTTCTTGCATTACAATTTTAATTCCTTTTTTCTTAGCCACACGTTTAATAGCTCCAATTAACTGCAATGTTGGAACAGTGGAGAAGCTATTAATATGACCACTAGTCCGAACCCTATAAGACTCCACAATATATACTCGTGCATTTTGCTGCTCCAGCCAATCTAGAAAATTGTCATGTCCTTTGATTTCTTGAAAATCAATTAATTCTCCTTGTTCATTAAAAGTGGCCCATCCTGTTGTATCTCCTGGGTCAATCGCTATGTACATTGAATTCTTCCCAAGAACGCAAAGAACTAATAGGCCAATGCTTTTTGCCATCTTTTCTAGTAATAACAAGTACGCCATTTATATAAGTAGTTCTAGTACCTTCAATCATTTCAGTTGTGTTATCTAAATAAGTTAATTTAATTTTCATTTCTTTCCCCATTCTGATGCGGATACAGTAAAGGCTACAGGGTAATCAACATAATCATTAAATTCTTCTGTAGCTCGAATCATACATTCTTTGATTTTAGGCAAATATATATCTTCCATTCCTTCTCTAATTTCAGGTACAATCTCATCATGAATTTGAAGAAGAAGATAACAATTTTTATCACATACTTCTTGTGCAATTAGAATCATAGCAGACTTAATAATTTCTGCTTCACCACCTTGAATAACAGCGTTTAGAGCGCGGTAGTAGGCCGCTCCACGCTTGAAGTGCCTCTTAGACCCCGCCCAGGTCCTCACGTAGCCTTGCTGCCTTGCCGCGTTCTCTGCTCGCTTTGCACAGCGTTTAATAGCAGGAAACTGAGAGTGAAATTCTTTAACAAGTTCATAACCTTGAGATTTAGAAACACCAAAAGCTACAGATGCTCGTGTTCCTCCACCACCAAAAAGAATTAAGTAAACTAGAGTCTTAACGTCTTGTCTTAGCCAATTCATTTGAGTGGCCATCTCTTGAAAGATATCGCGCTTTGGGTCATTAAAGATGTCAATTAAAGAATGTTCGCCTGCATAGGCTACAGTCATTCTGAATTGTAGTTGAGAGTAGTCAACGCTCCAAAGTTTAAAACCCTCACGAGGCACAAACGCGCGTTTAAGACCTCCGTTCCAATCTTTATCAGAAGTCTTGGGAATTTGTTGAAGATTAGGTTCAGAGCAACTAAGTCTATGAGTTACAGTTCTATGAAGATTATAGCTAGGATGAAGAACGCCTTGTTCATCACAAAGATTTAGATAAGCCTTGTAATTAGAACTATTAGTTTTCTGCCAACCACGGAAACGAAGAATTGTCTTAGCACGCTCATCGTCTTTTTTCTCCAAAAGAAGATCATACTGTTCCATGGCATCTTTATTAAATTGAACTCGACCTGTAGGAGTACGAGAAATCACTGGTAAGCCTAATTCATCAATAAGAAATTTCTCAAGAGCTTTGGGAGAACTAGGCTTAAAACCCATTTCTTTAATGCAGTCATCCATAATTGCTTGACCACGCATATATTCTTTAACACAGAATCCAAGATCAGTTTTAATCCCACGTTCTTTCATGGGAATAATTACTTCACGAATAAAGGTGGTTTCACGATCCCAAAGTCCATCATCAAAGCCTTGTGCTTGAAATTCTGGAAGTTCTTTACGAAAAAGCTTATGCGTAATTAATGCGTCATTAGAAGAATATTCATCCATCCAAGCTACAGGAACAGCATTCCAACCATCAGACTCAATAATTAGACTCATCTGTGGAGGCATAGCTTTAGGTTGACCACCATAACGCTTGCTGATTGCGTTTAGACTATAGTCAAAAAGTTCTTCATCAATCCAATGTGCCATTAACATAGTGCAATAAAATTTACCTTCATGGTGAAAGCCAGATTTCTTTAAAACGTTAATATCGTGCATCATGTTGTGTGCAACCAAAGCTTCTTTTTGTTCTAAAATTGTGTAAACTTTTTTAAGTTGTTGAGTGGTTAAGTTGCCCTGAGAATGGCTAATAGGAAAATAAATGCCTTGTTCTAGGCCATCAAAAGCAGCAGAAAAGCCTGCCATTAATGGATGCTCTTTAGTGAGATAGCCTTCAGTGTCAACAGTAACTATAGACGCGGCTTCAAGTAGAGCGATCTTTTCGTCTATACTAAAATTTGTGGTCACTTTTTTCCTTCAGTTCTTCTTCAGTTCTGCTAGTGACTTTTTCAACTTCAAAATTAAGGTGTTCTGTTCTACGAATGGTAAAGGGGTCAGTTTCCTCCGCGAGTCGAACTTTAAGTGGAAGAACTTCCAAGACACCTTTGCTTCGTCGCCATATGGATATAATCGTAGTAGGGTGTGCCCCAATAAAAGTGTCTCCGTATAAGTCCTCAAGACCTCTTGGTTTGCGCGGCCCTTCATTCGCAGGTTTACGGTTATGGTGAATAAGCCAAACGGTACAACCTCGATCATTACGAACATACTTATTGATCCAATCAAAGAAATGATCAAGCTTTCTTTCATCTAGTCCTGTAGCTGCTTTTAATGAGTCAATGATAATAAAGTCTAATTGATGATTATCAATTTCATCTAGAATTGTTTGTTGTTCTAACTTACCTGCTAGTGACATGCTGTAGCCAAGTGGTAGAATAAAAAAATTCTTATCCATTAAATCTTGTTCTTCTAGAGTTAAACTAGGCCACATGTCATCAATGAATTTTTTACATTCAAGGCCAGCCATTTCTAGACTGATGAATCCCACTCTTTTGCCTGTAGCCATAGCTGATTTCCAAATGAGAAAATCCTTCCCAAGAACAACTGAAATTCCAAGTCTAAGTGAGAGTGTGGATTTTCCAACGCCAGGTGCGGCAGAAATAATCCCCAATCCTTTCTCTGTAAGGAAGTTTTCGAAAAGCCATTTGACTTTAATATTGGTACTGCGGAAATCGCTGAGATTAACGAATCCTTCGCGTTGTGATAAGTTAAGCTCAGCGTCAAGTTCTTTTTTCCCTCGGCAATGTGAAATGATACCAACAAGTCTTTTGGTTCTATCTTGCGGATTTCGATTTTTATATTTTCCCCATCGTTCGTCAGCGTTGAACAAGACAACATAGCATTCTTCATTAGACATTCCCATTTCGATACAATGAAAACCCAACCTTGTCATTGCAGACGAACGTGAACCAATAGGTTGTATTGGCTTATTAAAAAGTTCTGTAGCTTCTTTGTCCCATTTGAATTTACCAATAACTTGTAAAAGTTCTGGCAATTCTAAAAAACCAGCTACAGCACCATTAGAAGGGGGCACAACTAGATTAGTAAAAGAAGAATAGCCATAAGACTCAAAACTCTGAGCAAGAAGTTTTACTCTATTTTTTGATTCATGATGGAGAGTGCCAGGTGGGCGTAAAACCTGATTACACTCCCATCCTGATTTATCAGCATCTAGAGTATAGGAGAGTGATTTAGTCAAACCTTCTAAAGCATCGTGGTCGCGTTCAAATTCATAAAGTTTCCAGTACCAATGCTCATGTCCAGGAACACTAGACTGAATTCTGATAGTAGGAGAGGGTATACCTGGTAAAGTTTTTTCAGGAGCATTACCATCAAATTCAACCCATGCATAATTAGAACCTTGCCAGGCTGCTCTCTTATCAGAAGGTGCCTTGAATAGACTAGGGGATACATAAGCTTCTTTATCTTTGCTAGAACTTAGTAAATGAGTAATTATAGCAGTTCTATTCTCTGGCCATTTGAAATAATAAGGTTGCCAGTAATTAGATAAAGGGTCTTTAGTAGGGGTATAAATATAGCCTTGTTCTTTCCCATAGAGAGTATCAAGGAAGCTTCCAATTTCAGCTTCACTCACTACTTCTCCTTAAGTTTAAGCCTTCTTGCAATCGCGCCTTGAACCTTACTAGGCTTAATTTTAGAACCGTATTCTTTAGTCCAACGCTTAGCAATGTCAGGATGCTGAGAATACATAAACTCTCGTTGGGCTTCACTCTTGAAGGGCATCTTCTTTCCCTTTCGGCATAGGTTCCAAACCATAGCCTGCTGCAATTACTTCATTTTTACCTGTGCGACCTATTACTGGACGTGGTGTGTGCATTCGCGTTGGTAATTCAATTTGTTCATTTAGAGCACAAACTAAATCATGTAGAGGATTAAGTTCTTTTCTCATCACAACCTCTTAAATGGATAGGCAGAGGGACAAATAACAAGGGATGAAAGCCTGTGATTCCATTAATCCTTGTTCTTTCCAATTTGTCCCTCTGCCTATTTTCCCGACTTAGGGACTCTCAAGGAGCCGTAAGGCGCCTAAGCCAAGTTACTAATTACTCTACTGTGACCTTACCAACGTTAGTGTAAGTAATCTCCGGGTCGTTCTTGTTCTTAGACTCGGTTACACTAATAACAGCAGTCATACCAATAAGATCAACAAGATTATCATCGTCAAGAAGATCATTCTGCTGCTGAAGAGTGAGTCCCATTTCAGTGAGCCGCTTCTTCAAACGAGCATTATCCTGACGAATCTTGGCAGCAGTATCATTGCCATCAAAGTTGGAATCACTAGCATGAATATTCAGCCAATCGGAAATAGAACTTCCTTCATAGTCAGAATCATCATCCGTAACTACCCACTTAAAGGCAATTCCCTCTCCGGAACCATCCTTCTTTTCAATTCGCTCTGCTTCAGAAAGAATGCAGTTATAGTCGTCAGGAGCGACATAGAATGGATTGTCCGAAATTTCGGAAGCATCTTGATCGCCAAACAAACCCATGATTATTTCACTTTCCACTTATGCAGAATTTCACTTAGGTCATCTGCGTTGATTATTTTATCGTCTAATTCTTTGATTTGACTTTTTGAAACAGTTTTTTTATCTGTCATAAATTGAATTGTTCTCTTTTTTCCCTCCCTTTCCATTAATCCCAATAGGGAGGCTTCTCTAGCAATTAGTTTGAAGACAGTTTCTGTAAGAGTAGGTCGTCGAACTAATTTACCTTTTGCAACATCTGTAAAGGAAGGCTCTCTTACGTGAGCAAGAAACCATACATCCACAGGTGCCTTGATTAAAGTCTTAATTGGAAGACGCATCTTGTTTCGAGCTAAGTGATAATCAGGAAGACCAGTAATTTCTTCTGCTGATAATCCTATTTTGCCTGCTCTTGGTGTAGCCTTCTCTCGATAATTACCTGAAAATTGGAAATTTTCAAGCACCCAGTCAAGGTATTCTTCTTGTACTTGACTAATTGTGTCGATAATTATTGTATCATACTGGTCATAAGGTGCAATTCCTTCAGTAATCGCTCGACCTATAGCGGTCAGGTGACTAAGACTATTATAGGGCACCACGTCAACTTTGTCAAGCAACTCAGGATGATTAAATAATGAGTTGGTACCTGAATCAGTGGCAACTAATAAGCCTTTATTTTGTACACAAGACGCGGCTACAATAGTCTTACCTACACCAAACTCACCATAAAGAAATCCATTATAATATTTTGGACGATCTTTAATAGTAGAAGGGAGCATCTTTTCTAATTCTAAAATTTCTTTCTTATTCATTATCGACGTTCTTTCCAAGTGGATACTAATCTTATGTTTCCATTAGAAACACCTGTGAATTTTACCCTAGCGTCATTAGGTAATTTAACTAGCCATGCTTCAAGTTCAGTTTTTTTAAAGCTCTCGATAATACTAAATTCAGTTAGCACACTGACTTCTAGTTCAAGCTTATGGTCGGGTTGATTTTGTGTTTTAATATTAGTCATTTTTTGCTTCCTCTATTTCGTAGTTTTCTTCGAAGTATTTGTTGTGTTCATAGGAATGTTTAAGAACACGACTAGTGTCTCTACCTTCCATTTCCATTGGACAAAGTTTTTCAGCAAACCAACACAGTTTACAAGTAAATGTGTTTACTGTTCGCATGTAATTTTCTGGTTTGTAAATTTCTTTGACAATAGCAACACGGCGCATCATTGTTTCATTTTCTAGTTCAATGCGCTGTAGCTTCTTTTTGG
>WNFY01011020.1_pt1 | contig 16204 bp, 8 predicted proteins | sample 5400091 | NCBI WGS metagenome assembly WNFY01 (sample SAMN13153364, study PRJNA577476) | soil metagenome | isolation source: 60 cm soil or saprolite under grassland replicate 1 | place: USA:California | collected 2016-06-15
TCGTGCAGCCAACCCAGCCTAGGTTGTCAGTTCGCTGGTCGTCCCAATATGGGAGGATCGTGTAGTTGTGGGAGAGCCACGGCAGACAGATGTTGGTAAAGTCGGTAGCCATGGTCGTGAACTGGGCATTGCCATTGGACGAGATATTGACGCTGGTGAACGTCTGGTCATACAGCGCGTAACTGAATGGTATCGCGAGACTGGTTACCACGTCGTCCCCGTGATTGCCGCTGTCCGTCGTTCCTGGCACGATACTGCCCCCTATCTGACTTATGACGTAATGATCTGCAGGAGGACAACCCTGTACCATGTAGTTCCCTGTGAAGGCCGCATTGCCGTTGCATGTGAAAGCAGTGATCGACCCGGCGCCAATGCTCGCGGTCACGCTGCCTCCGAAATTGAAATGCAGCGTGAACCGGGCAGTGTTGCCGTTGACAACCGTGACAGCGGTGACGCTGCCGCCAGCATTGCCGGTTAGCGTCAGATCGCTCGTCTGGACGGAGCCTGCATCAATAGTCTGGTTGAAGATCACGTCATACTGATAGTCGCCTGGCGCTGGCGGTGAGAACGTGCCGCCCACAGGCGGGACGGTGGAGACTACCGTTAGCGGCATTACGGCATAACAGAACGAGCACGTGAAATCAAATATCGGCATGCTGTCAGAATTGCGCAAAATGGCGCCAGCCGGGATATGCATCGTCTGGGGACCCTGCATTGTCACCGGTGTGCTGGTGAAGTGGAAGGTGATCTGTGTATTGGTACCGTTTAAGGTAAACGAGTTCGCCGGAATGCTGTTCACTGTGAAATCGGTCGCCTGGACACTGCTTACAAGGGCGGGATCGGACAGATTGACAACAAAGTCCACCGGCTGCGTACTGATGACGCTGTTGCAGGCCGGGCTGGTGCTGGTCACAGAGAAGCCCACCAGCTCTCTATCGGTGAAGGCATCCTGCTGGGATGCGCCGTTAATGGCCACGCGCCCGTCCACCCATGAAGTCACGTGCTTGGTGGTGATCGCGGAGCCGTAGTCGTAGTCGCCCGCATAGCACCCTACGATGCCGGGGTCAGGCTGGCCGGGGAGTGGAGTGACTACGTCCGAGAACATATCGTCAGGCAACCACGTCACGCCGTTATCGTTGGACTTGCGCCCCCACATCCTGTAACAGGGAACGGTGGTGTTACCGACTGAGCAGCTGGCGCTCTCGCGTGCGTCATACCACACCGCGAAGAGGGTGCCGCCTGGGCTGACGGAAAGGTTGGGCTGCCACTGAGGACGGGTAGTGGTATCGGTGTTCAACTTGAGCGGCGCGCTGAAGGTCACGCCACTGTCTGTGGAGCGGATATAATAGACGTCGCCGGGGTCGCCGCCGGTGCCCTGCTGGGCATAGACGTAGTGAACGACGTGGTTAATGGCGGCTGGCTCACCCCAGCCCTCGTGTCGCCAGTAACCGGAGAACATAGCGGCGAAGTAGGCGTTGCTGGAGCAAGTGCTATTGCCGGGTCCTGGGAAGGAGGGGCCGGTGTAGGTGTTGGTCCAAGTACTGCCGCCGTCGGTTGACCTGTAGAAGAGGTTGTTGTCGTTGTGGGGGAAGCCTCCGCCGTTTTCGTTCATGCCAGCGATGTACACGTCGCCTGTGGCCAGGTCGCCGGTGATCTGCACGTCGCGGATGAAGCTACCCACGACGGTAACCGGCGAACTCCAAGTAACACCGTTGTCAGTGGATCTCGCGACTTGGAGCGCACCCCCACCCACAGCAAAGTTATTCCAAGACACGTACATCCGGTCGTGGAAGGGAGAGGATGGGTTTTCGTCCACCCAGCCAGACTCTCGGTCGTCGCTCGAGCCGCTGTGAACGCAGAAATGGGTCCAGCTAGCCGCGGAAGGATCCGAAGGAGTCGTGGACTTGTACCCGCCGAGGCCGCCACCGCCGCAGCCCGTGTCGATCCAGACTGTGAACCAGGTGCCGGTTGGGCGGTTGTACAGAGCAACGGGGTCGCCCTCAGTCCCGCCAAACGGGCTTTGGTTTCCTCTAGCAGGATCGGTGAGGCGATCGAACGTGAGGCCACCGTCGCTGGAGTACGATGCGCCGGAGATATTGATGGGGGTGACGTTGCGGCCACGTGAGTCGTTGTAGGCGACGAGGATCTGGTTGGGGTTATCCGGGTTAGCCAGAGAGTATGTCTCCGACTGCGTAATGTTGGGGGAGGTCTCCGGATGGTTGATCAGGTCAACGTCCGCGGCGCCGTACGCCAGCGGTGCCAACACTTTTTCGATAGCCTGGTTGACGGCGTTGGTGAGAGGAGAAGTTGTAGATGCTGAACCTCCCTCTGCCTCGCCGCAGGCAATCATGATGCGACCGGCCCGTAAGTTCTCCATCCTGTCGATGCCGAGCTCGTGGATTTTGGAACAGTCAAACCCAGGAGGAAGGCCTTGGATGTCGATGAGTTTGGGCTTTTGCTGCGCGTGTGCGGAGCTGGCAGTGAGCGCGGAGAACGTGCCAAGGCCTAGAAGCGCCAGAAAGACGCCGGCGAGGATGATACACAGGCCGATTAAGACGCGGAGATTAAAGAAGGCAGATTGTGAAGCGGATTTCTTTTTCATGGGAGTTGGCTAATGATGTAGATGGAATTTAGGTGTGAAACGTCTCTTGTACCTGAAATGCCAGAAACGCGTCAACACTTTTTTACGGTTTTGTAGCCCCCCGAGTTCATTCGATACGCGAATGAATGGCAAGCTTTTTTTGAAAAAGTTTGCCGGAAACCGCGGATCACGCGGATAAAACGGATGAATTCAGAGATTGGGCGTCAGACGTTGGGCAGCGAATTTTTCTTTCGGTAACAGCGAAACGAATCCCGTTATGTCATCGACACACCTGAGTCTGCATTATCACGTCGTTTTCGGAACGAAAAACCACGAGCCAACGATCCAACGAGCATGGCGTGGCGACTTGCACGCGTACCTAGGTGGAATCATCCGCGCGGCGAACGGAATTACCGAAAGCGTCGGCGGCGTCTCCGATCATGTGCATCTGCTGATTGGCCTTCGCGCAACGCACCGCTTGGCTGATGTGCTCCGCGAATTAAAGTCGGTATCTTCGGGATTGGGTGCATGAAGAGATTGGTCTGGCTGCTTTCGCATGGCAGGAAGGTATGGGGGATTTACGGTGAGCTCTTCGCAGCGCGGCGCGGTTCGTCGCTACATCGAGCAACAGGACGAGCACCATCGCACGCGCACCTTTCGTGAGGAATATTTGGAATTGCTGCGGCGCAGTGGGGTAGAATTTGACGAACGCTACGTTTAACCTAATGCCCCTGCCGGGGCTGGTTGTCTTCTATGGCAAATGACCGGTGGTTTGCACCACCGGCTAATGTCTCAGCATCCCTCCGGGACTGGAGGTTGCGCGAGGGCTCACACGTAGCACGCGAGAACGGCCGCGTTCGCAGAGTCTTTATCCGCCGCCGGCGCGGACTGCTTTGAATGTGCCGTGCTTTGAAGGTCTGTCGCCAACGAGCGGGGAGAATTCCACCTCGCCTGCGATCAAGTCCGGTCTTTCAAATTTTCCTTTAAAAACCAACGTCCCCGCGTCTCGACCGACGTTGCCGAGCATAAATTCCACCGGACCCGAGAAAGTGACCGAGTTTCCTTCGTCCCGGTTCCACTTTGCCTCCGAAGGCTTGGCGTCGCCCCAAACATTCAACTTCGGGTCCAGTAGCAGGAAAGTGCCTTTTCCGCCAGCCTGCGCATCAAAACGCAGTGATCGATGCTCGTCATTCGCAAATGTAATTTCGATGTTCCATCTGCCAATCATGTTCGAAGAATCTGCCTGAGCGAAGCGGGCGCAACAGGTACTCAAGATTAGCGCCAAAAGTAATGGCCGCGCTGCCTTCACGCTTTTTTTTACTCGCAATTTGATTTAAGCGCAAATTCCATCGGGTTTTAAGGCTGCACTTCACGCGATCACAGCCGGAACTCCTGAGTTGTTTAGCGAGTTCCCAAGTCACCCGCCTTTGCATGCCAGGGCGAGCGAGTTCTCGGCGTTGGAAGAGTTCTCGGTGTTGGGCTAGGCCGCGGGGTTGAAGTTGGAGTAGATGTCGGAGTCACAGTAGGCGTCGGTGTAGAGGTCGAGGTTGGAGTTGCAGTCGCAGTAGGCGTAGCTGTTGCTGTAGCAATAGGCGTAACTGTCGGCGTGATTTGGGGGATGGGACACGGGACTACAACAGTGATGGGCGCCCCTGTCTTGAAGAAGCCGATCGTCGCATACCAAAGTGACGGAAATCGATCGGCGTCAAACCGGAAGTTATACAATGTGCCCCAGCGGATCGCGTTCGCGTTCTGGTTCTGCGCAAACGTTTCACTGTTCCACATTAGACAATCACCCTTCCATAGTTGACAACCGGGATCCTGAGTTACAGCCCACGGCGTGCTGCTATAACCCTGGTTATTAAACGTGCCGTCGTTTGCCCAGCCAGGTTCCTGAGGCGGCGCGTGAAATCCGATATTGCTTATTATGGTAAATGGGGTCGCCACGGGCACGCTGAAAGATTGAATAGCTCGATCGAGATTTTCGTTGTACACGGCGTATTCATAGTGCCACACGCCGTTATCTGGCCCCGTCACCTTATAGCCGACAAAGAAAATCCCGTCGTTTCCCGGGAAAGGCTGGTACTGAGTCACCGTGGCGCCCGTAGCTGCCCAAGCCATGATGGCAGGCTGCATTCGGACGGTGGAACCGACTGCTGAAAAATTGAAAGCCGTAGGGCCGCCGCTGACTGAGAACTGACGATAAGAGTAATTATCAAACATGTTGCACTCTCCCGGATGTGACTGGCACCAGTTGTATTCATGCGGAGTAATGTAGGCGGCTTCGCCAAAATAGGTCGCCCCCGGGTTCTGCGCTGGGATCAGGTCACTGGTCTCGACCCGGACCCGGTGCGATACGGCATCGTGCACGTGACCGCTGTGGTCGTTGGGGTTCGGGTTTGATGGGAAATTTCCCGTAAAAGGATTGATCCAGGCGCGCGAGCCGATCTGGTTTTGTTCGCCATTCAAGAACGATACGTATGGATCGGAGCATCCCGGGCACAGGTGCGTGCCTGTTGCGCAATTATTGGTGTTACAATTGCCGCAGACGGCCTCTTCCAATGCCTCGAAGGTATGTTTCATCCAGGACTGGCCGATTTGTTCAAAGCGGTCGTTGTTATTTGCGCCGCCGCTCATCCGATAAAGATTTTGCGGAACGACGGGGTGATCATTGTTCGGTAACGCAAACCAATCGACTGGCTGGTCGCCATTGTTGCAGGAATCTGTTCCTATCGCCAGGCCTACCTGTGTTCCAACAACCTGCTGGTCAAGTTGGTTGATGTCCTCAATATCTCCGACAATCACATCTGGGCCTGGCACCAAAGCTGGCGTGTCTGGACCGACTGCATGTTGCATGGGCGGCATGACCGCCGATGTAGGGCGTCCGTTGGCAAGCTGAGTGATCTGGATCGGTTGCATCGCGGCCCCGATGGAGATTGTTCCTGCCATTGAATCAGCGTCTGAGGGCCGGCCAAGTGTAGTAGCGAACTCTCGTGAGAGCAGCAGTCTGCCATTGGTTATGGCGATCGACTGCGCAGCGGCATTGTAGTCGTAATGCTGGCCTTGAATATTGAAAAACGTGAATCCTGTACTGCTGTCGCGCACCGCAAGGTCGAACCCTTGACCCGAAGGAAGCTTTTCGACTATGAGCCGCTTGAGAGAGGCGCGTAAAACCGCAGGCAGATTGGCGTAGCCTGGCACGGCCTGTCCCGCCGCAGGTTCAGCAAAAGCGGATGACCCGGTCGACGCGATTAAAGCCATGGAGCCGGCCTCGAGCCCACGCAAGCGATCGTTAAAGACCAGAATGGGGAAGAAAGAATTGGCTGCCGCAGCGAACTGCAAAGTGACTGGCCTTGCCACCAGAGAACTGCTTCCATTCAATCCGTTCAAATCGAGGTGCATCGTGACGCTTCCGTTTTCCACGATCATTTTTTGAACAGTTCCGCTCGCCCCCTCCGGGTTAGCTGGATTACTCCTGCTCGACTGGACATCAGCCGGAGCGAACAGCAAAAGCAATGGGAGCACCAAAGCAGTGAGAATTATTTTCCGCATGATTTTCTCTCCTCCGACTCTGCGTTCGTTCGAAACACGGAGGCATCCGTACTATTTGCTATGAGCAGATTGGAAAAGTAAAGCAAAACCGAAGCAAACTTGGTGACAATTGGGTTAGGATTGTCGTGGCGCTAGTTTGCCGCTAGTTGCGATTGATTGCGAAGCGCTCACCAATCGGTAGCGCACAGCGCGTTTTGAAGTAAATTCGCCAACCTTGTGAAAAGTGGTTGCATCAGCGGGGAATTGAAAACCATGGGGGTTTCCCGGGGAGCTACTGCCGCAATCAACGTCCCCGGCTACAGCAAAACCGGCATTCGCAAATCAAAAACCGGCCGGTGGCGCGGGGCGGCATTGATCGCCCTCAACTTATTCATGATCGCCCACATCATTCAGTGGCAAATCGTGGGCAAGACGGTTTCGCCGATCGAGCCTTCGGAGACGATGTACACCTTGCAAAAGGGACTCGTCAACGCGGGCTTCATCTTTTTTTCTCTGGCAATTTTAGCCACGCTGATCTTTGGGCGCTTTGTCTGTGGTTGGGGTTGTCACATTCTCGCTCTCCAGGATTTCTGCGGCTGGCTGCTGAAGAAAATTGGCCTCCATCCGAAGCCGTTTCGATCGCGGCTATTGGTGTATGTCCCGCTCATAGCTGCGCTGTACATGTTTGTCTGGCCCACAGCCTACCGAGTGTTCTGGAACCCGCAGCACGAGCCGATTATCCCGAAATTCACCAATCATCTGGTGACCACTAATTTTTGGCAGACTTTCCCTTCGGTAGCGGTCGCTATTCCTTTTCTTTTCATCTGCGGCTTCATGACCGTTTATTTTCTGGGGCAAAAAGGCTTTTGCACCTATGCCTGTCCTTACGGCGGGTTCTTTGGCCTTGCCGATAAGTTGTCCCCCGGAAAAATCCGCGTTACGCCAGCCTGCAATCAATGCGGCCACTGCACTGCAACCTGCACCTCAAATGTATTGGTGCATGCTGAGGTGAAGCAGTACGGGATGGTAGTTGATCCGGGTTGCATGAAATGCATGGATTGCGTCAGCGTTTGTCCGAATGACGCTCTCTATTTCGGTTTTGGGAAACCGACGATCCTCGCTCCGAAGTCTGACGCGATCAGACGAAGTTATTCGGTAACTTGGCCTGAAGAAATCGCAGGCGCGCTGGTATTTCTGGGAAGTTTCCTGGCTGTTCGCGGTGTTTACGCGATGATCCCATTCCTAATGGCGCTGGGTTATGCGGCGGTCACCACATTTCTCACCCTGAAACTGTGGAGATTGCTTCGTGCAAAAGAATTGTCCTTTTATCGTTTCACTCTGAAATCGTCCGGCCACATCCGAAAGGCTGGCTGGGCGTTCGGATGTTTCGCTCTCGTCTGGGTTGGATTGAACGCGCACACTGGCTGGGTCCGCTATCAGGAGTTTTTGGGCAACCTCGCGTTCCAAAAAGTTCACGTGCCCGACGAGCTTGCGCTGGCGCAGGCAAATCCAGCTCGCTGGCTTCGTCCGGCGGACCGCGAGAACATCCTCGCGGGAAAAAAACATTTTCAAGCTGCCTCGGACTTCGGGCTGTTCGTAAACAGCGAGGCAGTGCCGAAGCAGGCCTGGTTTGAATATCTTTTGGGCAACGCGGACCAGTCCGTCCAATTGCTTAGCCATGCTGCGGCTTATCAGAAAGGCGAGAGCAAAGCTTTGAGTCTTTATTATCGCGGCGCGATCCTGAATCGTGTGGGCCGTTATGAAGAAGCGCGAACAAGTCTGGATGAAGCGCTGGCGGAAAGAGACGATTTGATTCTCGCGCGCCAGGAAAAAGGGGAATCGCTTTGGCAGCTCGGGCGCCGCGATGAAGCTGTTTCGGTTTGGACCGACGCAGTGCAGCGCAATGCCGGTTTGGCTTTGGCTAACAACGAGCTTGCCAGCGCTGAGCGTTTGTCAGGCAAACTCGAGGAGGCCCGTGCGCATGAACAACAAGCAGACGAATCCACTCCTAACAATCCTCTTTACCATTGGATGCTCGGACGCCGGCTTCAAGATCTCGGTATGACTGAGCTGGCGGAGAAACATTTCAAGCAGGCAGACCAACTCGGCGGCGGAAGCGAACACTGAGGTAGCGCACGCCTCTCGCGTCCCGGCTACGGCGTCCTCGCCATAGCGCACTTTTCCTGTGTGTCGCAGACCGATGGCGTCATCAGACGTTGCGCGTTACCCCACTATGGAAGCGGGTGTGTCCGACCACATCTGGAGTCTCGACGAAGTGATTGCGTTGCTGTAAAGGTCACGAGTTTTACGTTTTGTCCTACAATCTTGTTTTTATCTGTCTCGCCATCTTTACCGTTGCGGTCCTTTATTCGTCTGTCGGCCATGCGGGAGCGTCGGGCTACATTGCCACGCTGACACTCTTCGGATTATCCCCCGCGTCGATAAAGCCGACGGCGCTGATACTTAACATTCTGGTGGCCTGCATAGGAACATATCAGTTTTGGCGCGCAGGTCACTTTTCGTGGAATCTATTTTGGCCCTTCGCGATACTTTCGGTACCGTTTGCCTTTCTGGGTGGCTACCTAATAGTTCCGGCACATGTGCTCCGCGTGATTGTTGGTGGCGTTCTACTCTGTTCGGCTTTACGGCTGTTCTTTTCTCGCAAAGACCCCGAAAACGCCCATGCACCGCATCTCACTGCGGCGATACCCGTTGGCGCAGGCATTGGCTTCCTTTCCGGTATTACAGGCACAGGTGGCGGCATTTTCCTCACGCCGATATTGCTGTTCTTTCGATGGTCGTACATAAAAACCGCTGCTGCGATCTCAGCTTTGTTTATTCTGTTAAATTCGTTATCTGGCTTCCTTGGCTATGCAATTAGTCGGCAACCAATTCCGGCCATTACCTGGCCTCTCGCAATCACGGTCATTTTTGGCGGGACACTGGGCTCTTACCTAGGCAGCCGCCATCTTACCTCTCGCCTTATTCGAATGGCGCTGGCCGCAGTCCTAACCATCGCCGGATTCAAGCTGATCTTCACTTAGTTTTAATCAAACAGTTACCAATCCAAACTGACCTACTACCGGATAAGGCCTTTCGCAATCTGAAATCTAAGCGCCTACAGTGCGATGAAATCTGGTCGTTATCCAAGCGAAGGAAAAGAATTGCACCCTCGAAATGAAAAAGAAGGGGGCGGGTGATGTTTGGACGTGGGTTGCGCTTGACCCTGATACTAAACTCGTTCCGTGCTGGTTCATTGGTCAGCGCGATGCGGGATGTGCGTATCACTTCATGCACGATCTTGCGGAACGTCTTGCGTGTCGTGTGCAACTGACAACCGACGGCCATCGCGCATATCTAAGCGCGGTCGAAGATGCGTTTGGAGCAGGAATCGATTACGCAATGCTACAAAAGATTTATGGGCAATTCAGAACAGAGGCCAGAAACGCGCTACAGCCCGGCAATCTGCATGGGAGCGCGAAAGGCGGTAATCAGTGGCAATCCCGACCACGATCACGTTTCTACGTCGTATGTCGAGCGGCAGAATCTTACCATCCGCATGTCCATGCGACGATTTACACGGCTCACAAACGGGCACTCAAAGAAGCTGGAAAATCACGAACACGCAGTCGCGATTCATTATATGTATTACAACTTCGGACGCATTCACCTATTGCTTCGCGTGACGCCTACAATGGAAGCTGGAATCTCAGATCACGTATGGTCAATCGAGGAAATGATGGCTCTTTTGCGGGAATAGCCGATATTAACTTATTGACGCGCTCGCCAAACACATCCGAGAGCGACTTGAATCAAGGGTGTCTTGCACGGTCTTTGAGGACAGCTTGGCGCGAGTGTGGCCGGTAGGCTTGGTGGCCGATCCAAAACGCGCAGAGCGAATCCGCGCTTTTGCAAAGTCAAACGGCTGGGCTGCGACATTTCACGACACTGGTGTCCGCGTTGTCTTCAAGAAACTGGCGGTGTAGTTTCAAACTGAGCCACTACCCGAATTTAGTATCCCCATACTTTACGTGACTCACGATCCCGCTGAGGCGATCGAAATCTGTCAGGAAGTATTGATCCTCGAATCCGGGAAGCTTATTTCGCGCGGGAATTCGCTGGAGCTTCTCAGCTAGATCTCTAATCCGAACAACGCCTTAGTCATAAACCGCGGTCAGTGAGCACTTCTCACCGATCGATGGCAATCAGGGTCTCGGAGCTGGCGTCGGCTGAGGCCTTGGAGTAGGCCTGGCTCTGGGTGCCATTGTGTATTGAATGGTCAGCACAGGCGGACTGGCGCTCTCGCGAGTATCGAATCGCTTGGCCGAACCTGCGGTCGCTTCGTCACCTAATACCACCCAGCCAAAGTTACTCGCAGGATTGTCCAACCACAATTGCACATCCGCGACCATCTGTGGTGAACTCCACGTATACTGCCCAAGCGGCCCAACCAGCTGGCTAGCACTAACGGTGGCGGAAAAATCGCCGCCTTGCGTGGTCCAGAAAATCATGTCGAAGAAGCGATGCCGCCATGTGGCGTCATTAGGGGTAGCCGGCGCTCCGTCCCCTTCCTCGCCTAGCGCGTGAGATGTTCCTTCTCCCCAGTCGGCGAGCAGCTTGTGCAGCTCGGTCGTTCGCGCATCGTCTGTCAACGTTTTCGACATATTCAGGCTCAGGGTCACACCTATTATCGTCGAGCCGGGTGGAATGCTGCCCGCGATGTCGAACGCGAGCACGCCCCGGCGCAGTTCACTCTGGACTGTCTTACCGGTGAAAAAGTGACTGCCAAGAGCATTACTGCGATCGCCGTCAACCTGAACATACTCGTAGAGAGTATTATCCTTGCTCGGCATGATGTTGATGGTTGCCCCGCTTGCTGACCTGACGCCGATATAGCTGAGGCTGACGAGTAATAGCGCGACTAATGCTTTGAAAGTTGTCATGAGCGTTGTGAGTTGAGATTTGAATGTTGAGTATTGAAAGCGGTACTCAATCACTCCCTCACCTAATTGGCAACTAATGCTTAATCGCGTGACACCGGCTACACCGGCCGCGGAGGCAAGGTCGGCCGAGGCCTTGGTGACGGGCTCGATCTTGGCGTAGGAGAAGGTCTTGTAGCTGTCGGCGTCGGAGTGGCGGTAGCGGTAGCGGTAGCAGTAGCCGTTGCTGTTGGAGTAGCTATGACAGTCGCCGTCGGCGTTGCTGTAGCGGTGGCTGTTGCAGTGGCAGTTGCCGTCGCTGTGGCAGTAGCCGTCGCAGTCGCAGTGGCTGTAGCTGTCGGGGTCGCAGTGGCTGTTGCGGTTGGGGTTGCCGTTACCGCTGCTGTGGCCGTGGGTGTTGGTGTTGGTGAGCAATTTCCTCCAAGGATATAGCTTTGTCCACCACTCGCCGCCCCTCCTGCCACCCGGGTAAGTTGTGCAGCCAACCCAGCCTAGATTGTCAGTTCGCTGGTCGTCCCAATACGGCATGATCGTGTAGTTGTGGCTGAGCCACGGCAGGCAGACGTTGGTAAAGTCGGTAGCCATGGTCGTGAACTGGGCGTTGCCGTTGGACGACACATTGACGCTGGTGAAAGACAGGTTGTACAACGAGTAACTGAAAGGAAGCGGGACACTGGTTACCACATCGTCCCCGTGATTGCCGCTGTCCGTCGTGCCTGGCACGATGCTGCCGCCGATCTGATTTATCACGTATGCGCCACAAGGTGTCGGCGTTGGCGTTGGGGTCGGGGTTGGAGTATTAGTAGGTGTAGGCGTCGGAGAGGCGGTTGGTGTTGGAGTCGGTGTCGGGCTTGCCGTAGGGGTTGGGCTGGGCGTGCCGCCTCCCATAGGTGCCTGGATCCCAACCGTCATCGGTGCTCCTGTTTTGAAGAAGCCGACCATCGCACTGACAGCTTGCGGCGGTTGATCAGAATCAAACCGGAAGTTATACAACGTGCTGAAGCGAATCGCGTTGGCATTCTGATTTTGCGCAAAAGTCTCCGTGCTCCAGGTGATAGAGCTTCCGTTTTGCATAACAGCCCACGGTGTGCTGCTATAACCCTGATTGTTAAACGTACCGTCGTTGGCCCAGGCCGGATGCTGAATCGGCGCATGAAATCCGATGTTAGAGATGTTTGCTCCGGGTCCAAAAGGGACGCTGAAAGATTGGATGGAGCGATCGAGGTTTTGGTTATAGAGAGCGTATTCGTAATGGTAAACACCGGCAGAAGGGTTGGTCACTTTGTAACCCATGAACCAAATCCCGTCGTTGCCCGGATCGGGTTCGAGTTGATTCACCGTCGCGCCAGTCCAAGCCATGATAGCCGGCTGCTCTCGCACGGTGGCGCCTGCGCTAGTAAAAGTAAAGGGCTGGTTGATTCCGGTTACGGTGTACCGGCGGTACGAAGCGTTGTTGTACATGTTGCACTGGCCCGGATGCGCCTGGCACCAGGCGTATTCGTGCGGGACGATGTATTCCGCTTCGGCAAAATACGCCGCGCCCGGATTTAGCGACGTGTTCAAGTCGTTAACGTCAACCAGCATTCGATGAGACGTTGCGTCATGTACGTGCCCGCTGTGATTGTTCGCTGTCGACCCCGGAAAGACTCCGGTAAATGGATTGACCCATGCGCGCGAACCGATGCCAGTTTGGCTACCGTTCAAACTGGCGCCGTATGCATCGGAGCAGCCGGAGCCAAGATGGGTGCCGCTTACACCATTGCATCCAAAGCCGCAGGTGTTTGACGACGCCGCTGTGAATGCATGCTTACCCCAGGACTGGCCGAGTTGCTCGAACGTCTGAGTGTTGTCAGTGCCGCCACTCATGCGGTAAACATTCTGCGGAATAAACGGATGGTCGCTGTTCGGTAAGGCAAACCAATCCACGTCGATTGTTCCTTTATTGCAGGCATCGGTTCCTAAGGAGAGGCCCACTAGGCCGTTGACAGAACCATTGGTCAATTGCTGCAAGCCGATTAGGTCGCCGATTATGACATCGGGGCCGGGGACAGTCCCGACGCCGGGTTGGTTCAGTGCTGGCAGTCTCGCGGATTTCACATCGCCGTTTTCGTCGAGCTGCGCGATCTCGACCGGTTGCATGCTCGCTCCAACAGAAATGTTTCCAACCAATGCACCGGCATCTGACGGTCGCCCCAGAGCGTTGGCAAACTCTTTTGAAATCAGAAGTCGTCCACCCTTGATGCTGAGCAACCGCGCACTCGCGTCATAATAGTACTGGTCTCCTTCGACATTGAAAAAGACAAACCCGCTCTTGCTGTCGCGCACGGCAAGGTCGGAGGCTTCGTTCGACAGAAGTTTTCCGATTATAAGCTGCTTGAGCGATCCAGTTAAGGACATCGGAAGAGCGCTGTAGCCGGCGACGCTGAGCCCGACCGAGGCAGGGTTCTGCGGAATCAGTGCCATCGACCCCGGCTCGGGGCCGCGCAGCAGGTCCTTGAAAACCACAATCGGAAAGAAAGAATTAGCCGCTACGGTGAAATGCAGCGCGACCGGTCTCGCCGACGTGGAGTTGATCCCATTTAGCCGGTTGAGATCGAGATCCATTGTGACGCTTCCGCTTTCGACAATCATCTTTTGGAGAGTGCCGCTCGACGTGTCCGAGGACTTCTGTTTGGATTGGGCTGCGTAATTTCCCGAACTATTCCCGAGAAATAGGACTAGCGTGAGCATTAGACTGGTAAGCGTTATTCTTGACATGGTGCCGGGTTCCCCTGGTTGCAGTTAAGCGTGGCCTAAGATTGAGTGAGGGTGATATTTCTCTCATGCGCGCACGAGAGACGTAAAGAACATTTTTGAAATTTTTTGCGGCTGCGCGAAATCGGGCGGACTCAGTCTGTAGAGCAGCCGTGTCGGCTGCACCAGCACGCGGCACGCGTGCGATCACAGCCGCAGAGGCAGCGATTCAGGCAAAGCCATGCAATTGGATATGTCATACGGGCGTATCCGTGTCGCTACGATTCGCACGCGACACGCGTGCCACCACGGCTGTAGAGGCAGCCGTGTCAGCGGCATTTAGACTTCGCGCCGGCGCGTTCCTACCACGACAACGCGTTTCCACCTGGCCTTAGGCACCAGGGACCTATGGGCGAGGTGCCGGTGTTGGGCGAGGCCGTCTTACGGGGGTTGGCCTTGCTGTTGGAGAAGGCCTAGGAGTAGACGTCGGTGTTGCGGTCGCGGCAGCGGTTGCCGTAGCCGTAGCAGTTGCCGTCGCTGTGGCAGTAGCTGTTGGAGTGGCAGTCGCAGTGGCTGTAGGTGTCGCCGTCGGAGTAGGCGTGCCTGCTTGAACGTTAGTCCACGCGCCAGTAGCCGGACCACCTGAGCCGTTGCAGAAGTATTGAGCAAAGCAAATGTTGTCCGCCTGCACCCCCGCTGTCGCACCGGTGTTGCCGTTGTCCACCGTGCCGTAGATCACATCAAAGCGACTCTGCCCCTCATACAACCTTAACTCGTAATTGGCATGCTGCGCGGTGTTGGCGAAATAAACGGTGCGCCACTCAATGTTGAAGATACGATTCGGTGCAGTGCCGGATACTGAGGCGTAAATGCCGCAGGTGCCGCCAGGGAAAACGGTACAGCCAGCCCACCCTAGATTATCCGTGCGCTGGTCGTCCCAGTACGGAAAGATCGTGCAGTTGTGGTCCAACCAAGGAAGGCAAATGTTCGTAAAGGCGTTATCGCTAGTCGTGAACTGGGCATTGCCGTTGGACGACACATTAATGCTGGTGAAAGTGCCACAGGAGGTGGTATACGAGAAAGGAAGCAGAACCGTGGTCACCACATCGTCCCCATGGTTGCCGACGTCCGTTGCACCAGGCACAATGCTGCCGCTTCCCGTCGTGATAGAGCCGCAAGGCCCCGGTGTCGGCGTCGGCGTAGGAGTAGGTGTTGGAGTTGGGCTAGCCGTAGGCGTCGGCGTCGGTGACGGCACCGGCACATTTCCAGCAGCTTGGATTAAAACTGGCATTGGCGAGCCGGTCTTAAAGAAGCCGACTGTTCCGTTCGTCGGATTTGGTGGTTGATCGGCATCAAACCGGAAATTATACAGCGTGCCGAAGCGAATGGCGTTGGCGTTGCAGTTTTGGACGAAGGGTTCGGTGTTCCAAGTTATCGAATCATTGGCCTGGGTAACAGTCCATGGCGTGCTGCTATAGCCTTGGTCGTTGCACGTGCCATCATGCGCGAAGCCGGGTTGCTGAATCGGCGCATGAAACCCGATGTTCGAGATATTTACTCCGGTTCCAACAGGCACGGTGAAAGATTGGATGCCACGATCGAGGTTTTGGTTATAAAGCGCGTACTCGTAGTGCCAGACGCCAGTGGTTGGGTTGGTGACTTTGTAACCCATGAACCACATACCGTCGTTTCCCGGATCAGGCTGGAGCTGAGTCACTGTCGCACCGGTCCATGCCATGATAGCTGGCTGCTCTCGCACGGTGGGGCCTGAGCTGCTAAAGCTAAAGGGCTGATTGATTCCGGTTACGGTATAGCGGCGGTACGAAGCATTGTTGTACATGTTGCATTGGCCCGGATGCGACTGGCACCAGGCGTTTTCGTGCGGAACGATGTATTGCGCTTCAGCAAAGTACGCCGCGCCCGGATTTAGCGACGTGTTCAGATCGTTAACATCAACCAAAATTCGGTGAGAAGTTACATCATGTACGTGACCGCTGTGGTCATTTGCTGTTGAACCTGGGAAAACTCCGGTAAAGGGATTGACCCATGCGCGCGAACCGATGCCGGTTTGGCTGCCGTTCAAACCGGCGCCGTATGCGTCGGAGCAGCCGGAGCCAAGATGGGTGCCGCTTACACCATTGCATCCAAAGCCACATGTGTTTGACGACGCCGCTGTGAATGCATGTTTGCCCCATGACTGGCCGAGTTGCTCGAACGTCTGAGTGTTGTCAGTGCCGCCACTCATTCGGTAAACATTCTGCGGAATAAACGGATGGTCGCTGTTCGGTAAGGCAAACCAATCCACGTCGATTGTTCCTTTGTTACAGGCATCGGTACCCAATGCGAGTCCCACGCGTCCCCCGACGGAACCAGTGTCGGATTGTACCAAGCCGATTAACTCGCCCACAATGACATCGGG
>WNFY01005646.1_pt1 | contig 16192 bp, 16 predicted proteins | sample 5400091 | NCBI WGS metagenome assembly WNFY01 (sample SAMN13153364, study PRJNA577476) | soil metagenome | isolation source: 60 cm soil or saprolite under grassland replicate 1 | place: USA:California | collected 2016-06-15
CTCTCGGTCTTCTTCGTGAACATGCTCACGGGGATGGGGCTGGCGCTCGGGATCGACTACTCGCTGTTCGTCGTCTCGCGCTACCGGGAGGAGCGCGGCGGCGGCCGGGACGAGCTCGCTGCGATTTCCGCGGCGGGGGCGACGGCGAGCCGCGCCGTGCTCTTCAGCGGCTCGGTGTTCGTGATCGCGCTGACCGGGATGCTGCTCGTCCCGTCGAACGTGATGAAGAGCCTCGCGGTCGCTGCGATTGCGGTCGGCATCGTCTCCGTGCTCGCGGCGCTGACGCTCCTGCCCGCGCTGCTGGGGAAGCTCGGCGACCGCGTGAACGCGCTCCGCGTGCCCTTCTTCGGCCGCGCCTCGGATGAGAGCCGCTTCTGGGGAGCGATCGTCCGCGGCGTCATGCGGCGGCCGGCGGCGAGCCTGGCCGTCTTCGGGGCGCTGCTGATCGCCGCGGCGGTTCCGATCAACGGCCTCACCCTCGGGGCGAGCGGCGTCAGCACGCTGCCGGACCGGCTCGAGTCCACGAAGGGCTTCGAGGCGCTCTCGCGTTACTTCCCGCAGGCGAGCTCGAGCCCGGCGCTGATCGCGGTAAAGGGGAACGTGCGCTCGCCGCAGGTGCGGGCCGCGCTTCGTCGGCTGCGATCGGAGCTCGCAAGTGATCCGGCGTTCGGCCGGAGCGACCTGCGCTTCTCCGGAGACCTCGCGGCGATCGGCGTCAACGTCGCGGGTGACAAGACCGGCTCGCGCGCGCTCGACGCGGTGCGACACCTGCGCTCGACCCTGATTCCCGAGGCGTTCCGCGGCACTGGCGCCCGCGTCGTGGTCGGCGGCGACACGGCCGACAACGTCGACTTCATCGACGCGATGAACTCGTGGCTCCCGATCGTGTTCGTCTTCGTGCTCGGGCTGAGCTTCGTGATCCTGACCGTCGTGTTCCGCTCGATCGTCATCGCGGCGACTTCGATCGTCCTCAACCTGCTCTCGGTGGGCGCGGCCTACGGGCTGGTCATCCTGGTCTTCCGGCACGGGATCGGCAGCGGGCTGCTGGGCTTCCAGCGGGTGGACGCGATCGAGGCGTGGGTGCCGCTGTTCCTCTTCTCGGTGCTGTTCGGCCTCTCGATGGACTACCAGGTCTTCCTGCTGAGCCGGATCAAGGAGCGGTACGACCAGACTCACTCGACGACCGAGGCGGTCATCCACGGCGTCGCCTCGACGGCTCGGCTGATCACGGGCGCGGCGCTGATCATCGTCGCGGTCTTTCTGGGCTTCGCCATGGGCGACCTCGTGATGTTCCAGCAGATGGGCTTCGGGATCGCGGTGGCGCTGCTGATCGACGCGACGATCATCCGCTCGGTGCTCCTGCCCGCGGCGATGCGGCTGCTCGGCTCGTGGAACTGGTACCTCCCGAGCTGGCTCGAGTGGCTGCCGCGAATCGAGATCGAGGCTCACCGGGAGGAGCACGTGCCGCTGCCGAGCCCGGGCGCCTGACGATGCTGACAGGCAAGTGCGAGTGCGGCGCGGTGCGTTACCGGGTCGCCGACGAGTTCCTGTACGCGGCGAACTGCCATTGCTCGAACTGCCGTGCCGGGACCGGCTCGGCGTTCAAGCCGTTCGCCGGGATCGAGCGGTCGAAGCTCGAGGTGGTCGAGGGGGCGGACAGGCTGCTCGTGTGGGGCGAGGAGGACGCCAACCACACGCGCTGCGGGGTTTGCGGGTCGCTGCTCTACTCGGTGGTGCGGGACGGCGAGTACGTGCACGTCGCGCTCGGGTCGCTCGTGGACGAGCCGAGCATCCGGCCGAGCGAGCACATCTTCGTCGGCTCGAAGGCGCCGTGGTTCGAGATCACCGACGATTTGCCGCAGAACGAGGAGTACTAGCGGGCCGAGCCGGGTCGCCAGAGCCAGCGGAGCGCATCCGGCAAGATCGCGCCGCCGTGGTTCGGGTCATGGCCGCCGTCTCCGAGCACGAGACGGAGGTCGTAGCCGCGTTCCGCGAGCGCGGCAGCTACTCGCAAGTTCGCGCTGAACCAGTTGAGCTCGGCCGCGTCCCAGTTGAGATCGCGAGACGCTGTCTGGAGGAACACCCGCAGTGGTTTCTTCGGCGTGTCCTGGATCAGCGGCACGCTGTCACCGATCTGTCAGACAGCGGGGCTTGATACGGCCCAACTTACGTTCGCGCGATGTATGGGGTCAGGTCTTGCGTTCGAGCAACCGCAAGCTGTCGCGTGCCGCCGCGCTGCGGATCGGGGCTGGCGAAATGCAAGACCTGACCCCGCAGGTCTCTGTCAGGCGATCGATGTGTGGGAGCGCTTTCGCGACATGGCGAAGGAGGACTCCGACTTCGATCCGACGGGACGAGCCTGGGTTCGTGGAGCTGATCGGCGGCTGAGCGCTACTCGACCCTCTTCAAGAATGCGAGGACGCGCTGCGTGAGCAGCGTCGCGGCGTTCTCGTCGTAGTCGGGCAGGCTGTTGTCGGCGAAGAGGTGTCCGTCGCCGGGGTAGAGGAACAGCTCCGCGCCCTCGGTCCGCTCGACCAGCTCGCGCGCGGCGGGGAGGTCTTCGGCGGCCCATTCGTCGCCCTCCATCATGTGGATCTGGAGCGGGACTCCCGCAGGCCACTGGTCGCCGAACTCGGAGGCCGGGAACGCGGCGCTGAACAGCAGCGCTCCCTTGGCGCCCGGACGCGTCTGGGCCAGCATCTGCGCGGGCATCACCCCGAGCGAGAACCCGCCGTAGACGAGCTCGCTCGGCAAGCCCTCGGCGGCTAACCGACCGCGTTCGAGGATCGTGTCGAAGCCGACCTGCTTCGCGTAGCCGACGCCGTCGTCGAGCTCGGTGAACGTGTTGCCGTCGTAGAGGTCCGGGGCGTGGACGATGTGCCCGGCGGCGCGTAGCTCGTCCGCGAACGCGAGGAACCCGGCTGTCTGTCCCTGCGCGTGATGAAAGAGCAAGACCTCAGCCATTTCGGTTCGGTCTAATGCCGCCCGCGAGGTCTCGATTTCCGGTCAGGCAGCTTTGCTGTTGAACCGGGGGTTCCAGATGACCTCCCAGAGGTGCCCGTCGAGGTCGCGGAAGTAGCCGGAGTAGATTCCCCACGGGCGGTCGTGCGCCGGGCCGGTGCGTGTGCCGCCGGCGGTCTCGGCCTGGGCGAGGAGCGCGTCCACGTCTTTCCGGCTTGCGACGAGGTGGCCGATGCTGAACTCGCCTGACTTCGGCGGCCCGAACGGCACATCCGCGTCTTTGGCCAGCTCCGTGCGCGGGTAGAGGGAGAGGAGAAGTCCGCCGTCGAGGCGGAAGATCGCGACGGCTCCGGCCGGGTTGTCGTCGTCACCGGTGAACTCCGTTCCGACCACGCCTGGCGAGTCCAGCCCGAGGCCATCCCGGTAGAACTCGAGCGCCCGATCGAGGTCGCTCACGGCCAGAGTGATCACATGAATGCGGGATTCCATGTCCCACCTCCTCTCTCTTGTTGCCCCCTACAGTGTGTGCGCCCATGACGCCCCTCGGCAGGACGAAGATCCTGGCCGCGCTGTCGCTCGGCACTGCGGCCGTCCTCGCGCCGGCGGCGTACGTTGGTTTCGAAGCCACGATCGGGGGCGTCTGGTCCCACAACCGTGCGCTCGACGCTTGCGCTGCGACGCCTACTACCAGGTCCATTGCCAACAGGGTCGGGGTCGGAATCTCCGTCCGCGACAGGTGGACCTGGTGGCTCCCGGGCCACTCCCACGTGTGCGTCTACGACATGCCCGACGGCAGGACGATCCTTCGTCCCGTTCCGCCGTTCAAGTAGGAGCCGGTTCGTCGGCCCTTCGCGGATACAACGGAAGCCTGATCGTTGGGAATGACGCCGTGCTCATCAGGCGCGGGCTTAGAGGCGTACTGGCGAGGAAGCGACGCGATCCAGACCTCCGGATCCCATTCGATGAGGTAGCGGGGGTCCGCTACCTCACGACGATCCGCGATCACCACACCGTGACGTTCCTCACTCGGTCCGGGCGATGGCGTCGCGCCGCCGAAGAAATTGCAAATCGGAGCGGCGTATCCGTCGAGGTTGAATCCGCCGCCCCTTACTGGGAGAACATCCTCGGCGGGGCGGGGCCAAGACGACGCCGATGACCACCACGCCCGCCTGGCTGAGCGTCTTCTGTCCGCTTTAGCATCGCGCTATGCGCGAGCTTCAGGCCGGGCTGTGGCACTGGCAGGCGCCGCATCCCGAGTGGACGCCGGACCAATGGTGGCCGCAAGTGGTTTCGTCGTACGCACTCGACGACGGGCAGCGGCTAATCCTCTTCGACCCGCTGGCCGTGCCGGAGGAGATCCTCGACGTCGCGGCCGACCGCAAGCCGGTGGTGGTGCTCACCGCACCGTGGCATGAACGCGATGCGCAGAGCCTGGTCGAGCGCTTCGGCGCGCCCGTGTTCACGCCGCCGCCCGACACCGCAGATGACCTCGTGCGGAAGTACGGCATCACTCCGGAGCACATCCCGGAGGGCTGGCACAGCCCGGATGTCGCGTGGCTGCTGGTGGAGGGCGGCGGGGAGGCCCACCTGTACGGAGCCGGTGACCGGCTTTCGATCGGCCTCGAGGCGTTCCCGGGACGATCGCACAACGACCTTGTGCTCTGGATCGAGCGTGTGAGTGCGGTCGTCGCCGGCGACGCGCTGGTCGACTTCGGCCGCGGGTTCGAGGTCCCGCAAGAGGTGCTGCAGCATGGTGTCACGCGCGAGCAGGTGGTCGAAGACCTGCAGCCGCTGCTCCGGCTGCCGGTCGAGGTCGTCCTGCCCGCGCACGGAGCACCGACAGACCGTGCTGCGCTCGAGCGTGCACTTTCCTGACGCTGACGTCCATCCCGTCGCCTGGCATAGTCGGGCTCGAGGGCGTCCAGGTGGACGCCGCGATGATGAAGACCCCGGACGGCCACGGACGGCGCGAGCTGTGAAGTTTCACGCGCCTGTCGGGGCCGGGAGGCGATCGGCGCCGGCGAAAACCCCGGGCCTCCGCCATCTCGCATTCGCAGTCGACGACATCGACGCCGTCGTTGCTAGCTTGCGAGCCCGTGGCGAGGAGCTCCTTTGCGAAGTGGAGCGCTACGAAGACAGCTATCGGCTGTGGGTTAGCGAAGAGGCCGCTCGCGCGGCCCCTTCGGCTCTGGCGACGATCGATACGGCCGAGCGATTACTCGATCGGGATCTCGAAGCGAGCGATGATGCCGGGGTCGCCGCCTCTCGCGAGTAGCTCGGGATCGGGATCGCGAGTCGCCACCCGAAGATTCGATGCCGAGTCCGGGCTTCTGCGCTCTCTCCGTCCCATGCGTCGGAGAACAGGTTCTGACGAATCATTCCGTGTACCTCCAAGTCGTAGCGGTGGCACGCAACGTGCGAGGCTGCTTCGAAAGCAGCCTCGGCGCCTGCGCCAATCACGCGCGGCGGTCGCCGCGTCTGACCGCTATCTCGCCGCCGGATCCACGGCGGGATCGTAACGTTCGCCGACTCAGATGCGAGCGATCGGGCCGAGCGACGGCTGCGTCGCGTGCCCCAATATTCAGGAATGTCCCCCGGAGGTCGCGCTCTAAGATAGAGGGGGTGTCGCTGCCAGTGATGCTTCCCCTCATCGACCACTTGGCCTTGCGAGTACGTGACGAGAGACGCAGCCGCACCTTCTATGAGCAGGCCCTCGAGCCGTTCGGAGTGAAGGTGGTGGAGAGCTCGCGGGGGCCCGGGTTCGCCATCGAGGGCGGTGGAGATTTCTGGATCGAAGAAGGGGATCCCCCGGCCGCTCCCGTTCATGTGGCCTTCGCCGCAGCCGACCGAGCCACCGTCGACAAGTTCCACCGCGCGGCTGTCGAAGCCGGCGGCCGCGACAACGGCGCGCCGGGTCTTCGCCCGCATTACCACGCCGGGTATTACGCAGCGTTCGTCATTGACCCGGACGGGAACAACGTCGAAGCGGTCTTCCACGGGGACCGCCACCTGCCAGCCACGTGACGCTCGCTTGGGCGAGCGTCCTTACGCTCGAGGTCCGTCCTTCTTCAGGTAATGGGCGCCTGCACCGCGTTCGGCGGCCTCGTCGTCGGGATTCAGCAGGTCGCACTGGTCGATCGAGAGGCAGCCGCAGCCGATGCACGTCGTCAGGCGGTCCCGGAGTGCCTGCAGCGTCTCGATGCGGGCGTCGAGGTCGTCTCGCCACTTGTTCGAGAGACGCTCCCAGTCCTTGCGGGTCGGCGTTCGGCTCGTGGGGAGCCCTGCGAGCGACGCGTGGATCTCGGCGAGGGCGACTCCGGCGGCTCGGCCGGCCTGGATGAACGCGATTCGCCTCAGCACGGCTCGGTCGTAGCGACGCTGGTTGCCGTCGGTGCGCGCGGACTCGATCAGGCCCTGGCGCTCGTAGAACCGCAGAGCCGACGGCGCGACTCCGCTGCGCGCCGCGACCTCGCCGATCGAGAGCTCACCGGCCACTTGACTTAAACAATAGTTGAGGTTCTAGAGTGCGCGCCGTGAGCTCGCGCTGCCACCTCGTCTACGCGCTCGCGCCCGCCGGGGTGAGCGCGCGCGAGGCGAACGAACTGCTCAACGAGTACGTCGCCGACGAGAGCCGCGGCCTAGCGGTCTGGCACGACCACTTCGTCGGCGAGCACGGCGGCGCGGTCGTTCTTGACACGCGCGACGATGACGAGGCGGCGCGGCTAGGTGACCCCGGTCCGCTCGAGGGCTGGCAGCTCAGCGTCCATCCGCTCACGTTCTCGCTCTCGGCGATCGGGTTCTCGGCGCAGACGTCGTTCACGCTGGAGCAGTACCGCGGCGTCAGCCTCGACGAGCTGGCGGCCGGCGAGCCCGACGATCCCCGCTACTGGTGGAGGAGATCCGCATGACGGTTCTGGAGACAGCGGAACGCGAGCGCGCGGCTTCGCTCGAGGAGCTCCGCGCGAAGGGCCGGCTGGTCGTGGGCCTGAACGGCCACACGGTCTGCCTGCTGGCCGAGGGCGACGAGGTCTACGCGGTCGACAACCGCTGCCCGCACATGGGCTTCCCGCTGCACCGCGGGACGGTGAGCGACGGGATCCTCACCTGCCACTGGCACCACGCGCGCTTCGACCTCTGCACGGGCGGCACCTTCGACCAGTTCGCCGACGAGCTGCGCCGCTTCCCCGTCGAGATCGACGGTGACGACGTCTACGTCGACCTGACGCCGCGGCGCGATCCGGTCGAGCACCAGCGGCGGCGGCTGCAGGTCGGGCTCGAGCGGAACATCTCACTCGTCGTCGCGAAGGCCGCAATCGTGCTCGTCGAGGCAGATCCGAGCGGCGTGGACGCGTTCAGGACCGGGATCGACTTCGGCGTGCGGCGGCGCGGCGGCGGCTGGTTCCGCGGACTGACGACGCTGACGTGCTTCATGAACCTCGTTCCGCGCCTACCAGCCGAGGAGCGCGCGGCTGCGCTCTATCACGGGCTCACCGACGTCGCGCTGGACTCCGCCGGCGAGGAGCCGCGCTTCCCGCTCGAGCCGCTGCCGGGCGAGGCCGATCCCGAGCGGCTGGCGCGCTGGTTTCGCTCGTTCATCGAGGTGCGCGACGCCGAGGGCGCGGAGCGCGCGCTCGTCTCGGCGGTCCGAGCAGCCGCGGCGCCGCAGCAGCTCGCGGACATGCTCTTCACGGCCGCGACCGACCACCGCTACCTGGACGGCGGCCACACGCTCGACTTCGTCAACAAGGCGCTCGAGGCGCTGGACGTCGCCGGCTGGGAGCGCGCCGAGGCCGTGCTCGCCTCGCTGCCTTCCCAGCTCGCCTTCGCCGAGCGGATGGAAGAGGCGAACGCGTGGCGTCACCCGGTCGATCTGGTCGCGCTGCTCGAGGAAGCATTCGAGCGGCTGCCCGAGCCCGGCCCCGGCTCATGGGAGGGTCGCGCCGGGCTCGTGGAGACGATCCTCACCGCCGAGGCCGCGGAGATTCTCGAGGCGCTGCTTCAGGCTCTGCGCGACGGTGCGTCGGCGGTCGAGCTCGCCTCCGCGGTCACTTTCGCCGCCGCGATGCGGATCGCGCGCTTCCCGACGACGAACGAGTTCGGCGACTGGGACACCGCTCTGCACACGTTCACGTTCGCGAACGCGGTCGAGCAGGGCCTTCGGCGCTCGCCGTCGCGCGCGCTCTTGCGCGGAGTCCTCGACGCCGCGATGAGCGTCCATCTCGACCGCTTCCTGAACGTGCCGGCGACGCGGCTACCCGAGGCCGAGGACGGGCACGGCGTGCTGACCGGCCTGCCGCTCCTCCTCGACAAGCAGCAGCGCGTCGACGAGGCGGGGAAGCTGGTTGCGTCGTACAGCGGCGACCCGAAGGAGCTGATCGCGACCCTCGGCTCCTGCTTGCTGCGCGAGGACCGCAACTTCCACACGATCCAGTGCGTCGAGGCCGCGGTACGCCAGCACGAGCTGCTCAGCGGCACGGAGGAGGCGAGGCTCCCGCTGATCGCCGCCGCCCGCTACCTCGCTGCCCACGCGCCGACCGACCGCGCGCAGCGCCAGACGTACGAGATCGCCCGCCGGCTCCACCGCGGCGAGAAGCTCTATGAGGACGACACGCTTCCACCCGCCGCCTGATCGTCGGATGATTGGGGGGTGCGCGACCTCCCGGCCGGAACTGTCACCTTCCTCTTCACGGACATCGAGGGCTCGACGAAGCTGCTCCAAGACCTCGGCGACGCCTACGCCGAGGCGCTGGCCGAGCACCGGCGCGTCCTGCGCGACGCCTTCCAACGGCACCGCGGGGTCGAGGTCGACACCCAGGGCGACGCCTTCTTCATCGCGTTCGACCGGGCCGCGGATGCGCTGACCGCCGCGCGCGAGGCCCAGGCCGGCCTCGAGGGAGGGCCGATTCGCGTCCGGATCGGTCTTCACACCGGCGAGCCGCTCGTCACCGAGGAGGGCTACGTCGGGATCGACGTCCACCGCGCCGCGCGGATCGCTGCGGTCGGCCACGGCGGGCAGGTGCTCGTCTCGCAGTCGACGCGCGAGCTCGTCTCGGAGGACCTACACGACCTCGGCGAGCATCGGCTCAAGGACCTGACCGCGCCGGAGCGGATCTACCAGCTCGGCGAGGGCGAGTTCCCGCCGCTCAAGTCGCTGAACCAGTCGAACCTGCCGGAGCAGCCGACGCCGTTCGTCGGCCGCGAGAAGGAGCTCGCCGAGGTTCTCCAGCTCGTGGGTGACCAGAACGTTCGGCTCCTGACGCTGACCGGGCCCGGTGGCTCGGGCAAGACCCGGCTGGCGGTCCAGGCAGCCGCGGAGATGGTCGAGGAGCACGAGCACGGCGTCTGGTGGATCGGGCTCCAGGCCGTGCGCGACCCGGAGCTCGTCGTGCCGGCGATCGGGTCCGCGCTCGGCGCGAAGAGCGAACCGGCCGAGCACATCGGCAGCAGGCGGATGCTGCTCGTGCTCGACAATCTCGAGCAGGTCGTCGGAGCGGCACCGGCCCTCGGAGAGTTGCTTGCGGCGTGCCCGAGCATGAAGATGGTCACGACGAGCCGCGAGCCGCTCCGTCTCGCGGCGGAGCAGGAGTACGCGGTGCCGCCGTTCGTCGAGCAGGAGAGTGTCGGTTTCTTCCTCGCGCGGGCGCGCGCGGTGCGTGCGGACTTCCAGCCGGACGATCATGTCCTGGAGATCTGCCGCCGGCTCGATCATCTGCCGCTTGCGCTCGAGTTGGCAGCGGCGCGCGTCCGGGTGCTCTCCCCCGAGCAGATTCAGGAACGGCTGGAGCGGAGTCTCCCGCTGCTGACCGGCGGGGCGCGGGACGCGCCGGAGCGGCAACGGACGCTGCGAGCGACGATCGGCTGGAGCTACGACCTGCTCGCGCCGGAGGAGCAAGAGGTCTTTCGGCGACTGGCCGTTTTCTCGGGCGGCTGCACGCTCGAGGCGGCCGAACAGATTGCGGGAGCCGGGCTGGACACGCTGCAGTCGCTCGTCGAGAAGAGCCTCGTGCGGTTCGACGGCGAGCGCTATTCGCTGCTCGAGACGATCCGCGAGTTCGCGCTCGAGCGCCTCGCGGACGCGGGCGAGGCCGAGGGCGCCCGGCACCGACACCTGGACTTCTTCTTCCGGCTCGCGGAGACGGGGAACATGTCTGCAGAGGCCGACTACGGGCACAGATACGACCTCCTGCCGCCGGAGCGGGAGAACCTGCGCGCGGCGATCGACACCGCCGTTGCACTTGGAGACGTCGCTCTCGCGACCGAGTTCCTGGTCCTGCTCGAGAACTTCTGGGTCATGCTCGACCCGTTCGAAGGAGTCCGGAGGTTCGAGGCGGTGCTGGGCAAGGGTGACGTGCCGGATCTGCTCCGCGCCCGAGCGCTTCGCTGTTACGCGGGCTCGCTGTTCCTCGCAGGTCACTACAAGAAGTCTCACCAGATGAACGAGGAGAGCCTCGCCCTGTATCGGGCGCTCGGCGACGAACGAGGCGTGGCCGTGCTCCTGCACCGGATCGGGATCAGCACGTTGCAGCTGGGCGACGAGCAGAAGGCGCGTGAGCTCCTCGAAGAGAGCCTGCGGCTCTTCCGGAAGATCGGCCTGGTTCGCGGAGAGTCCGAGGCAATTGGCGGACTCGGCTACGTGGCGTACAAGGCAGGAGACGTCGAGAGGGCGAGCGAGCTCTTCTCCAGGGGTGCCGAGATGGCCGCCGAGCTCGGGTTCACGTGGTGGCAGGTGGGCATGCTCATTGCTCTCGTCGAGTGCCTCATCGAGCTCGGACGGATCGACGAGGCCGAGGCGGCTGCGCGCAAGGAGCTGGCGCTCGCGAGGGGGACGGGCGACCGGCAGTCGATGGTCTACGGGCTCGTGCAGCTCGCGTGGATCTCTTCGGTCCAGGGCGATAGAGCTCGCGCGGGGCGGCTCTGGGGAGCGATAGAGGCCGAAGAGGCGCGGGCGCCGGTGGGGCAGTGGGAGGACGAGCGCGAGACCTACGCCGAGAGGGTGCTCGGGGCGGGGCGTCCGGAGTTGGAGCGTTCGCGCCTGGTCGGGCGCGGCGTCTCGTTCACGAACGCGGTCGAGGAAGCCCTGAGCTAACCGGCGGGCGGACCGCGGCGGGCGCGCAGCGCACGGATCCGCTTCGCGGTCGTCATCGCGGCCGCGAGGGCGAGCAGGAAGCCGCCGAGCGACCCGAGCACGAGGAGCGGGATTGGGAGCGAGTCGGCGTTGCTCGTCCCGAGGTTGTCGATCGCGCGCCGGTAGGCCGACTGCGGCGGCCCGGATGCGCTCTCGGGGGTCTTGCCCTTGGCCGAGCTCGGGAGCGACTGGATCGTGCGGTTCGTCCGCTTGCCGATCTGCGCCTGCAGCGCGGCCTGGATGTCGTCCGCCGCGGCCGAATAGTCGCGCAGGTCCTCGGGCAGGTTGCGGATCGCGTCGCGGTAGCAGTGGAGCGGGTAGACGCCGATCGCGCGGCCGTTCGACCAGTCGTTCAACACCTGCTTCCAGCAGGGAGTCTTCGCCGCCGCGGTGCCGGGCAGGGCAAGCAGTAGCAACCCTGCAGCAAAGGCGACGAGAAGTGAGATGACGGCTGAACGAGTGCGCATCAGTGGGTCCCGGACCGGCGGCCTCGCGCCAGTCTGCCCCGGGCGAATGTGGCCGTGGTAATGCTCTCGTAAGCGGTTTGTAAACACCAGACGGCTCAGGGTGGATGTTAGCCTCAACGCTTGATGAGGACGGCCCTGGAGCGCCATGCGGCGCTGCTCGTGCTCGGGGCCGCTGGCGGGCTCGCCGGGGCTTCGGCCCTGTTCTCGGCAGGCTCGTCGTCCTCGCGCCTGCTTTGGCTGGGGCTTTCCGCGCTGGTGCTCTCGGGGGCGGCCGCGACCTTGGGCGCGCTCGGCTGGTGGCCCGTGCTCGGTCGCGAGGCCGTGATTGCACTGGCGCTGCTCGTGGCTTTCGTCTGCTGGTGCGGGGTCTCGATCCTCTGGTCGATCGAGCCGGACCGCTCGTGGGACTACCTGAACCGCGGGCTGGTCTACGTCGCCTTCGCGGTGGTCGGGCTCGCGGTCGGCGCGTTCGTGCCGCGGGCGGCTCGGCTGTGGGCGTCGGTGCTCGCGGTCGTGGTGGCGCTCGCTCTTGGCTGGGCGCTGCTCGGAAAGGCGATCCCGTGGGTGGACGGCTCGGGACGGATCGCGCGGCTGAGCTCGCCCGTCGACTACTGGAACGGGCTCGGGCTGGTGTTCGACTTCGGGCTGCCGCTGGCGTTGTGGCTCGCGGCTCGGCGGGACCATCCGCACTGGGTTCGCGCCGCGGGCACCGTCTTCCTCTACGGGCTGACGATCGGGCTACTGCTCACGTACTCGCGCGCGGGGATCGCCGTGGGCGTAGTTGCCGTGGCGGTCTGGCTTGCTTTCGGAGGGCCGCGCGTCGAGGGAGCGGCCGCGCTGCTGCTCGGAGGCGCTTTCGGGCTCGGGGTCGGCGTGTGGGCTCTGTCGCGTCCGGGGCTGGCGGACGATGCTCAGGCGCACTCGGTGCGCGTGCACGACGGGGCCTGGTTCGCGCTGGTCTTCGTGCTGGCCGGGGTCGCGGTGGCGGCGCTCGCGTATCTCGCTTCGCTCAGCGAGGCGCGGCAGCCGCTGACGGATGCGCGGCGCTTGCTCGTCGGGCGGGTTGCGCTGAGCGTGCTCGCCGTTGGCGCGGTCGCCGGGGCGATCGCGCTCGTCGCGACCGCGAAGCCCCAGAGCTGGCTCCACGACTTCACGCGGGTGCCAACGAACCCGGCGGAGACCGGCGGGGCGGGGCGGCTGACATCGATCAACTCGAACAGCCGCTGGCAGTGGTGGGAGGAAGCCTGGCGCGCGTTCGAGCAGCAGCCCGCGCGCGGGACGGGAGCCGGGACGTTCGAGCTGAGCCACCGTCTGTTCAGGACGAGCCGCGTCGTCGTCACCGAGCCGCACAACGTGCCGTTGCAGTTCCTGAGCGAGACTGGAGTGGTGGGATTCCTGCTCGCTGTCGGGTCCGTTGCCGCAGCGGCGGTGGGGGTCACGCGGCGAGTGCGAGAGAGCCCGGCGGCGCTGGCGGTCGGCGTGGGTGCGCTCGCCTACGTGCTGCACTCCGTGGTGGACTTCGACTTCGACTTCATTGCGGTGACCGGTCCTTTCCTGCTGTCGGTCGGCGTGCTGCTCGCCGGGGGGAGCGTCCGGAGTGAGCGGCGGTTGGCGCTCGCGCCCGTGCCGGCGGCGCTGGTCATGGCCGTCGCTTACTCGCTCCTCGCGCCGTGGTTCGCGCAGCGCGCTTCGGACTCGGCGCTCGCGGCGCTGGAGGCCGGGCGGCCGGCGCAGGTGGTGGGCCATGCGCAGGACGCGCGGTCGCTGAATCCGTTCTCCTTGGAGCCGGTGTTCTTCGAGGCCGGCGCTGCCGAGCAGCTGGGCGACCTCGCTGCGGCACGGAGGCTCTACGTGAAGGCGATCGAGCTCCAGCCGCTGAACTGGCGGCCGTGGTACGAGCTCGGCAGCTTCGAGTTCGACCTCTTGAACTACCGCGCGGCGGTCGCGCCGCTGCAGCGGGCGGTCGAGCTGGACCCGCAAGGCACGCTGGCTCCGGGTTTGCTGCAGCAGGCAAAGGCGAAGCTGGGCTCGCGCTAGGCCTGGGGCGCAGCCGCGCGGAGCCAGATCTGCGTCCAGAACGGCGCCAGAGCGCGGTACACGAGCGGCTCGGCAAGGTGCGCGGCTACGTCGAGCGGGGAGTTCGAGAAGAGCCGCTTGCGGTTGTTGTGGAAGCGTCGGATGTCCGTGAAGCCGGCCTCGCGAAGCAGCCGCTTGAGCTTGCGCGGGCTGTAGCCGAGGTCGGTCACGCCGTACGCGGTGGCGGTCTGGTGCCCGTCGAAGCGGTGCTTCCAGTTCGGCTCGGAGAGCAGCAGGAGCCCACCCGGGACGAGCGCGCGGCGCGCGGCGGCGAGGACGAGGTCGGCTCGCGGCGTGTGGTGAAGGGCCTGGTAGACCAGGCACGTGTCGAACCGGCGGCCGAGGTCGAGCTGCTCCATGTCTGCGACCTCGAAGTGGACGTCGAGCCCTTCCTGTTCGGCGAGCTCGCGGGCGATCGCGATCATGTCCGGCGAGATGTCGTAGCCCTCGGCGCGGATCCCGTGGCGCGCCGCGAAGCGCGTCATCCAGCCCGAGCCGCAGCCGAGCTCGACCATCGTGGCGCCCGGGCTGAGGTCGAGCAGTTCGAGGACGTACGCAAAGTCGATCAGCAGGCGCGCCGACTCGCGCGGCGTGTTGCCGAACGGCTTCGTCCGGAGCCAGGCACGGCCCTCCTCGCCGATCGCCTGCGGGTACTCGATCTCCGCTCGCTTCCGTTCGGTGTCAGACACCTGCGCGGAAGTGTCACGCAAACGAACGGAAGTGTGACGCGCTAGCCGCCGAGGACGACCGCGAGCTTGGCGCCGGCGAGATTGCTCGCACGGAGGCCGTCGAGCGGGGAGACCAACGCGATCCCGAGGTCGCGCCCGAGCCGTAACGCTTCCGGACGGAAGCCGGCGCGGTAGATGACGACGCTGCGTCCGTAACCGCTCCGCGGCGCGTTGCCGACCTTGCGGGTCTTGTACCCGCGCGCGCGCACGCGCGAGGCCGTGCCCGCGGCGGCACCCGCCACGCCGTTGCCGTTCAACACCGTCACTGTCACGAGACGGCGCGCGAGCAGCGGCCGGACCGGAACCTTCGCCTTCGGCGTGGAGGCGTGCTTCGCGGCGGCGGCCCGCGCATGCTTGGCCACCGGCTTCGCGACGAGCGCGGTCGCGGTCACCACGAGCGCCAGCAGCTCGAGGGTCGCGATCCCGGCGGCGACGACGGCGATCGTGCGCCAGGGGTGGCTGGACGGGCTTCGCAACGCGTGCTCCACAGGGAGCATCGGTTTCGCCGCGGCGCGCCTTGATCCTTCTAGCTTCTAGGGCTGAAGCGACTCCCACGTGCGCCGCAGGCCGTCTTCGAGCCCGACCTCGGGGCGCCAGCCAAGCTCGCGCTCCGCGCGCGTGACGTCGAGGACGCTGCGCTGCAGCTCCCCGAGCCGCGCTTCCGCGTGGTCAGCCTCGAGCTCGGACCCCGCCACCTTCCAGCAGAGCTCGTAGAGCTCGAGCACCGACGTCTCGATTCCCGTGCCGACGTTGAACACGCCCCGCTTGCCGACCGCGGCGAGCGTCGCCCGCGCCACGTCTCCCGCGTAGACGTAGTCGCGCGTCTGTCGCCCGTCGCCGAAGATCCGCGGCCGCTCTCCGCCGGCCAGCCGCCCGAGGAAGATCGCGACGACCCCCGCCTCGCCGTGCGGGTCCTGGCGCGGGCCGTAGACGTTGCCGTAGCGGAGCGAGACGTGACCCGTGTCGTAGAGGCGGCTGTAGGCGGCGACGTACTCCTCGCCGGCGAGCTTCGAGACGCCGTAGGGCGAGAGCGGCTCGCGCGGTGCGTCCTCCGGAGCAGGCCCCTCGCACTCGCCGTAGATCGCGCCCCCGGTCGATGCGAAGACGACCTGCGTCCCGTGCCGCCTCGCGGCCTCGAGCACATTGACCGTCCCGAGCACGTTCACCTGCGCGTCGTGCTCGGGGCGCTCGATGGCAACCCGAACATCGACCTGCGCCGCGAGGTGGAAGCAAACCTCCGCGTTGCTGAAGTCGAGCGGCTCGCGGATGCCCACGACCTCGAGCCGCGCGCCCTCCGGCACGTTCTCGCGCTTACCGCGCGAGAGATCGTCGAGGACGAGCACCTCCTCGCCTCGGGCCAGGAGCGCGTCGACCACGTGCGAGCCGATGAAGCCCGCGCCCCCTGTCACGATCGCCCGCAAGGGTTCGTATCCTAGACCCGCGGTGTTCGTCACCTTCGAAGGGCTCGACGGCTCGGGCAAGTCCACGCAGGCGCGACTGCTCGCCGAGGCGCTCGCGGCCGAGGGCCGCGACATCGTCGCTACGCGTGAGCCCGGCGGCACCGAGGTCGGCGAGCTGATTCGGGAGCTCCTCTTGGGCCCCCGGAACGTCGCGCCCTGGGCCGAGGCCGCCCTGTTCGCCGCCGCGCGGGGACAGCTCGTCGAGGAGGTGATCGCGCCGGCGCTCGCCAGGGGCGCCGACGTCGTCTGCGATCGCTACATCGACTCGTCGCTGGCGTACCAGGGCATCGCGCGCGGCCTCGGTGTCGACCGGGTGCTCGAGCTCAACGTGAACGCGATCAGCGGGATCCTTCCCGACCGCACGTACCTGCTCGT
>WNFY01002878.1_pt1 | contig 16191 bp, 3 predicted proteins | sample 5400091 | NCBI WGS metagenome assembly WNFY01 (sample SAMN13153364, study PRJNA577476) | soil metagenome | isolation source: 60 cm soil or saprolite under grassland replicate 1 | place: USA:California | collected 2016-06-15
AGTTCGGGAAGGTCGCGATTCCGTTCACCAGGTTCACGCTCGTGGTGCCGCGCAGCTGGGCGTTCTTGGTCACGCTGCCGTCGTTCTCGATCACCATCGTCACCTGGCCGGAGAACCCCGGGACCCGGTCGCCGGCGTCGTTCTCCGCGGTGACTTCCACCGCGAAGGGGCCTGACAGCACGACGGGCATCGCCGGCGGCTCGATAGTGAAGGCGAGATGCGTGGCTGGCGGCAGGCACGCGACGCTGAACGTGGTGCGTGCCGTGTCGTTCGCCCTTACGGTCACGGTGCGCGGGTTCGCGCCGCTCACGCTGCAGTTGGCCGGAACGCCCGCGAGCGCGGCGCGGTGACTGCCGGCGGCAATGCCGGTGGCGGTGATGCTGTCGTTGACGCCGATGGCGGTGCTCTGGCCACTGTCGAGGGTTACGGTGTAGCCGGTAGGCAGATTCGAGCCCGACGTCGCGGCCGCTGCTTTGAGCGCGCCGGTGCCGTGGGGCGGCGCTCCGCCGCCCGAGCCGTCACTCAGGAGTTTGTCGAGGTGACAGCCGGCGGCTAGAACACCCAGCGCCAGCAGGTAGAGGCTCTTCACCGGGAACCGTGATCTGCAATCGCCGCGCCCGCTCCACGCTCCCTGTCGCCCCCCCGCTTCCCCCCCGCCGCCCACCCCCTGCCGAGTCGGGGCCACAGGGGTGTCGCGCCGGCTCAGCGGCGCCGGGTGACACTCAGCGGGTGAGCCGCTCCCAAGCGTTCAGGACCACCCGCTCGAGCTCCGGGCGGAATTGCCCGGCCAGACCGAACGGCCGCATGAAGCCCGAATCCTCGTAGCCGCGCTGGCCCAGCATGGTCGCGGTAGGGAGATATCCGAACACGCTGTCGCTGTAGCCCACCGGCACGACCGCCCCGGGAAACATCCGCCGCAGCACGGTGCCGTAGGCCGTGACCGGCTCCGCTGAGACGGCGACGATATGGAACGCCGGGTCGAGGCTCATGCGCTGGAACGTCACTTCCCGTCCGGCGGTCGCGCCGGCGACCAGGGCCGAGAGGGCGGTCCGCTCGCGCCGGCACACCGGGGCCACCGGCCGGCGCGTGCGCAGGGCGCCTCGCGCTACCGACACCACACGCTCGGCGAGGCCGCCCGACCAGGCCGCGTACTCCGCGGCGCTGAACGGTGTGAACAGCGGCCCGACCACCAGCTCCACCAGCCGCCGGGCGAAGCGCGTGGTCGGGCCGGTCTCGCGGGGGCGCACGTCGCCGGCGAATCCCTGGAGAAACAGCACCGGTAGCTCGGCGCCGTGCGCATCGCGCAGCGCGCGCCGCACCACGCCTGGGAAGTCGGCGCTCACGCGGGTCGTCGTCGGGAAGCCGACCGGATGGCACGCGTACGACCAGAGCACTGCGAGCGGGCGGTCGGTGGGATCGCTGAACGTGAGGAGATGCAGCGTCTCGTCGCGCGGGCCGGCGGGGTTCGGGGCGCTCCGCACGCCACGCCATCCCGGCCGGCGGCGGTTGATCGCGTGATCCGCGGTCCCGGTGCGATAGTCGACGTGGCAGGGCACGGGGTCGACCGAGGCGAGCCGCCCGAGCAGCTCCACGGCCCGCCGCGCCACCAGGGCGGCATAGTCCGGATCGCACACGCCCAATTGGGGTTTGCTCGAGTCCACAGCGGGCGCGGTGTGCGTGTGCGACGCGGCGACGAGCAGCGACGCTTCGTCGAGACCGAGCCGTGCCCCCACGGCGTCGAGCAGTTGCGCCTTGAGCTCGGTCGTGACGAACAGCAGGTCGGCGGTGAGGACCGCGACGCTCTGTCCGGGAGCGCGTAACAGCAGCGCGTTGAGCTCGAGCGGATCGGCCACTCCGCGGCTACGGGCCCGGCGGTTCACGTAGCCCGCCAGCGGCAGCGGGCGGTCCGGGGTGATGTCGACGGACCCCGCGGAGAGGAAGGCGCCGCTCTCACCTCCCTGTGTTATAGCAGGCTCCTGTAGACCTCGGCCGTATGCTCCGCGGTGCGCTGCCACGTGAAGGTGCGTGCCCGCGCGCGGCCCCGCTCGATCAGATCTTCGCGCTGCATGGCGTCGTCGTTCAGCCGCTCGAGCGCCTGGACGTAGGCGGCCGGATCGCGGCCTTCGACCACCACCACCGCGTCCCCGCCCACCTCTTTCAGGCCGCCGGCCCCCGAGGTCACCACCGGCAGGCCCGAGGCGAACGCCTCGATCACGGGATAGCCGAAGCCCTCGTACAGCGATGGGAACAGCAGTACGTCGGCGGCGCGGTAGGCGCGCCGGAGCGTGCTCTCGTCGGCGAACGGCACGGTGCGCACGCAGCGGCGCAGGCCGAGGCGCTCGATCAGCTGCTCCTGATCGCCGCTCAAGCGCCCGCCCACCTGCAGCAGGTAGGCGTCCGCTTCGCTGCGCAGCCGCGCCACGGTGTTGATCACCAGGGGCACGTTCTTCCGCTCGACGGTGCTCCCGACGTGCAGCACGACGAACGCGTCGTCGGGAATGCGCCAGTCCGCCCGGCCCCGCGCGCGCGCGTTGGGCGACTCGGAGAAGAAGGCCCGGTCCACGCCGAACGGGACGACGCTGATGCGGCGGTCGTCGCCCAGCCAGGTGGCGAGCTCCCGCTTCAACCACTCGGTGCCTACGATATAGGCGCCGGCGAGGCGCAGCGCCTTGAGGGTGCCGCGCAGGAACCGGTTGCGCACGCCCTCGCGCCAGCCGTCGGTGGGGGAGCGCAGGATGATCACCGGCATCAGGTCGTGCACCGTCACCACGGCGGGGCGACGGTGCACGCGCGTGACCATGTGCGCGTAGCTGTGATCCAGGATATGCACCAGCTGGGCCCGCTTCGCCTCGCGTCGCAGCCACCACGGATAAAGGAAATAGCGGGCCACATATCGCTGCGGCTCATGCAGGGGCCCGGGCAGCACCAGCTTGGTGGGATCGATGTCCTGCGCCCACCAGCGGGGATAGCCCCCCGAGCTGCGGCCGTTGCCGACGTCGCGCGTCAGATCCCCGATCGACGCGGCCAGTCGCACCTCGAACCCCGGATCGCCGCCCTCGAGCCAGTCGTGCAGGCGGTGGGCGTACCGGTCCATCGAGGGCCAGCGCTCGAGCGGCAGGTCGGGGACGAGGAGGACGCGGGTCATGCGGGATGAGGCGTTGTCGGGTGAGGCGTGGCCGAGTGAGGCGTTGTCGGATGGGGCGTTGTCGGATGAAGCGTTGTCGGATGAGACGTGGCCGGGTGAGGCGTGGCCGAGTGAGGCGTGGCCGAGTGAGGCGTTGTCGGATGAGGCGTTGTCGGATGAGGCGTGGCCGGGTGAGGCGTTACGCTCCATCCGGCAACGTTTCTCTCGACAACGCTTCTCCCGACAACGCCTCTCTCGAAAACGCTTCTCCCGAGAACGCCTCTCTCGAGAACGCCTCTCTCGGCAACGCTTCTCCCGACAACGCCCCTATCCACCGAGAACCTCCCTCCAGAATCCCAACGTCCGTTCCGCAACGGCGTCATCCGAGAACAACTGCATCGCGCGCGCGCGCCCCGCCTGCGCCAGCGGGCGCCGCTGGTCGGGGGCGGCGAGGCGGCGCAGCGCGCCCGACAGGGCCAGGGGGTCGTCGGGCGGCACCACGACGCCCGCGTCGCCGATCACCTCGGGAGTCGCCCCCGCGCTCGTGCCCACCACCGCCACCTCGTACGCCATCGCCTCCGCCGCCACGTGCGCGGCGGGCTCGGCCCACGTCGGCAGGGGGCGCGCCGGCAGCACCAGCACGTCGAGCTCGGGCCAGAGCTTGCGCACGTCCTCGGGCGGCAGCGCACCGGCCCAGCGGATGCGCGCCGCGAGCCGGAGGTCGGACGCGAGCCGCTCCAGCCGCTCCCGGTCGGGACCGTCGCCCACCACCGTCAAGTGCCAGCGGTGGCTGCGGTTCTCGGCCAGCGCCTGCAGCAAAGTATCGACTCCCTTCTCCGGCACCAAGCGGCCGACGCAGCCGATCGCCAGACCCTCGTGGAGCATGTGCTGCGGCTCCGTGGGCACGTGAATACCGAGCTGAGGGATCGCGGCGACGGGCAGGTCGGGCACGACGCGTCGCAGCAGCGCCGCGGCGGCGCCGCTCCCCGCGATCGCGCCCGTGATCCGGCGCAGCATGCGGCGGCGCCGCCGACGTGCCAGCCACGGCAGCGGCAGCTCCACGTTCTGATGGGTGAACAGAATCGCCGGCAGGCCCAGGTGACGGGCGGCTCGCACCGCCTGCTGGGCCGCCGGTGTGGTCGATTCTTCTTCTACCTGCACCAGGTCGGGTCGCTTGTCGCGCAGCAGCGCGTGCAGCGCGCGGCCGCCGAACTTGAGCGCGTCGGCCTCGCCGTGGTGGCGCGCCGGGATGGGGAAGACCTCGACCCCGTTCTGGCGCTCCCACGCGATCTCGATCGTCGTGCCGAGCACCGGGTCGCGCCAGCGCTGCGGGACGCCGACGGTGACGTCGACGCCACGCGAGGCGAGCGCGCGCAGCTTGCCGCGGTTCGAGGCGGAAAGGTAGGCGTGAGAGATGATCAGGACCCGATGCACGACGCTAAAACGCGGAACGCGGAAGTCGGAACGCGGAACAGGCGGGCCGACCCTCGTCATGCTGTTCCGCGTTCCGCGTTCCCACTTCCGCGTTCCCCATTCTCCGTTCCCCGTTATATTGGTTTCTTCGAGGGCCCTTAGCTCAGGTGGTTAGAGCAGCGGACTCATAATCCGTAGGTCCCAGGTTCAAGTCCTGGAGGGCCCACGTAAAGACTGGACGGGTAGACGGACAGACGGGTAGACGGGTAGAGTGCTCATACGGCATCGTGCATAGATCAGCCCTACCCGTCTGCCCGTGTCGCCGTCTACCCGTCTAGCAGTTGGGTGGTTAGCTCAGCTGGTTAGAGCGCCGGTCTCACATACCGGAGGTCACAGGTTCGAGTCCTGTACCGCCCATTAACTTAGCCCCTCACCCCGGCCCCGGGTTGTAGCAGATCAGCCACACTCCCCCCTGTGGCGCCATGTCCCCGCCACCCAAAGCACCGGTATGAGGATTGCTACACCTGTCGTCTTGACGCCACTCGGGCGACAATTTGGGCCCTTTTGGGAACGTGAGCGGGTTGCAGCGGAGGCTCGCCCGCGGCCAACGGGCTGCGGGCGCCGTGGTGCGCGCTCTGCCGCTGTTCCTGATCGCGACCTGCCAGGTCGACAAGCTCACCACCAACCCGCCGCCCATCGCGACGCTCGACGTGGCGCCGGTGCAGGTGCGGGACTCCGCGGCTGCCGGGAGCGCGGCCGCCCGGGCGGATAGCGTCGCCGTCTCGAACGCGGGGCAGGGCACGCTCTCCTGGAGCGTGCGACTCGCGCTCGGCGGCCAATGGCTCTCGGTCAGTCCCAGCGGCGGCGTCGCGCCGGCGATGCTGCACCTCTCCTTCAATCCGGTCGGTCTCGCCAGCGGCGTGTATCGCGACACGCTGCTCGTCATCGCCGAGAATGCCCGCGGCAGTCCGGCGCTCGTGCCGGTCGAGTTCGTCGTGCACCCCTGCAGTGTCGTCCCCATCACGCCCGACGTCGAGCTGCGCGACTCCCTCACCACACACGACTGCTCGGCCCCGCACAAGCCCAACAGTTTCGCGCGCGTGTACGGCTTCACGGCGCGGGCGGGAGACTCAATCTCGGTCGTCATGTCGTCGGCGACGCTCGGGGGCGTCGTGATGCTCGACACGTCGCTCGCCGGACCGGCGCTGACGCAGGGCGTCTGCACCGCCGGCTGCATCCGCTATCAGCCGCTCCAGGCCGGCGGGAATTACCTGATCGAAGCCGCGGCGGGGGCGGGACAGACCGGCCCCTTCACGCTCAGGGTCACGCGGCCCCGCCCGCCCGCGGCGCCGGGGTCGCTGGCCCAGCTGCGCACCGACTCCGTGACGTCTGTTCCCGTCGGCGGCAGCACCGATCAGGCGGGCATCGTGCTGCGTGGGGTCGTGAGCGATCCCGACCTGTCCGATACGCTGCGGCTCGAGGTGGAGGTGCAGCCCGTGGGGACGCCGTTCGCAGGCGCCGCCACCGGGGCGAGCGGCCGGCTGCCGGCCGGAGTGCCCGCGTTCGTCGCCCTGGCGGGGCTCGCCAACAACACCGCGTATCACTGGCAGGCGCGCACCGTGGATCAGACCGAGCGAGCCAGCGCCTGGACCGCGTTCGGCGGAAACCCCGAAACTGACGGCGACTTCGTCACGACCATTCCGCAGCCGCCCGCGCCGCCGACGGACACGGCGCAGTTCCAGAGCGACGGCGCCACCGCCATCCCGGTCGGCGGCACGGCGTCGGGCCGGTCGGTGATCTTCAAGGCGACCGTGACGGACCCGAACCCCGGCGACCAGCTGCGGCTCGAGGTGGAGGTCAAGCCAGTCGGCACCGCCTTCAACGGGGTGGTGACCGGCACCGGCCCAACGGTCGCGAACGGGACGGTCGCCACCGCCGCGGTCGCCGGGTTGAGCGACAACACCGCGTACCATTGGCGGTCGCGCGCGGTGGATCAGACCTCGCGCGCCAGCGCGTGGGTGCCGTTCGGGAACAACGCCGAATCGGCGACGGACTTCCGCGTGGCGGTAGCGGCGACGCAGCTCACCTTCACCGTGCAGCCGACCGCGACGGTCGCGGGCGTCGCCATCAGCCCGGCCGTGCGGGTCGTGGCCCAGGACGCGCTCGGCAATACCCTGACGAGCTTCAACGGGAGCGTCACGGTCGCGCTCGCGTCGAATCCCGGCGGCGACACGCTGTCGGGCACCAAGACGGTCGCGGCGCAGAGCGGCGTCGCCAACTTCGCCGATTTGAGCGTCGCGCACGCGGGCGCGGGCTACACGCTGCAGGCGAGCGCGACCATCAGCGGCACGACGCTCACCGTCACCAGCAACCCGTTCACCATCTCCCCGGCGGACGCCAAGCGCCTGGTGTTCACGGGCCAGCCGAGCACCTCCCCCGCGGGCGCGGCGATCACGCCGGCGATTCAGGTGACGGCGCGCGACAGCTTTGGCAATACGGCCACGGGCTTCGCGGCGAACGTGACGCTCGCCATCGGGAACAACGCCGGCGGGGGAACGCTGTCGGGCACCGCCACCCAGACGGCGGTCGGCGGCGTCGCGAGCTTCTCCGGCCTTACCATTAATAAGGCGGGCACCGGCTACACCCTCACCGCCGCGGCCACGGGGCTCGCGACCGGCACGAGCGCCTCCTTCAACATCACGGCGGCGGCCGCCGGCCAGCTCGCCTTCACCACGGCGCCCTCGAGCGCGGCGCAGAGCGGCGTCCCCTTCGTGCCCCAGCCGGTGCTGCAGGTGGAAGATACCAACGGCAATGCGGTGGCCACGCAGGGGGTGACCGTTACGGCCGCGATCGCGACCGGGCCGGGTGGGGCTGCGTCGGTCGTTTCCAACACGGCGACCACCGACCAGAGCGGACTGGCGACGTTCGCGGGGCTGGCGATCAGCGGCCCGACCGGGAGCTACACGCTCACCTTCACCGCCCCGAAGCTCGCCCCCTTGACGTCGGGCACGATCACGCTCGCGGCCGGTCCGCCGGCGAAGCTCGCCTTCATCACCCAACCGTCCGACACGGCGAGGAGCGGGATCGAGTTGCTGCGCCAGCCGGTGGTCCAATTGCAGGACGCCGCCGGCAATTCGGTGAGCCAGGCCAGTACCTCGGTGACCGCGGCGATCGCGAGTGGCGGCCCCGCGCTCTCGGGCACGAACCCCGTGGCCACGGACGGGTCCGGCCGGGCGACGTTCGTGAACCTGACGATCACCGGCCTGGTCGGGCCCCGGACGCTGAGCTTCTCAGCCGGGACCGGAATTACTTCGGTCACCTCCAGCGACGTGACGGTGGTGGGCGGGACGGCCACGCAGCTCGCGATCAACGCGGGGAACAACCAGACGGTCACGGCCGGCACCGCCCTGCCCGTTCCACCGTCGGTGATCGTGAAGGACGCGAGCGGCAACCCGGTGCCGGGCGTGGCCGTCACGTTTTCCGTCTCCCCGGGCAACGGCACGATCATCGCTGCGAATCAGACGACCGATGCCGGCGGGATCGCCGCAGTGGGGAGCTGGACCCTCAGCACCACCGCGGGAACGAACAAGCTGACGGCCGCGGCACAGGGGCTCAGCGGCAGCCCCGTGACCTTCACCGCCACCGGCACCGCGGGCAATGCCGGAAGCATTGCGGTCCGGGCGGGAGACAATCAGACCGCGACGGTGAACACCGCCGTGGCCACGCCGCCCGCGGTGATCGTGAAGGACGCGAACGGCAACCCGGTGCAGGGCGTGTCGGTCACGTTCGCCGTGGGTCTCGGAAGCGGCAGTATCACGGGCGCGAGTCAGACGACCGACGCAGGCGGCATCGCCGCCGTGGGCAGCTGGACCCTCGGCACGACCGCGGGCGCCAACACGCTGACCGCCACGGCGCCCGGGGTGAACGGCAGTCCGGTCACGTTCACCGCTCAGGGGACGGCGGGCGCGCCCAGCGCGGCCCGCTCGCTCGTGGCGGCCACCCCCGGCACCATCACGGCCTCCACCGGCGCGAGCGCTGCGACGATCACGGTGACCGCGAACGACCAGTTCGGGAATCCGGTGAGCGGCGTGACGGTTGCCCTCGCCGCGACCGGCGCGAACAACGCGCTCGCCCAGCCCACCGGCCCGACGGGCGCGAACGGCCAGGTCACGGGCACGCTCAGCTCGACCAAAGCCGAGATCAAGACGGTGACCGCGACGCTGAACGGCGCCACCGTGGTGACCGCGACGGCGAACGTGAGCGTGTCCGCCGCGGCTGCGGCGGCGATCGCGATCAGCGCGGGCGACCAGCAGGGGGCGACGGTGGGGACCGCGGTGCTGGTGCCGCCTGCAGTGATCGTGCGCGACGCCTTCGGCAATCCGGTGGCGGGCGTCGCAGTGACCTTCGCCCCCGGGACGGGCGGCGGCGGCATCACGGGGGCGGCCCAGACCACCAACGCGAGCGGCGTCGCCGCCGTGACGAGCTGGACCCTCGGCAACACGGCGGGGCCAAACACGTTGACGGCGACATCGGGCACGCTCCAGGGGAGCCCGGTGACATTCAACGCCACCGGAACGGCGGGCGCCGCGGCCCAGATCGCCATCAACGCGGGCGACGGCCAACAGGCGCGAGTGGGGACGGCGGTGCCGATCCCGCCGTCGGCGATCGTGAAAGACCAGCACGGTAATCCGGTCGCGGGGGTCGCGGTCACGTTCGCGCCCGGCACGGGGGGCGGCAGCGTGAACCCGACGAGCCCCGTCACCACCGGCGCCGACGGTATCGCCGCCGTGACCTCGTGGACGCTCGGGACCGTCGCGGGACCCAATACTCTGACCGCGGCCTCCGGCACGCTGGCGGGCAGTCCCGTCACGTTCACCGCGACGGCGACGGCGGGCAACGCCACCCGGCTGGCGATCGTCACGCAGCCGTCCGCCAGCGCGCAGAGCGGCGTCCCCTTCCTGCAGCAGCCCGTGATCCAGCTGCAGGATGGCTCGGGCAACGCGGTGGGCCAGGCCAACGTCGCGGTCGGCGTCAAGATCCAATCGGGCGGCGGCACGCTGGGCGGGACGACGTCGGCCACGACCGGTGCGAACGGCCAGGCGGTGTTCATCAACCTCTCGATCGCAGGCACGCTCGGTCCCCGCACCTTGCGGTTCGGAGCGAGCGGACTCGATAGCGTCACGTCGGCCACGGTGAGCGTGACGGCCGGCACCGCGACTCAAATCGCGATCAACGCCGGTGACGGTCAGTCGGCGACGACGGGCACCGCCGTGGCCAGCCCGCCGTCGGTGATCGTGCGCGACGCGAGCAACAATCCGGTGCAGGGAGTCGGGGTGACGTTCGCACCGGCATCGGGAGGCGGGAGCATTACCGGAGCGGAGCAGACGACGAACGCGAACGGCATCGCGACCGTGGGGAGCTGGACCCTCGGCACCACGGCCGGGACTAACACGCTCACCGCCGCGGCGACCGGTCTCGCGGGGAGCCCGGTGACCTTCACGGCGACGGGAACGGCGGGTCCGGCGGCGAGCCTGGCGAAGTTCTCGGGCGATAACCAGGTGGGTCAGGTCGGCACCACGCTCGCCACGCCGCACACCGTGCTCGTGACCGACGCGCACGGCAACCCGGTGAACAACGTGACGATCACCTGGGCCGCGGCGTCGGGCGGCGGCTCGGTGAACCCGACCTCGTCGGTCACCGACGCCGCCGGGCATGCGTCCACCACCCGCACGCTCGGGCCCACGCCCGGCCAGCAGACGACGACCGCCAGCGCCACCGGTCTCACGCCCGTGACGTTCATCGTCCAGGCGCAGGTGGGCGGCGCCACGCAGATGGCGATCAGCGGCGGGCAGCAGCAGACCGATACCGTGGGGCACACGCTGCCCGTCCCATTGTCCGTGCGAGTGGCTGACGCCCTCAACAACTCGGTCCCGGGCGTGACCATCAGCTGGTCGGTGCTGGACGGCGGCGGCTCGGTCAATCCGCTCACCTCGACCACCAACACGAGCGGCATCGCGTCGACCAACTGGACGCTCGGCACCGCGATGACGCCGACGGACAGCACGCAGACGGCGCAGGCGACGGGCGTCGGATCCGCGCTCAGCTTCACGGCCTTCACGGTGCCGGGAGCGGTGAGCCCCACGCAAACCAGCGTGGTCGCCGCGCCCGCAACGATCACCGCGTCGAGCGGCGCCGGCGCGAGCACGATCACCGTCACGGCGCGGGACCAGTACGGCAACGTCATCAAGGGCAAGACGGTCACGCTGGCGGTGACCGGGAACAACAACGCTCTCACGCAACCGTCCGGACCGACCGGAACGAACGGCGTCGCGACCGGCGCACTCAGCTCCACGCTCGCCCAGAGCAAGACGGTATCGGCCACGGTGGGAACGGTGGCGATCGCCCAGCAGGCGACGGTGACCGTGACGCCAGCGGCCGCCGACACGCTCGCCTGGCTCGTGCAGCCCAGCAACGTGGCCGCCGGCGCCCATATCACACCGGCGCTGCAGGTCGAGGTGCGTGATCAGTTCGGTAATCGGGTCACGGCGGCGACGGCCGGGATCACACTCGCCATCGGAACGAATGCGGGCGGCGGCGCCCTCACCGTTACCCCGCGCACTGCGGTGAGCGGCGTGGCGACGTTCGACGACGCCAGCATCGACAAAGCAGGCTCGGGCTACACCCTCGTGGCGAGCTCGGGCGGGCTCGGCCCGGTCACGAGCAATCCCTTCAACGTGAGCGCCGCCGCCGCCACGTCGATCGCGCCCAGCGCCGGGAGCAGCCAGGCGGGCACGGTCGGGACGCCCGTCCAGACGCCGCCTGCGGTGATCGTACGCGACCAGTTCAACAACCCGGTGGCCGGCGTCGCGGTGACGTTCACGCCGGCGGCGGGGAGCGGCAGCGTGAGTCCAACCACGCCGATCCCGACGAACGCGAGTGGCGTGGCGGCGTTGACGTCGTGGACGTTGGGCACCACGCCCGGCTCGAACACCTTGACGGCGACCTCCTCCGGTCTCTCGGGCAGCCCGGTGACGTTCACGGCCCAGGGGGCCGCCGGCCCGGCGACGCAGATCGCGGTGAACGGCGGCAGCGGGCAGGTCGCCGCGGTCGGCACCGCTGTCGCCACGCCGCCCTCGGTGATCGTGCGCGACCAGTTCGCTAATCCGGTGGCGGGCGTCGCGGTCACGTTCAGCACGACCGGCGACAACGGGACGGTAGACCCGGCCGGCGCGGTCACGACCAACGCGAGCGGCATCGCCGCGCTGAGCTCCTGGACCTTGGGCACGACGGCCAAGACCGACACGCTGCGCGCGACAGCGGCCGGGCTCGCCGGCAGTCCCGTCACGTTTACGGCGACGGCGACGGCGGGAGGCCCGAGTGCGGCGCAATCCACGGTGGCGGCCGCGCCCGAAACGATCACGGCGGGTCTCGGGGCCAGCACCATCACCGTGACCGTGCGCGATGCCAACGGGAATCCGGTGAGCGGCGCGACGGTGACGCTGGCGGCGACGCCCACGACGGGCAACACGCTGACTCAGCCGGCGGGGACGACCAACGGGAGCGGGCAGATCACCGGCTCCCTGAGCTCGACCGCGGCGGGGGCGAAGACCGTGACCGCCACGGTGAACGGTACCGTCACCGTCGCCCAGACCGCGACCGTGACCGTGAACCCAGCCGGCGCGAGCGCGAGCCAATCGCTTGTGGCGGCCTCGCCGGGCACGATCACGGCGAGCACCGGGTCGAGCACCAGCACGATCACCGTGACCGTGAAGGACGAGAACGGCAACCCGGTCTCCGGCGCGACGGTGACCCTCGCGGCGGCGCCCACCACGGGGATCACCTTGACGCAGCCGGCGGGGACGACCAACGCCAGCGGGCAGATCACCGGCGCCCTGAGCTCGACCGCGGCGGGGGCGAAGACCGTGACGGCCACCGTGAACGGCTCCGTCACGGTCACGCAGACGGCGACGGTCACGGTGAGCGCCGCCGCGGCGGCCAGCATCGCGCCGCATGCGGGCAACGGCCAGACGGCGCCCGCCGGCACGGCCGTTCTCGTTCCACCGTCCGTGATCGTGACCGATGCATTCGGCAACCCGGCCTCGGGCGTGTCGGTGACGTTCGCGCCGGGGCCCGCGAGCGGGAGCGTCACCGGCGCCACACAGACGACCGACGCGAGCGGGATCGCCACCGTGGGCGGCTGGACGCTGTCCACCACGGCGGGATCCAATACGCTCACGGCCTCGTCGGGCGCGCTCTCGGGCAGCCCCGTGACGTTCACCGCGACTGGCACTGCCGGGCCGGCGGCGCAGATCGCGGTCAACGGGGGGAACAATCAGACCGCGACAGTGGGCAACGCCGTCCCGATCGCGCCCTCGGTCATCGTCCGCGATCAGTTCGGTAATCCGGTGGCGGGCGTCGCGGTCACGTTCACCCCGGCCGCGGGGAGCGGGACCGTGAGTCCTACCAGCCCGGTCACGAGCGATGCGAGCGGCATCGCCGCCGTGACGTCGTGGACGCTCGGCGCCACCGCCGGCACCGACACGCTGCGCGCCACTGCGACCGGACTGGCGGGAAGCCCGGTGGTGTTCCTCGCCACCGCGACTGCGGGCGGCCCGAGCGCGTCGCAATCATCGGTGGCAGCAGCGCCGGCGACGATCACGGCGGGCTCAGGCTCGAGCACGATCACCGTGACGGTGCGGGACGCCGGCGGCAATCCGGTGAGCGGGGCGACGGTGACGCTCGCCGCCACGCCGACCACGGGCAACACGCTGACGCAGCCGGCCGGCACCACCGACCTGAACGGCCAGGTGACGGGGACGCTGAGCTCGACGGCGGCCGGGACGAAGACGATTACGGCCAGCGTGAACGGGACGGTGACGGTCACGCAGACCGCGACGGTGAACGTGACCTCGGCGGCGGCGACGACGATCGCGGTGCATGACGGCAATGGCCAGACGGCGCTAGCGGGCACCGCCGTGCCGATCCCGCCCTCGGTGCTCGTGACCGACGAGTTCGGCAATGCAGTGGCCGGCGTCGCGGTGACGTTCGCAGTGGCGCCCGGGAACGGGACGATCACGGGTGGGAGCCAGACGACGAACGCGAGCGGGGTGGCCACGGTGGGGAGCTGGACGCTGAGCCCGACCGCAGGGCAGAACACGTTGACGGCCTCTTCCGGCACCTTGTCAGGCAGCCCGGTGACCTTCAGCGCGACGGGGACGGTTGGAGCAGCGGCCACGATCGCGGCGAATAGTCCCACGAGTCAGACCGCGCCGGCGGGGACGGCCGTCAGCTCGCCGCCGTCGGTGCTCGTGAAGGACGCGAATGGGAACCCGGTGGCGGGCGTCGCGGTGACGTTCGCGGTGGCGCCGGGGAACGGGACGATCACGGGTGGGAGCCAGACGACGAACGCGAGCGGGGTGGCGACGGTGGGAAGCTGGACGCTGAGCGCCACGGCGGGCCCGAACACGCTCACCGCCACCTCGACCGGCTTGAGCGGGAGCCCCGTGAGCTTCAGCGCGACGGGGACGGCGGGCACGGCGGCCACGATTGCGGCGAACAGTGTGACGAGCCAGTCGGCCCCGGCGGGTACGGCGGTCAGTACGCCACCGTCGGTGATCGTGAAGGATGCGAACGGGAATCCGGTGGCGCAGGTGGCGGTGACGTTCGCGGTGGCGCCGGGGAACGGGACGATCACGGGTGGGAGCCAGACGACGAACGCGAGCGGGGTGGCGACGGTGGGGAGCTGGACGCTGAGCCCGACGGCGGGGCAGAACACGCTGACGGCCACGTCGGGGACGTTGTCCGGCAGCCCGGTCACGTTCACGGCGACCGGCTCGGCGGGGCCGGCGGCTACGATAGTGAAGAGCTCGGGGGACAATCTCACTGGGCAGGTGGCCACCCGCCTACAGACGCCGCACGTCGTGCTCGTGAGCGATGCGAACGGCAATCCTGTATCGGGGGTCACGGTCACGTGGGCCGCGGCGTCGGGGGGCGGGTCGGTCGATCCGGCGACGTCGACCACCGATGCCAACGGGCATGCCCAGACGTTCCGGACGCTCGGTCTCCTGATCGGCACCCAGACCACCAGTGCGACGGCGACGATTGGGGGTACGGCCACCACTGTGACGTTCACCATCACCGCGACCGCCGCGGGCGCTTCCCAGATGAGTGCGGCCGGCGGGGACGGCCAGACGGGCACCGTCGGGACCACCCTACCGACGCCACTCTCCGTCCGGGTGGCGGATGTATTCGGCAATCCCGTCGCGGGCGTGACGGTCACCTGGACGCCGGCGAGCGGCAGCGGGTCGGTCAATCCTACTACCACGACGACCAATACGAACGGAATCGCCACGACGACGTGGACGCTGGGCACTCGGGCGGGAACGCAGACCACGCAGGCGACAGCTGCCGGGTCGCCCGTCACGTTCACCGCGACGGCGAGCCCGGGGCCGCCTACGCAACTCGTGTTGACGACGCCGCCGTCCGCGAGCGCGCAGAGCGGGGTGCCGCTCGCGCAGCAGCCCCAGGTTCAGCTCGAGGACGCCAATAGCAACTCCGTAGGCCAGGGTGCCGTGGTCGTGACCGCGACGGTGACGCCGGGAGGGGCCACGGCGACCAACGCCAGCGCGACCACTACGACGAGCGGAGCGGCGACGTTCAGCGGGCTCACGCTGAGTGGAACGGCGGGGAGCTACACGCTGGGCTTCGGCAGCGGCACCCTCACGCCGGCCAGTGCTGCGATCACGCTGGCGGCGGGCGCGGCCGCCACGATCGCGGCGAATAGTGCCACGAGTCAGACCGCGCCGGCGGGGACGGCCGTCAGCTCGCCGCCGTCGGTGCTCGTGAAGGACGCGAATGGGAATCCGGTGGCGGGTGTGGCGGTGACGTTCGCGGTGGCGCCGGGGAACGGGACGATCACGGGTGGGAGCCAGACGACGAACGCGAGCGGGGTGGCCACGGTGGGGAGCTGGACGCTGAGCCCGACCGCGGGGCAGAACACGCTGACGGCCACGTCGGGGACGTTGTCAGGCAGCCCGGTCACGTTCACGGCGACGGGGACGGCGGGGGCGGCGGCGACGATCGCGGCGAACAGCCCGCCGAGTCAGACCGCGCCGGCGGGGACTGCGGTCGGCTCACCGCCGTCGGTGATCATCAAGGATGCCAACGGGAACCCGGTGGCGGGTGTGGCGGTGGCGTTCGCGGTGGCCCCGGGGAACGGGACGATCACGGGCGCGAGCCAGACGACGAACGCGAGCGGGGTGGCGACGGTGGGGAGCTGGACGCTAAGCCCGACCGCGGGGCAGAACACCCTGACGGCCTCATCGGGGACGTTGTCCGGCAGCCCGGTGACGTTCACGGCGACGGGGACGGCCGGAGCCGCGGCGACGATCGCGGCGAATAGTCCCACGAGTCAGACGGCGCCGGCAGGGACCGCCGTCAGTTCACCGCCGTCAGTGCTCGTGAAGGACGCGAACGGGAACCCGGTGGCGGGCGTCGCGGTGACGTTCGCGGTGGCGCCGGGGAACGGGACGATCACGGGTGGGAGCCAGACGACGAACGCGAGCGGGGTGGCCACGGTGGGGAGCTGGACGCTGAGCCCGACCGCGGGGCAGAACACCCTGACGGCCTCATCGGGGACGTTGTCGGGCAGCCCG
>WNFY01006133.1_pt1 | contig 16187 bp, 12 predicted proteins | sample 5400091 | NCBI WGS metagenome assembly WNFY01 (sample SAMN13153364, study PRJNA577476) | soil metagenome | isolation source: 60 cm soil or saprolite under grassland replicate 1 | place: USA:California | collected 2016-06-15
TTCTCCGGCACCTGGAAGAACGCCGATACTAAGACTCGAGGCCTCACTACTGTCAGGGTCAGGACAGCGGGAGAATCTGTGTGGGTGCGTGCCTGGGGTGTGTGTCATCCCACCGACTGCGACTGGGGAGAAGTGTCGGGAAATGCATTTGCGCCAGGTGTCTCCACCGATCCCACCAGCAGCGCGCAAAAGGTGACCGCTCTTTTCGAGACCAGTTTCAGCAACACCCTGCTCACGCTTAGTCAAAGCGATGACGATGAACTCGAAGCCGACACTCAGACTCACTTCACCGACAATAGCGGCCGCTCCAGTTACTCTGCCACCTACACACTCCGGCACTAGCCTGTTCGAATGGTGGGTGATCCACAAGCACCTGCTCGTGGATCATCCCTTCTTTATGCAGTGAACCGTTCGAATGAACTCGCTTGGTCGGCGCCACCGACAAAAGGCACCAGGAAATATTCAAACGCAATCTGGTTCTTATCTACGGTCACTCGAAGGAATCCGGGTTCTGCTTCGTTGAAGTTTTCGAGCTTCACATCGGGCACTTTGGTCTGATATGGCAGTCGCTCATTCTTGAGGTCTTTCTGGATGCGATGCATGCTGCGTGCGTCGTCCGCGTACCCACTGGCACCAGCCACGATGTAGGGAATTGTTCTTGCCTTGTTGGTCTTAGGATCTTTCACCTTTCGCGAGAACCGCTGGTAGTTGTGGACATGGCCGGAAATAACAGCGTCAGGCAATCGTCCGCTTGCTGCCACAGCCCGATCAAGCGCGTTCAAGATGTCCGGACATCCTCCATGCGCAGAGTCGAGCGAATAAGGAGGGTGATGCACAGTCACGATCAATTTCTTGCTGGAATCTGCATTCCTCAGTTGGTTCTCGAAGTAGAACTGTTGATCGCTGCGGCCGCGCGCATCCAGGCTTCCCTCAACATTCGAATACAAGCCGACAATCGTCACAAACGGAGCTTCCAAGGTCCAATACGGATAGGGCTGCGTCATTGACATTCGATACGGGCTGGCATGGCGAGGGGTCGAATCGCAGAAATTTTCCGAGAACCCAAAAAGGGAAGGCTCGGTATCGGGCGTGTCTCCTTTGCGCACGTGCGTATCGCCATCGTGGTTGCCGGGAATGGCAAAGATCAGCGCAGGATAGTACTGATAGGGCTCATAAAACTCGGTTTTGTAGAGCTTTTGTTGCCCGTTGAAATAGATCACATCGCCGACAATGTACATGAAGCGTGGAGAATCTTTTTCAGCCGCATTGCGAATCTGTCGCTCCATGGCTTCGGCGATAGCCTCCTGGGTCGCCGTGCCGTGCACTCCGCCAACGTCGCCAACACAGTGAAACACCAGGCGCTTTTCAGTCTCGGCTGCCAGGCTCGCATCAGGATCGAAAACACTCAATGGGACCGCCAGCTGTTGCGGAGCGGGATTGGGAACGGGCTCGAAGCGAGTCATATCTTTTAGTCCAGCCACAGGGTCGCCAGTTTCCCGTCTTGGCTTTCCGACTTTCCCGTGCCGCGTAAGGTGAGAAGGGATTGGAAGAGGGTGAGTTGCTGCATGTGCCATATGCTTTTTCCTTTCGGAGATTTTTCCAGAGTTGTCCTGCTGGCGGGGAAGGCGCTAAGTGTACACCTGGAGGGCGGTGGAAAATATAACAATAGAATTAATTTACAAAGTCCGGAATTACTAAACCGCTCAATCGCCGCATGTGCGGACGCCAACCCTGTGCTGTCGGCAAAGGCGGAGACAAGCGCGCGTCGAAGTCCGTGCTGTTTCTAAAGGCGCAGGTAACGCCCACTTACCATGTAAAATCAGCGATGTCGCGGCAACCCACGCTCATGGAAGTGCTAAAAAAGCTTTTCGAGACTCATTTTGGCTTGCCCGTCGAACAGGTGCAGCCCATTCAGGGGCAACTGGGAGGTTCCGGGCGCAAGATTCTCCGGCTCACCGCGAAAGAAAACCGTGCGATTGGCATTCTCTACGACGTGCGCGAAGAGAATGCTGCTTTTCTGGAATTTTCCAGGCACTTCAAGCGCCATGGGCTTCCTGTACCGGAAATCTACGCAGACGACCTAGATCGCGGCGCCTACCTGGAAGAAGACCTCGGCGATATGACGCTGTTCGATCTGGTATCCGCAAACCGCATAGAAGGAGAGATTGCTCAGCCGGCGGTTGACGCCTATCGCAAAGCCTTATCGGAGTTACCCCGCTTTCAAGTCGAGGCAGGCCGCGATCTGAATTACAAAGTCTGTTATCCCCGAGGCAGCTTCGATCGTCAGTCCATCGCCTGGGACACTATTTCGATGTTCTTTCCGGATTCATTCCGCTCGACCGCGAAGCCTTCATGCGGCATTACTACGCTTACGTTTATGTGCGCATTATGCAGGCCCTCGGCGCTTATGGTTTTCGTGGATTTTACGAGCGCAAAACCCATTTTCTGCAAAGCGTTCCTTATGCGCTGAAGAATGTCCGCTGGCTGCTTCACAATGTGGATTTACCACTGGCCCTGCCCACTTTGATGGAAGCCTTTAGCAGCATGCTGGGATCGGAAAAACTGCAGGGCCTCTCCCCCGACTCCGAGCATGTTCAATCGGTATTAGCCAAGCCCGAGGGCCTGACAGTCCGAGTATTCAGCTTCTCGTTTCACCGCGATCTGCCGAAAGATGAGTCTGGAAATGGCGGTGGCTTCGTCTTTGACGGCAGGGGCCTACCCAATCCCGGTCGTGAAGAACGTTTTAAACAACTCACGGGGAAAGATGCTCCAGTAATCGAATATTTGAATGAACAGCCAAGCGTGCATCAGTTTCTGGCGAACGCTGAGGCGCTGGTGGATTCAAGCATCAGCACTTATCAGAGTCGCGGGTTCAAGGACCTGATGGTCTCGTTTGGATGCACCGGCGGCCAACATCGCTCCGTGTATCTGGCGGAGCAACTCACGGGCTGGCTGCGTGAACGCAATGGCCTCCAGGTTGTAGTCCGGCACCTAGGACTGGAGCGCCTCGGAAAATGAACGCAATGGTTCTGGCCGCGGGTCTGGGCACGCGTCTGCGCCCATTGACCGATACTAGTCCCAAAGCACTCGTCGAAATTGGTGGCCGCACGCTTTTGGAGATCACGCTCACCCGCTTGCGCTCATTTGGGGTTCAAGATGTCATCATCAACGTTCATCACTTCGGCCAAGTGATTGCTGACTACCTGCAGGCGAACGGTAACTTCGGAATGCATGTTGAAATCTCTCGCGAAGATGTGCTGCTCGATACCGGTGGAGGCCTAAAGAAAGCTGGGTGGTTCTTTGGCGACAGTGTCGAGCCTTTCATCCTGCACAATGTTGATGTGATCAGCAACATTGACCTGGAGCGCATGGTACAGGCGCATGTCCGAGACGGGGCATTGGCAACGTTGGCAGTAAAGCATCGCGAGAGTTCCCGTTACCTGCTCTTCGACGACAACGCCGAACTGTGCGGACGGCGTCATGGCCAGGAGACCGACCTGATTCGTGCGGCTCGAACCGTGCAGCCCTTGGCCTTCTGCGGCATCCACGTGATTTCCCACCGGCTGCTGGCAATGCTCAACGAAGAAGGAGCATTCTCCATTGTGGATGCTTACCTGCGCCTTGCGGGCGCCAGTGAGAAAATCCTAGCCTTCCGCGCCGACGAGTACTATTGGCGTGACCTTGGGCGGATCGAGAGCGTGCAGCAGGCCGAGCAGGATTTCCAACAAAATAGTTTCTGATAGTCTGCCGCAATCGCGTTCGGGCGTTTATGCTTGGTTTACCATCATTTTAACGAGTGCTTAGATGAATGCCGTGAGCCTGAAAGAGCCGTGGGAAGGCAAAGTCGTTGAAGGGAAGTATCCTCTGCTGGAACTTCTGGGGAGCAGTGCACGCGGGCCAGTCTTTCGAACCGAACTGAAAAAACCGGACGGCTCCCAAAGGGCAGCTATCAAGCTAATCCCTATCACGCCTGAGAACGTTGAACCGCAACTTTCACTCCTGCGTTCGACGATGGAACTAACGCATCCCAACCTGATTAATATCCTTGAAGTCGGTCAGTGCCAGATCAAGGGTGGTTCGGCGATTTACGTGGTGATGGAATACGCCGATGAGAATCTTGCTCAGGTGCTTAAGTCGCGTGCCCTAACCGCGAGCGAAGCCGGACAGATGCTCCCGCCGTTGGTTGAGGCTCTGTCGTATCTGCACCGAAAAGGAGTTGTCCACGGACGGATTCAGCCCCCCAACATCATGGCCGTGGGAGAGACGCTGAAACTCTCAAGCGATTGTGTTCGCAAGGTTGGTGACGTCGCAAAACCGCAAGAGGCAAGCGCAGCTCGATACACAGCACCGGAGGGTGCCAAGAACATTCCAGCTTCTGACGTCTGGTCTCTAGGTGCCACCTTGGTCGCAGCGTTGGCGAGTGAGTCGCACGGCCAGCCGTCTGAACAGCAACTCACGTTAGTGCCAATTTCAGTTCCGGAACCGTTCCACCGCATCGCTCGCGAGTGCTTGCGGGTGAGTCCGGGTGATCGTTGCACGCTGGAACAAATCGAGAGCTGGATGGCTCCAAAGCCTGTCTCAGTTCCAGCAGCAATAGAACCTCGAATCCCGCAACGAGGCAGGGCTTGGAAGCTCGTCGCAGGCTTGACGCCTCCTAAGTCCGCTGATCAAGTTGACGCAACTGAGCCTTCATCTCGTCCCGCCCCGGCCGCTGAAGCGCAGAAGGGAACTGTGCCAGGTTCTGTGGCCGAGCGCGTCCTGCCGAACGTTTCACAGGGCGCGCGCAATACGATCCAGGGAAAGATTAGAGTTGCGGTCCGACTCAACGTGGATGCCAGCGGGAATGTGACTGAGGCGAGGCTCACCTCTCCGGGTCCGAGCAAGTATTTCGCGAATCAAGCGCTCCAATCCGCCCATCGCTGGAAATTCAAACCGCGGCAAGTGGATGGGCAGCCGTCCGCGAGCACGTGGCTCCTGAAATATCAATTCGGTCGTAGTGGAACCGAAGTCATACCATCCGAGACCCAGTAGTCTTCCAGAAGCCACTTTCTTGAAAGGACGCAATTCGACACAAGATGGCCTGTCTCTCTTAGGGACGGTATCACGGTCTTGGAGAGGCTGATTGAGACTCAGCGTCGTTTAAGCGCTTCGAGTTCTTCCAGGGTCCGGGGCCAATCCTTTCCCAGTAGGCGGGAAAGGCTACGATCAGCCAGCACCTTGCCGCCGGTCTGGCAGCGCGGGCAATAGTTGGTTTCATTGTCGGCGTAACGAATACGCTGGACCGGATCGTCGCAGCGCGGACATGGTTGCCCATATCGGCCATGCACGGCCATCTCTTTGCGGAAGGCCGTCACTTTTTCAGGGAACTGCTTTCTCGCTTCCGTCTGAAGCTGATCCATCCACCTTTGCAGTGTTGAGCGGGCTGCGACGAAAAGGCGCTCCCATTCTTCCGCACTTAATCTCCGTGTGAGGGTGATGGGCGAGAGCTGGGCCGCGTGTGTGCGGTTTTCAGCCGTGAGCGCGGCCTGAAATGCCGCAAGGTCGCTAGCGAACACGTCAATGCCGCCGGGATCTAATTCACGCAAACCGTCCTCACCCTTAATCACGTGTAAAGAAGCGCGGCGCCTAGCACCAGCTTCCGTCAGCACTAGCGAGCCTTTCGGAAAATCGAGGGCTGCGAGTTGATTGCGGCCACCTAACTTTGCTCCAACCGACCGCCAATGCAGCCGTCCGGCAATCATCAAGTGAAGGACCAGCCAGAGGTCGCCTTCTAGTCCAATCGCAATGCGTTTTCCAATGCGCCTCAGCTCGCGTACCCTGCGTCCTTCAACACTCGCAATCGGCGGATCAACGGTGCGCAGCAGAAATGGACTCGCCAGCCGCACATGTCCGATAGGCTCGCCAACAATGCGCGGTTCCAGCGCAGTCATGTAAGCGGAGATGTCGGGCAGTTCGGGCATCAGAAATTACATTCGGATTGCATTTCGCCCACTTGAACAGCTCATCTGCGACCCGCGCATGTTTCGGAACAGCGGGGTAGCAACTTTTTACCTCTGTCTGCAGGCAAGGTACACATACCGCAACAGGCGTTTCTCCGATGTAAGGGTGTGAACGCACGCCAGAAATCGCTGCAGACCTTCGTAATTGGCAAGCCCTTCCGCAGCAATCAATCGATCTTTCACTTTCTCCCTGGCCGCGCGCCATCGTTTTGCTACGCCGGCTGCCTGATCGCAGGTCTCGGTCGTGCTCTTCACACGAAATCCGGCCGCTTCGAGCAGACGTTCGTTTTCGCCAGGTGGACTAAAGGCGTAATAACCTATCGAGCTGCGGGTCGCAATCTCTTCGTTGGAAAGAAGTCCGCCGACCACAAGGGCATCGCTATACAGCAAAAGTCCGCCTGGCTTGATCACTCTGTAAATTTCCGCAAGCACTGCCGAGCGTCGGGGAATGTGACAAAGGACATCGTTAGAGAAGACTGCATCAAAGCTGCAATTTTCAAATGGCAGCGTGCCAGAAACATCGCACTCCTCAAACTTAGCAATGGAAGTGAGGCCTGCCTGGCTCGCGAGTTGGTTGGCATTCCGAATCCCATGCGAATTTAGATCCAGGCCAGTGATTTGGCAGCCAACTTTCTCGGCTAGACGCAATGCGTACCGGCCTGAGCCGCAGCCAATTTCCAGAACTCGGCACTCAGCCGTAAGCTCTAACAGCTTTGGGATGCTATTCGACTCTTCGGTCGTGACCCAACTCGTCTGTCCAAGGTCTTCCCCGTAGGTTTCGGTCCGAACCTGGCGATAGACGCCCTGCTCATAATTTCCATAGGCGCTGTCGTACAGATCCACCTTCGCCGCCATGCTCAGTCCTCCATATCAAACGGGCTCGGACAACGCGTGCTGGCCGCCCAGCCCACAAAAACGCCGACCTGTCAGCCCGCCACTTCCCGCACGCCCATTTTACTGGCATTATGCTTATGCACAGCTTTATCTGCGCCATGTCGTCCCAAACCATCATCGGACCCATATCCGGCCTCGGCTCGGGTGTCTTTCCAAGCCTGATTTTCGTGCAGGGGACCGAGCAGCGGACGCTCTATCTCGACCACAGCCCCTTCAGCGTTGGCCGCAAGATGGAGAAGGACCTAGTCATCGCTGACCCGCGGGTCTCGCGCGACCACGCCATCATCGTCTCAGAGAATGGGCAGTTTTTCGTCGTGGACGAGGGCAGCAAGCATGGCACCTTCGTTAACGGCGAGCGTGTGCAGCGGCAGGTGCTCGAGCGCAACGACCGCATCGAGTTCGGCGCGCGTGACACGATATACGCAGTCTTCCATCCGCAGCATGTCACCACCAACACTGCTCGCGACTTTCTGAGCCAGATTTCAGGAATCCAGATTTCCAACGAAGTCACCGACCTGGAGAAGCTGACGATTTTCCTGGAAGCCGCGCGCAAGCTCAACACTACAGGCGTGCTGGATGAAATTCTGCTCACTCTGCTCGACGTTACTCTAAAGCTGACCGGCTCTGAGCGGGGCTATGTTTTCCTTAAAGCTTTGGATGGTAAGCTGCGGCTGGCTGCGGGGCGAAATTCCAAAGGTGACCTCCTGCTGGATGACACCACGATTTCGCATTCGATTCTGGAAGACGCACTGCGCGCGAATTCAGAATTTCTACTCACTGACACCAGTCAGTCCCTCGATTTGACTGGCCGCCAAAGCATCGTTGCCTACGATCTTCGTACGGTCATTTGTATTCCCCTTCGCAAAACGCAGGTGCAGACACGCGCGCGCGAAGGTGGACCTGCTCCGGCCAGCGACGCTATGGGCGCTCTTTACGTCGATTCGCGCTTTGCATCTCGCGACATTTCCAAAGTAAGTGGCGACATTTTGCACGTGGTCGCTACAGAGGCCGCGTCTCTGATTGAGAACGCGCGCCTGGTCCAAGCTGAAGAAGAGTCACGGCGTTATCAGCAGGAGCTCTCGATTGCCGCATCCATTCAGCAGCGGCTCATGGCGGTGACCATTCCTGAAGTACCTTACGCCAGTCTTCAGGGCAAGAATCTTTCTTGTAAGGAAATCGGCGGCGACTTTTTCGACGTCGTCAACACCGAAAACGGCCTGGCCGTGGTGTTAGCTGATGTGGCTGGTAAAGGTGTTTCGGCCGCCATACTCGCCTCCACTTTGCAAGGCATGATTTACTCGCAATTGGTCGCACAGACTCCTCTCATCGAGATTGTTGCCTCCGCCAATCGATATCTCACCAGCAAGCGGATCGGCGAAAAATATGCCACCGTGATCATTGCCTGTCTTCGCCGCGATGGCGAACTCGAATATGTGAACTGTGGCCATGTTCCGCCGCTTCTAGTTTGCGGTGGGGAAGTCATTCGACCGTCGCACGGCTGCCTGCCCGTAGGCTTGCTGGCCGACGCAACCTATGAGAGCGACCGCTACAGCCTGCACGCCGGCGATCGCCTGGTCCTTGTCACTGACGGCGTTACCGAAGCCGAAAACGCTGAAGGCGAATTTTTCGACAACGACCGATTGGAAGTAGCGGCTAAGCGGGGCGACATGACGGAGATTTTCGCCGCCGTTTCGGAGTTCTGCGGCAGCACGCCCCTGAGTGATGACTGCACCGTGGTCGAGATGACTTTTTTCGGCGAATAATCAAATGCGCGCATTCAGTTTCTTCATCAGTATCCTATTTTGCATCCCAGCCACTGCCCAGACCGATCCAATCGAACCAGAGACCGTCGCGCGCATCGTCGGTTACTCGCTCACCCGTGGTGGGGCATCTGATTTTCTCGAAACGCTTACCGACACGATCGGAGGCCGGATTACCGGCAGCAAAGAATCGCGAGCAACTGCGGACCTGATACTTAAAACCCTGAAGGATGCTGGTTTCAACAACGCTCATTTTGAGGAATACCATTTCACGCCGGGCTGGCAGAAGGGGACTGTCAGCGGGGAACTCGTGGCTCCCATCCATCGCAGCCTTCTCGTCGGGACCTACGGCTGGGTTCCGGGTACTCCCAGGCCGATTGAAGTGCCGGTCACAGACCTTGGCGCCATTGACAGTGGCCATCCCACAATTCCTCCCGACGTGCGCGGCGCGGCGGTACTTGTAGATTTGCGGAGTAACGCGCTCTCCACAACGTACGTGGGAACTCGCATGCACATCTCTCAACAAGTGGCCCAAGCGGGAGCGGCGGCCATGCTGATCGTCTCCGATAAACCCGACCGTATGCTGTACACATCCGCCTTTCTCTTCTACCCTCGCGGTCCGCTGCCTGTGCTCTCGATCGCGAACGAAGATGCCGCCTTGCTCCGGCGTCTGCGCAATAAAGGCGAGGTGAAAATCAGACTGGATGTGCAGAACTCATTCATTGATCACGCAGTCACTGAACGCAATGTGGTTGCAGACCTGGAGGGCAGCGATCCGAGTCAAATGGTTTTGTTGACCGCCCACTTCGATTCGTGGGACGCGGCCCAAGGCGCGAATGACAACGGCGCGGGCGTTGCCGCGGTGCTCGACGCCGCGCGGATCCTGAAATCCATGGGGCTGCGTCCCCGTCACACGATTCGGTTTGCATTTTTTTCGGGAGAAGAGCAGTCCGACTTGGGTTCGAAAGCCTACGTCGAACAACACAAGGGCGAGCTCGATAATTTATGGGCAGTCATTAACACCGACCACGGCGCCCAGGCTCCGCTCGGACTTCAGCTCTATGGCCGCGACGACCTGCGATCTGCGACAGAAAGGGCGCTGAAGCCATTGGCGTCAATTGCCGCCAACCAAATTATTATGGATGCCGCCTTCGACTCCGACGAGGAGGCGTTCATGGTTGTGGGCGTGCCGACCTATTCGATCGCAGTCGAGGACGGCGACTACAATTTCCGCCACCACACCATCATTGATACCTTCGAGCGTATCGATCCGCGCATGCTCGGATTGCAAACCGCCATTATGGCGGTGTCCGGGTATTCCTTTGCCAATGCGCCAGAGCGTCCAGGCAAGCGACTTTCACCTTCCGAAGTTCACGATCTGCTGGTTCGGACCGGCCTCGAGTCACTTTACGAACTCGATTATCCCGACAAGAAACCGTATTGAGAATTTCTCCGATCTTACGGGATCTCTCCCTGCGTTCTCTGCGGTTAAAAGCTTTTGTACCGCTGGCCCACCCGAACAATGGAGCGAACTGCGCGAACTAGACGCGGATTTGTACCGAGCACGGAACCAGGTCCGTGGTGCATCCGTATAATGTCCCAGCGGAACTCACTGCGTGACGACGATCACTACTCCCACCGCTACGCTCTCCGGGCGCCAATCAGCGCTGAAGACCGGCATGGCCATCGTGTGGGCCATCGCGATAGCCAAACTCATATTTCACATCTACTTCAATAACCGTTACGGCTACTTTCGCGACGAATTCAATTACATCGCGTGCGGTGACCATCTCGTCTGGGGATACGTGGATCAGCCCCCGCTGATTCCGTTTCTAATTCACATGTCCCGCGCCATGCTGGGCGATTCGCTGCGCGCGATTCGCTTTATTCCGGCGCTGGCATCATCGTTGCTGGTGGTACAAACGGCTTTGATTGCGCGGGAACTCGGCGGCCGTCGTTACGCGCTTCTCTTGAGTGCAATTACGGTTGTGATCGCGCCGCAGTATCTCTCGAATGCCAGTCTGCTAGGAACAAACTGCCTGGAGCCGAATTTGTGGATGGGTTGCGCCTACTTTGTGATTCTTGCCATCAAACGCAACGATCCGCGCTATTGGTTCTGGTTTGGTGTTGTTGCCGGAATCGGATTGGAAGAGAAATATTCGATCGCGCTATTTGGGTTCGGCGTTGTCGTGGGCCTGCTCCTGACTGAGCATCGCCGAGTTCTTTTGAACAAGTGGATTTGGCTCGGCGGCCTCGCCGCATTCCTAATCTTTCTGCCGAATCTGTTGTGGAACATTCATTACGACTGGCCATTCCTCCAACTCATGCGCGGCATTCGCGCCGAGGGCCGCGATGTGGTGCTTCCAGCAGGGCAATACTTCTTTCAGCAAACGCTGTTGGTGAACCCGCTGACCGCACCTATTTGGATCACTGGATTGATCACATTGCTTTTCTCGTCGCGGCTCAAGCCCTACCGCGTGCTCGGTATCAGCTATCTGGTCTGCTACACCGCATTTTTCCTGTTGCATGGAAAGAACTACTATCTCGCGCCGATTTACCCCATGCTGCTCGCCACTGGCGCGGTCGTGATCGAGTCAGCTTTGAGTGGGGCGGGAGCCCCCGCCCGCCAAGCCCGGCTGAATTGGCTCAAGCCTGTAATCGTGCTGATCCTGCTCGCCAGTGGCGCTCACCTTGCTCCTGTCGTCGTACCGATTCTTTCTCCCAATCGATTTCTTGCATACGCGAAAACTCTGCCTTTCAAACTTCCAGTCATGGAGCACTCGCATGCACGCGCCGCGCTGCCGCAGTGGTACTCCGACCAGTTCGGATGGCAAGAGATCGTCGGGGAAACAGCGGTCGCTTGGAACAAGCTCGGTCCCAATGAGCGCGCCGATTGCGGCATCTTCGCGCAGGATTACGGCCAGGCTGGAGCAATAGATTTCCTGGGGCGGAGCTATGGCCTGCCGAAATCACTGAGCGGCCATCAGACCTGGTATCTGTGGGGCCCACGCGGTTACTCGGGCAACTGCATGATCGTCCTCGACGACAGCCGCGAGAACCTCGAAGCCCTCTGGAGCAACGTCGAATTCGTTGGCACTTCCGCCGACAACGCCTATGCTCTCGAAAAAAATATAGACGTGTTCATCTGCCGCGGCTCGAAGTTCGCTACCATGGCCGACCTCTGGGTTAAGCCAGGGATAAAGCGCTGGCGGTAGGCACCATAAGACGGAGGGCAAAGGAGCCTAGAACAATTTCATAAATCGTTTTGAAAGGCACTTGCAGAGGCGGCGGAAAAAGTCGGGAATGATAGTGCCATCGCGAGGAAAGTCGCGAGAGGTTGTGCCACCGTGGAAGAGCGGCGCTTCAGCGCCCGCATAAGTCATTTGATATTGAATCGGGGCTTTTAGCCCCTGTGGGCGACTGCAGTGCGAGCAATATCATCTTTCAAACGAATCCTGGTCACCGATACCAATCCTGCCGCGTCAACGGCAAGCTGCTGCGGCCATTCTTATTCTTGATGAGCAGAGTTTGGTACAAATTCATTTCGCCGACTTGCATGTAGTACGCACAGCCGGCGAGATAGAGATGCCAGGTGCGATACTTGAGATCGCCGATCAGGTCGCATGCTCGGGATTCATTTGCTTCCAGCCCACGCAACCACCGGCAGAGCGTCAGGTAATAATGCTCGCGAAGGTTTTCCACGTCGCGAACTTCGAATCCGACGCCTTCAGCCGCGCCGACCATGGCGGAAATCGGCACCAACTCGCTATCGGGAAAGACATAGGTTTTGATGAACGATGGGCCTTCCGGCGTGGTAACGCTTCCTGAGCGCCCGATTCCATGATTTAGAAAAACTCCGCACGGTTTGAGCAAACGAAACACGCGTTCAAAATATTCTGGCAACTGGGCGCGGCCAACATGCTCCACCATGCCTACGCTGGAAATCTTGTCGAATTCACCCAATTGGGCTGCGTCGCGATAGTCCAGCAACTGTACTTCGCACAGTGACGACAGTCCCGCTTCTTCGATTCGGCGCCGTGCCAACGGCAACTGCTGTTCACTGAGCGTGATCCCGACTGCGCGCACGCCATAATTCTGTGCTGCGTGAAGAATCAGTCCACCCCAGCCGCAACCGATGTCGAGCAATCGCTCGCCGCGTTGCAGCCGCAGCTTCCTGCAGATGTAATCGAGTTTTTGTTGCTGTGCGGTCGCGAGCGAATCTCCGGCTGATCGGAAATATGCGCATGAATACACCATGGCCGGATCGAGCCACAACCGATAAAAATCATTTGAAACATCGTAATGAAATTGAATCGCCTGCCGGTCTCGTTGCTTCGAGTGAAGCCTGCCGCGGAGCCGAGTGCCTTCAACGTCTCTCGCAACCGGGGGCAGTCTCATGAGAAGCCTCCCGAGGTACAGTTTCTCGGCGGTGCTCCAATTCTTGCCCGCCAAATAGTCGGCTACGGCGAAGCAAGCGAGAACGTCGCCCGTAATATCGAAATCGCCGAAGGTGTAGGCTTCGCCGAGCGCAACTTGACGGTTAAAACGCAGGGCGGCGCGGAGTGCGCCTGGGTGATTGATTCGCCACGTGAAGCGGCAAAATTGGCCGGGCTCGGGATCCAACCCCGTGCCGTCCCAGAGCTCAACGGCGAAGTCGCGAGGGTGACAATCCTCAAGTAATACTTTAAGTGCCGCAATCACCCGCGGTGAGTATCTATCGCGGATCGCCTGGGATCGCTCCGCCATGCGCTTATTATGCCTTCAGCTCGCCCGATCGTCACGTGGAGATCATCACGTTGAAATCGGTGCCCTCCCACCGATTTGCCTCCGGCCAATAAAAGGTGAAGACAATTGTGTGGCCCGCATCAAGTGTGTTTGTGGGAAGGTCGGCGACGTAGATTCCCAGGCCGGTGTTCCGCGCCGAAACGTCCTGTGCAGTTTGCCAACCGTCGTCGCTCCAGTGAACCGTTGCCGGCGCCATCACTGCGATTCGTAATGTTTTACCTGAAGGCATAAACCGGCACTTGTTATTGAAACGCCACTCCCAATAGACGGCCGGCCTTTTCTCGACCAGATATCGCTTCACAGTTTGCGCGGGCTGATCGAAAACTTTGCCGTCTTTCAACGATCGCACCAGTTTGATGTACTCCGAATGCGCCCACACCAACGGGCACGCCGAGCCCGTGGGCTTGCCCAGAAATAACTCTCGTTGCGGAATATCGGGTTGGTCCCAAACCTGTTCCGGCAACAATCGGCTGCCATTCGTGGAAGATTCCACCGCGGCCAACAATGCCTCCGCAGCTGTCACGTTTCCCGCCGCAAGCTCGTAGTGCGCCCGCTCGCCGGCCAAAAGCGGCCATGGACGCCCGATTCCAGTGCCATCAAACGGACCACCATCCTCGTGCTCACCGTATCCGTCATCGTTGTAGCGATACCACAGTGGCCCCTCCGGTAATTTCGCCTTCAGAATCGCGTCAATCACTTTGATCGTATTCAAGATTCTCGGATCGTCCGGCGCCCGCAGCCCGAAGCGCACTAGCGACAATGCGTCCGGGCTGATCACATGCGACGCGCGATCGAGACTTTCGCCAGGAGGGCGGTTCTTGATCGGCACAAAGCCTTCCGTTGGAGAAGCGGCGCAATCGCTTTCCGGCGGCGCAATACGAACGTAATATCCGTCAACCCCGATCTGCCGCGCGAGGTCGCCATTGTTGGAGTAAGTCCAGCGCTCAATGTTTTCATTCCACGTATCGGCGAGGTCGCGCAAGTATGAGGCTATGTCCGACTCGCCAACGCCGTCGGCCAAGTCGGCCGCAGCCAATAGCCCCGCCACTTCCACCGCCAACGTGAAGGGAGAATAGCCCGCGTCCTCTTCCCATCGGTCTTGCTGTGTCACAGGCCCGTTGCAGGCTATGAATGCCGCCGCACGACGCACCATCGCCCACCAGCGTTTCAGGTCTCCGAGCGCGCTCGTCGCTTCTCTGCGCAGCAAATCCACTAGCAGGATCGGAAATGCGGCCTCGTCCATCTGCAAGCCATTCCAGTACGGACGCCCGTCGAGCCACATATTTTGCGGCCAGCGCCCATCCGCTTCTTGCGTGGTTTCGAGATAATGTAGCACTCGCACAGCATCGCCGACCGCACCTGCCGCCAAAAATCCGCCAGCGGTCTCGACCAGGTCCCGCGGCCATACCAAGTGATATCCGCCCAGGTCTTCATCGCCTTTGTTAAATCCCCACGGGATGGAAAGACTGGCGATAACCCCGCCGAGAAAATCTTTCGATTCATGTGACCGCAACACCGCCGTGCTGGCACGATAAAGGTCACGGTGCGCATTTGCACGATCCAGTTTCAGCAATCCTTTTTGCCAGTTGCGCCACTGCGAAGCGTAGTCGCGAGAGAGCAAGTCGTAATCCTCTAGGAGCGCAGCCCGCACCTGCTCCCCCGCCTCGGCCCAGATGCCTCCAAAGCCGACCGCGAGTACAAACTCTCCGTCACACGCAACCAGATCAACCTCTCCGGTCAAAGCCACATTACCGTTCTCGGCCCGCTGATACTTGTTCGCGAGTTGATAATTTTGCGACAACTCCTGCCAACCATCGGACGCGCCGGCAAACCCTACCGACATGTTTGTCCAGGGAACGGAACAGCCAAGCGCCAGCGCGAGTCCTGAAGGACCCTCTGCGTAGAAAACCGGCACTCCCTTGTAGTCGCTAACCCAGGCGGTGTTATTGCTACCGACGTTTCCCAGATGCGGAGCGAGTAAAACGTAAAGGCGATAATCAGAGAGAGAGCCTGTCGCCGGCACGAAACGAGTTTTTTGCAAGACTACATTTCTGTGCGGATCCGCTAAGAATTCCTTTTCAATGCGGTACCTTCCGCCCAGATGTGAATTGATCGCCCGGAACACAGGAATGCCCGGCTCTATCGCTTGTACCTCGAAACTGCAGTCCCTCTTCTCTTCAGAAAAGAAACTCGCACCGTCCGTGACGATCAGCCCCATGTCCCGCGTGCAGGCCATGTCAACCCGGGGAAAATAAATTTCATTGAGAATGCCATGGCTTAGCGTGAACCACACGCGGCTGCTGCGGTTTAGCGCAGTGCCTATGCCGGTCTTCGCGCTGGAAGTCCAGCGCGGTGGAATGCCCGGCCAACCGGGGGCGACGTTAGTCGAATCGCTCATGCGTTTCGTGAACAGGAATTACTTCGAGACTGGAATAGTATCAGGCAGCTTCAATGTTCCAAGATAGAGAGCCATGCCGACGACCGCATCCACTCCCATCTGATGCAGTTGCGCAATTTCCTCATGCGAGGAAATACCGCCGGCAGCGATGAGTTGTCGGTGCGTGGCATCGCGCAGTTCGCGCACAGGAGCAAGCGGCAGCCCGCCCATCAGGCCTTCCGTATCAATGTGCGTGTAGAGGAAGGCGGAACAGAAGGGTTCGAGCGCCTGCACTGCCTCAACCGGCGTGATCTCGGTAATTGCCTGCCAACCTCGGACGGCGATTCTTCCGCCGCGCGAATCAATAGCAAA
>WNFY01004205.1_pt1 | contig 16183 bp, 10 predicted proteins | sample 5400091 | NCBI WGS metagenome assembly WNFY01 (sample SAMN13153364, study PRJNA577476) | soil metagenome | isolation source: 60 cm soil or saprolite under grassland replicate 1 | place: USA:California | collected 2016-06-15
GGGCGCGCAGCGTGCGCTCATAGGCGTCCTGCTTCATCTCCTCGGGCTTGGGAGTCCTGGAGCGCAGATACTCGAAATTCAGCTCGCTGAACTTGCGATATTCGGAGAAAAGAAACGCGATGCTCTCCTCGTAGAGCTGCCGGTCGGCGGGATCGCTGAACGCGGGCGTGTAGTGGCCGCTCTTCTGGAAGTCCTGGTAGCGCGTGGAGCGCTCCTGTCCGTCCCAGCGTGTCTCATCCACGACTACTGTTGCGGCCAAAATCGAAAGCCGCTCGATGGCCATCGCGAGATGCGCCAGGTCGGCGATGGAGCGGTGGCCGTATTGAAAGTAGAAGGTGTTGAGAAACTTCTCCGCCTTCTGCTCGTTCAGCTCGGCCAGCGACTCCCTCATCGAGAGCGCCGAGCGCGAGTATTTGGCCATGGCGTAGGCCTGGACCTCGGGATCGGCGCCGTGAATGCAGTAGACCTGCGGCTCGCCGGACGCGGCTTCGGCGAGCGACTCAGAGGAGGCGGGCTGAGAGTTGGTGGGAGCGTCAGAGGCAGGAGCGGTCATGCGCTAGATTGTGCCGCAAAGCCGGCCGGATTACCAGCTTCTCCGAATGCGGTTCTCGATGAAAATCAGCAGTTCCAACAACCTTGTTGCAACAGAGTTATGCTCGCGGTTAGCCTCTGGCGGTAGAGCCAGTGTGGCTATTGCCGACTTCGCAGCCGGTGCCACTCTCGCCCTTGTTGGCCAGCGCGGGAGCCGGCTCAATCTCACGGCGGGTCTCGCGGAGATGGCCGCTCTGAGGGGAATTGCCGTTGCTCCGGCTATTGAGCTCTCGTTCGGAAGCGGCAGCACGCACTTTGCGTGTGGGATACAGCAGGTAAGAGAGCGCGACCGAGATCAGCACCATCCAGGCCAGAGTGGAGCGGTCCGTCTCGCTGGTGACCCGGAATGAATTCTCAGGATTATAGAGGAAGAATGCGAACATTGCCGCGCCGAGCAGTGCGCCGGCGACGCTGATTGCCGCTCCGAAGTGGCTCGCCAGGACCACCAGCGTGATCGCAAATAATAGTGGACCCTCGATCTTCCACCCGGTTCCGGTATACAGCTTGGCCAGCACAATTGCACAAAGCGTGCTGATAATGACACCAAGCCAATAAAAAAGCGCGGCCCTCAACCATGCCTTCACAGGTGCCTGTCCTCTTAGGAATTGTTCTATCTGATAAGGATACCAACTTTTACCATGGCATAAATTCAGAGTTGGTTGGTCAAAAATCGAGAGAAGAGCTTCCGCCGCTGCCGGCCAACGCGGGCCACGACAGCATTCCGCCCCGGCAAGTTCGCTGTTGGCTTATTGGGGCAGAGCGCGGGTGCACCATTCGTGTTTGGACCTCCGCTGCGCGAATTCCAGCCGCAGCATTCGAATTTCCTCGCAGGATTTGCCCTCCCTACCGCAAAATTGTTTTGTATCGCCGCGGTTTGGCGCCCCATTTGCCCTCATTTCGCATAGGGGCTATGCAGCACGGACAACAGACATGCCCCACGGAGCCGACTCACTTCTACTGCAACTGTTCACCATCTTCGTCTGGGCGAAGGTGTTTGGTGAACTGTTTGAACGGATGTATCTGCCGGCCGTTCTGGGCGAAATTCTGGCCGGGGTGGTCCTGGGACCCTACGCCACCCGTTTCGTGGTTCCTGGGGACACCATCTACTCCATCGCCGAGATCGGCGCCGTTTTCCTGCTCTTCACCGTTGGACTTGAGACGTCGCCCAGCGACCTGATCCGTGTAGGCCGGGTTAGCATGCAGGTTGCCATTGCCGGCGTCATCCTGCCCTTTGCGGCAGGCTTTTTGTTCCTGCGGGCGCGCCACGAGGTCACGCATGAGGCGGTTTTCGTGGCCGCGGCGATGGTGGCCACCAGCGTCGGTATCACCATGCGCGTGCTGCGCGACCTGAATGCGCATCGGTCGCGGTCGGCCCGGATCATCCTGGGCGCGGCTGTCTTCGATGACATCCTGGGCATGTTGCTGCTGGGCGTGCTGGTCAGTACGGTGCGGGGAGGCGGAACGCAGTGGCTGCATCTCGGTATCGTGACGGCTGAAGCAATCGCCTTTGCCTTGTTCATGATCTTCGTCGCGCCCAAGGTAGTGGACCGGCTCGAGTTGGGCATCGAGGGCATGCAGACCCACGACGCTCCGCTGGTGCTTGCCCTGGCGCTGTGCCTGGGGCTCGCGGTCGCCGCCACCCACATCGGAATGGCCGCCATCATCGGAGCATTTTTCGCCGGTCTGGCTTTTGCCGATTACTCGCCGCGTTGGAACCTGGAGCCGCGCGCGCAGGCCATCAACCAATTCCTGGTGCCGTTCTTCTTCTTCACCATGGGATCGCGCCTGGATCTCTCGGTCTTCTCGCGCTCCGTCATTGTCGCGGGACTGCTGCTTTCGGTGCTGGCCATCCTCACCAAGATCCTGGGCTGCGGTCTGGCCTCCTGGGGCGAGGGATGGCGCGGCATGCTGCAGGTAGGCGTGGGCATGACACCGCGCGGCGAAGTGGCGCTGATCGTGGCGCTGATCGGACTGCAGATGAACATGATCTCGCAGCGCGCCTACGCGCTGGTCATCATGATGACCGCCATCACGACCATCGTGCCTCCGCCGATCATGAAGGTACTGTTTGCCCCCAGAATGGGCGGCGCGCCCGCGGCCCCTCCTGCGCGCGAAGAGTCCGAGGTGCAGATCTCGGGGCAGATCAGCTAGCCCGCGTTGTTCCAACTACGCGCCCGCCCCTCATCTGAATTGGCGCCTCGCTCCCGCCCTCCTTTGGCAGAAGCGTGCGAGCGCCTCGCGCGTGACTGTTACCAGAGATTGGGTCTCGCCTCAGCTATAATCCGCTAGGTTCCAATTGCACACCGAGGTGATCTATGGAGTCCTTGCAGGGACACGTGGCGCTCGTCACCGGAGCATCCCAGGGGATCGGCCGCGCCTGCGCCGTCACGCTGGCCAAGGCCGGCGCAACCGTGGCGCTGGCCGCGCGCAATGCAGAAAAAGCGCCGACTGGGACGACATCTTCACCACCAATCTCACCGCGCCGTTTCTGCTCACGCAGGCCGTGCTGGGCGGGATGATGAAGCAGCGCTGGGGCCGGATCATCAACATCGCATCTATCGTGGGCGAGATTGGCGCAGCCGGACAGGCGAACTACGCCTCGTCGAAGGCGGGACTCATCGGCTTCACACTCTCCGTTGCGCGCGAGGTGGCCTCGCGCAACATCACCGTCAACGCCGTTGCGCCCGGCTACATCGTCACGGCCATGACCGACGCCATGACCGAAGAGCAGAAGAAATCGGTCACCGAGCTGATTCCGCTGGGCCGGGTGGGGACCGACCTCGACATCGCGAACGCCGTTCGCTTCCTCGCCGGCAATGAGGCGGCCTACATCACCGGACACGTGCTCGACGTCAACGGCGGCCTGCACATGAAATGATCGATCCCATCCGTGCCCCAGGTTCCGCGCCGCGTCTTTTGCGGCGCTAACCTGGGGCCGCCGCTCTCGCAATCTGACTTCTCGTGCTGACCTACTACATTACCGATCGAACGCAGTTTGCCGGAGGCGAAGCCGAGCGCCGCAGCCAACTGCTGCAGACGATTCGCCTGGCCGCAGCCGCCGGCGTGGACTACATCCAACTGCGCGAAAAAGATCTCGCCATTCGCGAACTTGAATCGCTCGCGCGCGAGGCGCTGCGCGTAATTCGCGGTGAAGGACAAACGCGGTTGCTCGTCAACCACCGCACAGATGTGGCCCTCGCCGTTGGTGCCGACGGTGTGCACCTGACAGGAGACGACATCGCTGCCAGCGACGCGCGCGCACTGGCCGCCGGTCATCATCCGGGCAGAGATTTTCTGGTTGCCGTCTCCTGCCACTCGGCGGAAGACGTTCGGCTGGCCGAAGCGCACGGGGCCGATTTCGCAGTGCTCGCGCCGATCTTTGAGAAATCCCGCGCGGTGGACGGTGCAACAGAGACTGCCGCGGTGCAAACGAAGGCGGTCCAAAAGGGAATTGGGTTGGAGGAGTTGCGCCGGGCAGCGCGGCCGGAACTCGTAGCCAATGCCAAGATCGAGGCGGGCGGGCAGCGCCGGGGTTTTCCGGTTTTTGCCCTGGGCGGCATCGATCGCGAGCGCGCTGCATTGTGCGCTGCAGCCGGAGCCGCCGGCATCGCGGCAATCAGGACCTTTCAGCAGTGCTCCGATCTCCCGGAGCTGGTGCGCACACTACACCAGTTGTGAGCGCAATCTTTTCGCAAGATGATTTCAATCATCTGTGGCTTATAGCGGCGTCAACCAGGCCATCAGCATGTGGAGGATCGCCAGCAGCAGTGCGCCCCAGAATGCCGGCGCAAAGCCGCGCACTACAAAGCCGCGTACCAATCCTGAGACGAAGAGCAGCATTAGCGCATTGATCACCAGCAGGAAGACGCCGAAGGTAATGATTGAGAGCGGGAAGGTGATGATCTTCAGGAAAAGGCCGAGCGTGGCGTTCACCAACCCGATCAGCAGCGAGGCGATGAGCGCGGGGCCCAAACCGGCGACCTCAAAGCCGGGCACCACGCGCGAGACCACCAGCAGCAGGATGGCGCTGATCAACCAGCGGACAAACCAGTAAAGCAGCATGGCAAATCTGATGCGAGCGGAACGGAGAAGGTTTCGTCAAACTTAGGTGTGGCGCGGCCTAGACCTTTTCGGCTTCGGCTCCGGCTTTGGCCTGTCCCTGCGAGACCCGCTCGATGTCCAACTCCAGCAAATACTGTTTGAACGCCGGTCCGAGCTCCTCGTGCTGCAATGCGTACTCCACGGTCGCCTTGAGGAAGCCGAATTTGTCGCCCGCATCGTGCCGCTTGCCTTCGATCACAAGTCCGTAGACTTTTTCGTAGGCCAGCAGCATTCTTAGCGCGTCGGTCAACTGCAGCTCGCCGCCGGCGCCCGGCGTGAGGTTCTCGATCATGTCAAAGATGCGCGGCGTGAGCACGTAGCGGCCGATGATGGCCTGGTTCGAAGGCGCATCCTCGAACTTCGGCTTTTCGACAAGGTTGTTGATCTCAAATAGCCTGCCATTGAATCCCGGCACGGGCTTCGCGTCCAGCACGCCATAGGCGCTGATTGCCTTGCCCTCGACGATCTGTGTCGCAATCACCGAGGACTGCTTTTCATCGAAGACATCGATCAGCTGGCGCAGGCACGGATATTCGGGCGAGTCGATCAAGTCATCGGGGAGGATCACACCAAACGGCTCGCCTGCGACGAGGCGCTTGGCCATCAGCACGGCGTGCCCCAGCCCGAGCGGCTCCTTTTGCCGGCAGGTGCTGACGTGGGCCATGCGCGCCACCTGCCGCGCGGTCTCCAGCAGCCTGGACTTGTTGCGCTGCGCGAGCGAGTGCTCCAGTTCGAAGCTGATATCAAAGTGGTCCTCGAGCAAGACCTTGCCGCGACCGGTGACGATGATGATTTCGTCGCAGCCGGATGAGATGGCCTCCTCCACGCCGTACTGGATGATTGGCTTGTCCACGACCGGCAACATCTCCTTGGGCATGACCTTGGTTGCCGGCAAGAACCGCGTGCCCAGACCCGCGGCGGGGAATACCGCTTTGCGAATTTTCATCTTCATGATTTTGTCCGCTGTCTCCACGGTCCCCAGCGGGCCCGCTTTGGCCGCTGGGGCGGTCTCCCATTCGCTTCAAAATGACTACAGACTAATCTCGCACTAATCCTACCCCATCGGCTCGCAGTCGCGCACCACATGGCCACACAGCAGCTCACGCCGGAGTCAACTCCGTTTCCAAGCCTTCCAAAAGCTTGCGCAGTCCGTTCAGCACCTCGTCCGGACGCGCCGCCTTGAGCGAGAACTTCAGCACACCTTGCGGCGTAAAGACCACGCCTTTATGCCGCGCCACAAGCTGCATAATCTTCTGCGGGTCGGCCTCGGCCGTTGGGCTGAAGCGCACGCTCACCTGGTCGCGCTTGCGCTCGATTCCGGCCACGCCCAGCCGCTGGCATGTCAGCCGAAGCTCGGCATACTGTAGAAGATGCTGAACAGCTTGCGGCGGTTCGCCGTAGCGGTCGCGCAACTCACTTTCCACGTCGCTGAGCTGCTTTCGATCGGTCACGGCCGCGGTGCGCTTGTAGATGCGCAGCCGCTGATTCTCCTCCGGAATATACTGCTCCGGAATGCGAATATTCAGGCCGAGGTTCAGCGCCGTCTCCTGCGCCTCATGCGCCGGCTCGCCCTTCAGCTCTCGTATCGTCTGCTCCAGCATGGTGGTGTAGAGCTCAAAGCCGACGGCCTCGATGTGGCCGCTCTGCTGGCCGCCCAGCAGGTTTCCGGCGCCGCGCAGCTCGAGATCGAGCGCCGCGATCTTGAAGCCCGCGCCCAGGTCGCTGAACTCCTTCAACGCAGCCAGCCGCCGCCGCGCCACATCGTTCAGCTCGCGGTCGGGAGGCACCAGCAGGTAGGCGTAGGCCCGCCGGTTGCTGCGGCCCACTCTTCCGCGCAATTGGTAAAGTTCGCTCAACCCATGACGGTCGGCGCGGTTGATCAGGATGGTGTTGCAGAGCGGAATATCCAGCCCGTTTTCGATAATGGTCGTTGCAACCAGAATGTCCGCCTCGTGCCGCATAAAGGCGAGCATGATCTTCTCCAACTCGCCTTCCGCCATCTGCCCGTGGCCCACCAGAATTCGCGCCGCGGGCACCAGCTCGCGCAGCTTGGATGCAATCTCGTAGATCGACTCCACGCGGTTGTGCACAAAGTAGACCTGCCCGCCGCGCTCCAGCTCCTGCTCGATCGCCGAGCGGATCAGTTTCTCGTCCCAGGTGGCCACCACGGTCTGAATTGCCAGCCGGTCGCGGGGAGGCGTCTCAATCACGCTCATGTCGCGCAGGCCCAGCATTGACATGTGAAGCGTGCGCGGAATCGGCGTGGCCGACATGGTGAGCACGTCCACCTCCTTGCGCAACTGCTTCAGCCGCTCCTTGTGGCGGACGCCGAAGCGCTGCTCCTCGTCGATGATCACCAGTCCGAGGTCGGGAAAATTGATGTCCTGGGAGAGCACGCGGTGGGTGCCCACCAGCACGTCCACCCTGCCGTTCCCCACCTTCTCCACAATCTCCTTCTGTTGGCGCGCGCTGCGGAAGCGCGAGATCATCTCGATCGACACCGGAAATGCCGCGAAGCGCCGCTTGAAGGTCTCATAGTGCTGGAAGGCCAGCACGGTAGTCGGCGCCAGCACCGCGACCTGCTTGCTGTCATTCACCGCCTTAAAGGCGGCGCGCATGGCGACCTCGGTCTTGCCGTAGCCCACATCGCCGCAAAGCAGTCGGTCCATCGGCTGCCTTGTCTCCATGTCGTTCTTGATGTCCACCACCGCCGCAGCCTGGTCCTCGGTAGGGTTGTACTCGAAGGCGTCTTCGAACTCGCGCATGAACTGGCTGTCCGCCGAGTACTGAAAGCCCTCTGCCGTCTTGCGCTGCGCGTAAAGCTTGAGCAGCTCGTCGGCCATGTCCTGCATGGCCCGCTTCACGCGAGCCTTGGTCTTCACCCACTGCTGCGTCCCGAGCCGGTTGAGCGCCACCTGCGCTCCCTCGGCCGAGCGGTACTTCTGCACCAAATCAAGCCGGGTAAGCGGCACATAGAGCCGCGCCGCGTCGGCATACTCCAGCACCATGAACTCGGCCTTCGAGCCGTCCGCCTGCGGGATCTCGCGCAAGCCCTGGTAGCGGCCGATGCCGTGCTCCACGTGCACCACGTAGTCGCCCGCGGCAAGGTCGCGGAAGTCGGAGAGAAACGCTGAGGTCCGCGAGCGCCTCTGATCGCGAGGCTGCCGTGTCAGCGCGGCCTCCGACTCGTCGAACAGGTCGTTGGCGCCGAAGAGTACCAGCCGCGCATCCGGCAGCATCACTCCATCCGGCACATAGCCGTGCACCAGCACGGTCGCCGCCTGCTCGTCGTTGAAGTAGAGCGCCTCCTCGCTCAGCGAGGCCGTTTTCGCGCGCGCTCCCAGCCGGTAGGGAAGCTGGTACTCGTTGAAGATGTCGGCCAGCCTCTCCAACTCGCCCATGGATCCGGCGGCCAGCAGCACGCGGTCGCCCTCCGCCAAACGCTTCTTGGCCTCTTCCAGCAGCTTGGGCACTGCGCCATGAAAGCGCGGCGTGGGCTGCGAGCGGAAGCGCAGCAGCTCCGCCCCGCCGCCCCACTCCAGTCCAAGCTGCTCGATCTCCAGCCCGCACGTTGCAGCCACGCGCTCGCGCCACTGCTCAGGCGGCAGATAAAGCTCGCCGGGCCGCACCAGGTTGCCGACGCCACTGCGCTCGTGCGCCTCGGTGACCCGCTGCCACCAGGCATCGTGATCGGCGGCAAGCCTCTCAGGCTCCTCGATCACCACGGCGGAGTCGGGCATCAGATCGAAAACGGAGTTCGCGGCTCCGGCCACCGGCACAAAGAACTCCCAGCCGGGAAAGACCGCCAGACCGCCTGCGCGCGCGGCCTCTGCCAACGCCTGCTCGTCGCCGCTGACCCGTTTTCCGCTAAGCCGCGCATGAATGGCCGCCAGCAGTTCCGTGCTGACCGGCGTCTCGGTGAGCGGCAGCAGCACGGTCTCCTCGATACTGCCCGGCGCTGAGCGCTGAGACTCAGGATCGAAGCGCCGCAGCGACTCCACCTCGTCGCCAAAGAGCTCAACGCGCACCGGCCGCTCCGCCTCCGGCGAGTAGACGTCGAGGATGCCGCCGCGCCGCGCGTACTCGCCCGGCTGCTCCACCACGTCGGTCTGGCGGTAGCCCACGGTGTTGAGGTGCTGCACCATCGCCTCAAGGTCGAGCCAGTCGCCTTTGCGCACCACGCGCGCGAGGTCGCGATAATAAGCGGCCTCGCGCAGGCGAATCGTTGTGGCGGCAAAGGGCGCAATCACCAGCGACGCCGTTCCGCCGGCGATGCGCCAGAGCGCACGCGCGCGCTGCTCCTGGATCTGAGGATGGGGAGATAAATTTTCAAAGGGAAGCACGTCGAGCGCCGGAAGGTAGGCCACCGAGTCGGGCAGGGCGGCGCCGGTCATCTCGCAGAGGCTCTGCAGCAGGGGCAGCAGCTCTTCCGCCATGCGATTGTCGCCCACCACCAGCAACAGCGGCCGGCCGAGCGCCCGATGAAGCAGCGCGTAATGCAGCGCCCGGGCCGTAGGCGTGAGTCCAGAAACACGTATGCGCCCCGCGCCCTCCCACAGATGGCCCTCTTTCAGATGGGAGATTGCGCGCTGGAAACTGCCGGTCGCCTCCACGTCCGCAAGCAGCTCGCGGACGAACGGTAGGATCATCGCCCCACCATTTTATCAGCGCCGGATACGCTGGCGGTGCGATGCAATAGCGGGGCAATTTCCGAATTGCACGTGACCCTGGGAGTGCCGGCTGCTCTACTGCAACCGCTCAGCAGATATACGTTCTAATTTCGGAACAACGGATCTGGCTGAACTCGTGAGCTGACCGGCTCCCGGAAACTCAACAACTGAAAACTGGAGTGGCCGCAGGCCGCTCACCTGTGGTCCCGTGGTTGCCGCCCGGGGCGTGGCTCCGGAGCCGGGCCACCGGGGCCCGCCCGCGGCGATTACTGATACGCGACGACGCCCTGCGGTAGCCACAGGGTAACCGCGCTGGTCGAGCCGCCCTGGTTTTTATTTCCACTGGCCAGGTCCGGCTGACCCAGCACGACAGTTCCGCTGCCACCGGTGACCTGCTCTGACGGCGGGAAGATCAGGGTGCGGTTGTTATTAAAATCAGCGACTGCCAGGTTGCCCAAGAAATCAAAGGCCAACCCTGAGGGACCATCAAACCTGGTCGCGGAGGTCCCACCTGTGGCGCTAACAAAATCCGTCTGGCCCAGAACCGCCAACGCCGCCATACCGGTACTGAAGGGAGGCTGATACTCCAGCACGCGCTCGTTCAGATAGTCCGCCACCCAGAGGTTGCCGTCGGAGTCGAAGACCAAATCCCAGGGGTAGTAAAGAGTTGTGCTAGTAGTGCCGCTTCTACCCGATAGAAAGTTCTGCTGCCCGATTACCACGGTGGCCATTCCACCCTGCTTCTGCTCCGCGGGCGGGTACATCAACACTCGATTGTTGTATGCGTCCACCACCCACAAGTCGCCCGTTGAGTCAAATGCAACGTGAGGTGGGTAGCAGAGCGTGCTGGATGTTGGGGAGGGCGTTGGTGCGCCTGGTTTGTGGGGCAGTGGTCCGTTCCCGACTTGATTGCAGCCGTAAGTGCCGCTAGCGCCGTCCGTCGTTGTCTGCCCCAGCGCAACGGAGGCCGCCATGCCGGGGGTGAAGGGAGGCGGATACTTCACCACGCGAGAGTTGCTCTGGTCCGCTACCCAGAGGTTGCCATGGCTGTCCATTGCCGCTCCGGTTGGAAAATATAGACCGGCTGCCGTGGCTGCGCTGCCGCCCAGGCAGTTGGCGGTGGCCCCGTCCGGTTGCCCGAGGATGGTGGTGGCGGCCATGCCGGTGGTGAGCGGAGACTGAAAGAGCAGCACACGGCAATTGCCTTCCTCCACCACAATAAGCTCGTGTTGCGTCCCTCGCGCGACCCCGCTGGGAAAGCTCATGGTGCTTGCGCTCCGGCCACCGTTGTTCGCAATGTTTGAGACAGCATCCGGCTGGCCCAGAACCACAGTCGCCGCCTGATTGGTGCTGTTCGGCTGGTTGTAGATCAACACCCGGTTGTTGCCCGGATCGGTCACCACGAAGGACTTGGCGCCGCCGCTGCCGCTGCTGCCGCAACCCGCCAAGCAGCCCGCTATCACAGCTACGATCAACACCGCACAAAACCTGAGGACTTTCTTTTCTTTCTCCTGCATCGCTTGCCCCCTTGGCAAGATTCTTGAATTGCCCGGCGTATGTACTGTCGACGGCTTGCGGTCGGGGCGTGGCCCCGAGTCGGGCCACCCACCTCGCCCACGGCGGTTATCGGCAGGCGCGACGCCATCTGGGCAGTACCCAGTGGTCGAGGGAGGCTCAAAATCCAGCACGCGATAGTTCAGATAGTCTCACAGCTAGGGGTTGCCGTAAGAATCGAAGGGGTGGTGAAGCGATGTGTCCGCGAGCCATGTCCAGTCGATACGAACTCCCGCTGCCCAATTGTCGGCAATCCGGAAACTGACCACCCTAGAACTCCACATGCGACCGCGTTCCGGGCGCCAGCACCGCCACATAGGGCGTCCGCTCACCCGCCCGCGGCATTTTTTTGCTATCGTGGAGGGTCGCGAAATCCAATTGCGGAGCAGCAGATATGGCAAACGCCCCGGCCAAAACGGTCCCCGCCTCCAGAAAACTCGATCGCTCGCACGCCCTGCAGCAGCGCGCCGAACAATTCTTTCCAGGCGGCGTGAACTCTCCTGTCCGCGCTTTCCGCGCGGTAGGCGGCGAACCTCCCATGATCGTGAGCGGCAACGGCGCGCGCATGACCGACGCCGACGGCAACAGCTACATCGATTACGTGCTCTCCTGGGGCCCGCTGATGCTGGGCCACTGCGCGCCCTCCGTGGTTGAGGCCGTGATCGACGCCGCGCGCAAAGGCACGAGCTTTGGCGCCTCCACCCCGCTTGAGGCCGACCTCGCCGAAGAGGTCCTCCGCGCCTTCCCCGCGATGGAGAAGGTGCGCTTCGTCTCCAGCGGCACCGAGGCCACCATGTCGGCCATCCGCTTGGCGCGCGCTGCAACCAATCGCAAGTACATCGTGAAGTTCGAGGGCTGCTACCACGGCCACAGCGACGCCCTGCTGGTGAAGGCCGGCTCCGGCGTAGCCACCTTCGGCATCCCCGGCTCGGCCGGAGTGCCCGAAGAGTTCGTGCAGTTCACCCTTGCTCTGCCTTATAACGACGTGGTCCCGCTGGAGGAGGCATTTGAGAAGTTCAAGCAGCAGATCGCCTGCGTCATCATCGAGCCGGTGGTCGGCAATATGGGATGCGTGCCGCCGCTGCCCGGCTACCTGGAGGCCGTGCGCGAGCTGACCCAGCGTGAGGGAACGCTGCTGATCTGCGACGAGGTGATGACCGGCTTCCGTGTCAGCTATGGCGGTGCCCAGGAGCTCTACGGCATCAAGCCCGACCTCACCACGCTGGGCAAGGTCATCGGCGGAGGCCTGCCCGTGGGCGCCTATGGGGGGCCCGCGCTGCTGATGGACCAGATCTCGCCGCTCGGCCCGGTCTACCAGGCCGGGACGCTTAGCGGAAACCCGCTCGCGATGGCCGCCGGCCTGGCCATGCTGCGCGCGCTCGGCGGCGGCCGCGAAAAAATCTATGACAACCTGAACACCCTGGCATCGAAGCTCGTGGGCGGCGTGACCAAGGCCGCGCGCGAGGCCGGAATTGCCGTCACCGCCAATCAGGTCGGCAGCATGTTCACCTGGTTCTTCACCGATCACGCGGTCGTCGACTGGGACACCGCCGCGGCCTCCAATACCGAGCTCTTCGGCCGCTTCCATCGCGGCATGCTGGACGCGGGCGTCTGGCTGCCCCCATCGCAATTCGAAGCCGCATTCCTCAGCACCGCGCACACGGATGCCGATATTGAGACAACGATTGCAGCAGCGCAGAAGGTTTTGCGGGCGCTGAGTTCATGAGCAGCGCTGGCGCTTCCAAGTCTGGCTTCGGAGCAGCACAATTTGTTTTGGTTTTAAAAGTGAATGGGCGTTTGGTGTGTCCCAATTTAGTTTGTATCAAGTCCGCTTGACACAAATCCGGTTGTGTCAAGCCAATGCGGGCTAGACTTGACACAAAGTGCCGACTTCCCTACAGTGCAAAGCATGCCGCCGTTTTCGCCCGAGAAGCTCCCGTTACAGCAGATTGATTGGGAAGGGCTTATACCTCCTCTCGGCAGAGCGAATCGAGCCTTGGCCAAGTACGACGGCTTGCTTCATGGTCTGCCGAACCCGGATGTCCTACTTTCCCCATTGACAACCCAGGAGGCGGTTTTATCCTCCCGAATCGAGGGGACACAAGCAACCCTGGGCGAGGTCCTGAAGTATGAGGCTGGCGAGGAGCCCCAACAGGAATCGAAACGTTTAGATATTCAAGAGATCATCAACTATCGCCGGGCACTCAGAGCTGCCGAAATCGAACTCAGGACGCGCCCTTTCAATTTGAATCTATTGCTTAACCTGCATCGCTTGCTGCTGGATAGCGTGCGGGGGAGAAACAAAGCGCGAGGGCAGTTCCGGAGAGAGCAGAATTGGATCGGGGCAGATAAAAGCACAGTTGAAACTGCGTACTTCGTTCCACCCGCTCCGGAAGGTCTTCCCGAATACCTCGACAACTGGGAAAAGTATTACCATCTTGATCGTCCCGATCCTCTGGTACAACTCGCTATTGTGCATGCGCAATTTGAAATTCTCCATCCTTTCTTGGACGGAAATGGCAGGCTCGGTCGGCTAATTGTCCCCATCTTCTTGTTTGAAAAGAAAGTCCTTTCAAGACCGATGTTCTATCTATCCTCATATCTGGAAGAGCACCGGGATACATACATAGACGCGCTCCGCGCATTAGGCAAGGAAGAAGGTGCATGGAATCGATGGATTCTGTTCTTTTTGACCGCATTGGCCGAGCAAGCTGCAGAGAATGAGCGCAAGACTCGAGCAATTATGGATCTGTACGAAAAGCTGAAGCACCAAGTGATCGAGCTCACACATTCTCAGTTTGCCGTCCCACTGCTCGACCGATTCTTCGAAACTCCTATCCTTCAGCCTTCCAGTGTTGAAGGCCTGCCGAACCATCCCAGCAAACAGGCAATCGCCACTCTACTGAACAAGCTGAAAGAAGCTGGCATTGTTAAGACTGTTCGCGAGCGTAGCGGACGCCGCCCGCAGGTGCTCGCACTTTCGGAGTTGGTCAATTTGTGCGAGGGACGGGAAGTGATTTAGGGACGTAAACGGAAAAGGCCCCACGCTTTTGACGTGGGGCCTTTGATTTTTTAAATCCGGCGACGACCTACTCTCCCACACACTTTCGCGTGCAGTACAATCGGCCCAGCAAGGCTTAACTTCCGTGTTCGGGATGGGAACGGGTGTTTCCCTTGCGGTATGATCACCGGAAACCTGAGGCGTTTAGCAGGCGTGAGGCGCATGCGCCGGGAGCCTGCTGCCGAAGTCCTGAGCGACCAGAGGTCGCGAAGGAGCTCTTCAGCACTTACGCCAAACTTGAAAGAACTTGAGAGCGATGTCTCACAACCGAATAGCATTGGGTACAAGGAGGGAGCAGTTTCTCTCCCATGCGCAGGGTAAATTTTATGGTCAAGCCGAACGGGCGATTAGTACTGGTAAGCTCACGCATCACTGCGTTTACACATCCAGCCTATCAAACAGGTGGTCTTCCTGTGCCCTTCTTGATCCTTTTGGATTGGGAGATCTAATCTTGAGGAGTGCTTCCCGCTTATATGCATTCAGCGGTTATCACAACCGAACTTCGCTACCCAGCCATGCCGTTGGCACGACAGCTGGAACACAAGAGGTTCGTCCATCCCGGTCCTCTCGTACTAAGGACAGGCCCTCTCAAATCTCCTACGCCCACACCAGATAGGGACCGAACTGTCTCGCGACGTTCTGAACCCAGTTCACGTACCGCTTTAATAGGCGAACAGCCTAACCCTTGGAACCTTCTACAGCTCCAGGATGCGATGAACCGACATCGAGGTGCCAAACCGGAGCGTCGATATGAACTCTTGGCTCCGATCAGCCTGTTATCCCCGGCGTACCTTTTATCCGTTGAGCGATGGCCCTTCCATACAGAACCACCGGATCACTATGACCTGCTTTCGCAACTGCTCGACTTGTTGGTCTCGCAGTAAACCACGCTTATGCCATTGCACTCGACGGCTGATTTCCAAACAGCCTGAGCGTAGCTTCGTGCGCCTCCGTTACAATTTAGGAGGCGACCGCCCCAGTCAAACTACCCGCCTCACTATGTCCCTCTCCCGGATCACGGGAGTAGGTTAGAATCACAGCATTCACAGGGTGGTATCTCACCGTTGGCTCCCCCAAGCCCAAAAGCCTGGGTTCAAAGCCTCCCACCTATCCTGCGCAGCAAATGCCATAATTCATAGTGAAGGTATAGTAAAGGTGCACGGGGTCTTTCCGTCTAGATGCGGGAAACCGGCATCTTCACCGGTACTACAAGTTCGCCAAGTCACTCGTTAAGACAGTCGCACGATCGTTACGCCATTCGTGCAGGTCGGAACTTACCCGACAAGGAATTTCGCTACCTTAGGACCGTTATAGTTACGGCCGCCGTTCACCGGGGCTTCAGTTCAAAGCTTCACCTTGCGGTTAACCTCTCCCTTTAACCTTCCGGCACCGGGCAGGCGTCAGCCCCTATACGTCGTTTTAGACTTTGCAGAGACCTGTGTTTTTGTTAAACAGTCGCCGTGCGCGATTCGCTGCGGCCTCTTCGGGCTATGAACCCTAGTGAGGCACCCCTTCTCCCGAAGTTACGGGGTTAATTTGCCGAGTTCCTGAACGAGTGTTCTCTTGAGCGCCTTTGGATATTCTCCTCGTCTACCTGTGTCGGTTTGTGGTACGGTTCCCCGAATCTCTCCTTAGAGGTTTTTCTTGGCAGCGTGAACTCATCCCCTTTGCCCCGTACGGGACTGCTTTGTGTCTCACCCTTAAGACCCGGCGGATTTACCTACCGAATCAGGCTTACACACATTGAACCGCATAGCCATATGCGGCCGGGACTATCCTTCTGCGTCACCCCATCGTGATAACGAGATCCTGGGAGTTCCGGAATATTAACCGGATGTCCATCAGCTACGCCTTTCGGCCTCGCCTTAGGGACCGACTAACCCTGAGCGGATTAACCTTCCTCAGGAAACCTTAGACTTTCGGCGCGGAGGGTTCTCACCTCCGTTATCGCTACTTATGCCGGCAGGGTCTCTTCCACAGCAGTCCACGGGTCCTTTCGGTCCCGCTTCAAACCGCTGAGAATGCTCTCCTACCACGCGTCTTACGACGCATCCGCTGCTTCGGTATCCAGCTTGAGCCCCGTTGAATTATCGGCACCGGACCGCTTGACCAGTGAGCTATTACGCTTTCTTTAAAGGATGGCTGCTTCTAAGCCAACCTCCTGGCTGTCTGGGCGTTCCGACATCCTTTCCCACTTAGCTGGAAC
>WNFY01005764.1_pt1 | contig 16177 bp, 16 predicted proteins | sample 5400091 | NCBI WGS metagenome assembly WNFY01 (sample SAMN13153364, study PRJNA577476) | soil metagenome | isolation source: 60 cm soil or saprolite under grassland replicate 1 | place: USA:California | collected 2016-06-15
TTTGCCATCAAAGGGCACCGTTACGTCACGCACAACAAGAAGCTGCTAGACGTGGAACAATCAGTGATCCGTTGTCGTGAATCGGCGTCGCCGCTTGGCAAAAGGCTCGCTGCTGTAGTGTGGCAGCTCCCAGCTTTTTTGAAAAAAGATATTGAGCGGTTGGAGAAGTTTCTAAGAAATCTGCGGCACTGGAAAAGCACCAGACACGCGATCGAGTTTCGTCACAAATCGTGGTTCGACGATGAAATAGCCGAATGCCTCGAGCGCCACGCGATCGCCCTCTGCATGTCTGACGCGCCCGACTGGCCGATGTGGAAAGAAGTGACGACCGATCTCGTTTACATCCGGTTGCACGGTCACACGCGGAAATACGCATCGAGCTACAGCAAGGCCGCGCTGAGAAAATGGGCGTCGCGCATCCAGCGATGGCTACAAGAAAACCGCGCCGTGCACGTCTATTTCGACAACGACGCTGAAGGCGCCGCCCCGCAAAACGCGCTTACACTGCTGGAAATGTTGGGTTCATAAGCTGTTTCATTTCGTCCGCTAGCTTCGACGTATTGACGACTTAGCTTGATGCCATATAGTAACTGTGCAGGTTCGAACCCGTCTATAGTGGCGGATGTAGATCCTGCAAAGCGGGGCTGCCGACGGCAGCCCCAACGTTTCAAGGTCGTAGGATTCCCTCAGGATCATACCTCGTCGCGGCTCTTAAAAGAATCGGCTGCAAAATCTCAAAGGCATTCGCGAGGCCAAGCCGTGTAATATTAGGCGTGGGGCGTTCACGACGGAGCAAGCTATATGCAGCAAAATCGACGAGCTGGATGAAGTATGATTTGTCTGACCGTTTGAAGACTGGGTCTTCAACTATTCGATCCAACGGAATATTGCGGGAAGAAGAGCGGGCCGCACCCCAACCTCCATAACGACTCGAGATTGGATTGTAGACATTCATCCGACGAACCAATCGCGTGTAATCTCCCTCTTTCCCTTGATCGCAAAGCAAGATTCCATGGCTATCCCATGAAACCAGCGAACGCTCTATCCGGTTTAGTAATCTCTCGAACGCCCTGTTGGCCTGTCCTTTCGGAAAACACGCATTTAACATTTGCGCACCGGGGAGATTGGTCACTGTCTCCAATGCCTGTCGAAAGATCGCGGCTCGCTGCCCTTTGGTCACGATGGCGGGAGCAATTTGCCCTCTCCCAGAAACGAATTTCCAGGCGTGAAGCTCTTTGTAGATGTAAATACCGTAAGCGCGTTTCAGATCCCTTCTGAAGTCGCGGACGATGCTGAAACAAGTCCGCCATTGCTCGACGGGAAGCGCCAATGCGCTGAAAATCGCTAAATTCTCATCGGCTGAGTCTTCAATGTAGATGAGATGCATTTAATCGGCCGGTTCCCTAGGCACTCAATCACTGCCCCCCGATCAATTGGCCTCGTCCTCGGTGAAGTATTCTGCTGTTTTCTAAAGGAAATCCGGCTTCAGCGACGACGCCAAGCCAAGATTTTGAATCGTCTTCAGCTTTTCTGTCAGGGAATTGAAGCCGAGAAACCCACACATCGATGCGAGCGGTTTTTCGCGAAGTTTGAACGTTGGTCTCATCAGCTCGCTCTCGACCTTATCGCGTCGCTCGTCGGGCGCGACCAAGAACAGACTAATTGAAAGATTCGGTTGAAGCGCGAGTAAATCGCTCATGCGCAGCAAGCCCGAGTACACAGATGTGGTCGATTCGATTTCGAACGCCGCGATTATCGAATTTCCTTTCAACCAAAGAACATCGATCAGTTCGATTGTTCGATTCGTGGCCTCGTTAAACTGCGTTGGCAACCGGTCAACCATCCCAGGTAGCAATCCCAAAACAGCGCCGTTCCAAACCTTGGACCGATCATTCCGCGCAACCCAGAGATCAAAACTCATGTCGCGGCCAAGCCTGAGCAGCGCGTACTGAATCTCAGTGTGACGCGTGCCGGCGGCGACCGTTTCTGCCTCCGCAGATTCCGCCAAATCTGCGCGCGTTGATTCGTCGACACCGGGGACGCTAACGACTGTGGTGATCGTCCTCTTCCCGTGCTTGCTTTCAGCTTTGAAGAATGGCTTCCTCGCAAGTTTCTTTGAATCGACGCCCCGATGGATCGGCTGCTTCTCGGCCGCCCGGAGCAAGCTAAATATCAACTCTCCGTCGCTTGAGCGTTTGAAACGGTTCGGACTCATCCGCAAGAAGCCGTTGAAGCCCGGGCGGTCTGCGGGTGATCGATAGAAATCGACCTTCGCTTCTAATTCCTCCATTGGCACACCGTGCTCAGGCGTTAGTAAAACGAGAGGTTTTACGCTGAGACGCTCTGGAAATTCGTCGAACTGCCAAATTGTTTCCTTAATGCGGCTACGGCCTTGCACCTCCAAGGCTCCAACCCACCGCATCACACCCGTTAGATAACAAAGCAGAATATCTCCCGGCTTAATACGCTCGACTGCGTTGTGCATCCGCTTGCGAAAACCGCTGACACTCGCGCCGTAATCACGAAATTCCTGCCATGTCTGGCCTGTAAACAAATCGAGCCAATACGTCATTCGTAACGATCATATCAAACCCGTTGGGGCGACGCCACTGTGCAAAACATTCAGCGAAATTAACCGGTTTTCTATTTTTCCACGTCGAACTCGTTGTCCTTCCAAGCTGCGGAACCTCCTTCCATTTCCATCGAAACGTCCGTGCGTTCCGTTTCATGGGTTGAATCGATGTGACAGTTCTGAGACAAGTCGTTCGCGATTGTCCGGACGAACCTCGATTAATGTCACATCAGGGCGCGTTTTGATCGCGTCGGTAAACGGCAAGGATCGCGCGAAGATTGTCGCGAGCACCGCGACTTCGCGGTCGAGCGCTTCGTTTACCGCGTCCCGAAAAATCGACGATCGGATTTCCATCGGCCCGATCTCGTCATGCGCAAGCACAGCCGTTTCATCATCCAGCGTGATGATCTTGAATCCGACACGCTCCCCGCGCTCGCGGATTTCCTCCGTGTAAAAACCGCCGGCCGGCAGCGCCAGGTTGTTCACGACACGCTTGATCAGCGTGGTCTTCCCGCAGCCGGGACGGCCAGTCAGCAATACTTTTGAGGTCACGAGATTCGCTTCTGGCAATGTACGCAAAACCAAGCTGTGCGTCCGCCGATCGTTGCTGATTTCAATTCATGTCTGCACCGCGGGCATTTGCGGCCTTTTCCGCGACGCGCCAGCAGCCACGATTTTGGCACAAGATCCGCGTCGGCTTTCGCCTCGATCGCCTTTTTCAAAATGTAGCGCGCGACGCGAAAGAGTTTCGCAACTGTTTTCTCTTTGAGAGCCGAAACTTGCGTCGCCGGGTGGATCCGTGCGCGGAAGAGAATTTCGTCGGCATAGATGTTTCCGATGCCCGCGATCAATTTCTGGTTGAGCAAAATCGTTTTCACCGCACCGCGATGTTTCCCGAAGATCTCTTTGAATTGCTGGAGACTGATGTCGAGGGCGTCCGGACCCCGTGCGCGCTTTTTCAAGAATTCATCGACATCCTTCAGCAATCCGACCTCGCCAAATTTGCGTTGATCCTCGAATGCGAGGCGATGGGCATTGACGAAAACAAAGAGCACTCGCGTATGCTTCGGTGCCTGCTCCGCATGCTTGAAATACCGGAGCGAGCCGGTCATGCCGAAATGCAGTCGCAACCAGAGGTCGCCATCGGTGCGCACAAACAGATGTTTGCCGTGGCGGCGAGTAAATTCGAAGCAGCGTCCTTTCAATCGGCGCGCCAGCTCATGCGCAGAAACGCCTTTCAAGACGTATGCGCTCCGCACATCGACACCGCTGATCCGCTGGTGCAACGACGTACGATCCAGGTAACGCTTGAATGTTTCGACATCAGGCAGCTCTGGCATCGCGTTTACATTAGTTGCTCGACGTATTGCTTCAGTGCGACGGCGTTGTTGTGTTCAGTCTCTTTCGCGCTGAACAGAAGTGTTACGTTCCGCCTTCTGGCCTCTCGTACCAGTGTCTCAACTTGCTCACGGTGACCGTCGAGCTCTGCCGCGTATTTCTCTTTGAACTCCTTCCATCTGCTCGGATCGTGCTTGAACCATTTCCGCAACGTGGTGCTGGGCGCGATTTCCCTCAGCCATTCATCAATGCGCGCCTCGCTTTTCTTCAGCCCTCGCGGCCAGAGTCGATCGACCAACACGCGATAGCCATCGGCTTTCGCAGGCTGATCGTAAACGCGTTTGACTCGAACACTCACGCCTGGCTATCGCAGCACGATGTAGCTCCGGCTGTGCGGCCACGGTTCCGGTTTGTCCTGGCAATTCGCGCAGGATTGCCTGCGTCACATCCTCGCTGAAGCTTGGTCGGAACCATGTCTGCCAAATCACTCCGTAACTTTTTGCAGCTGTTAAGAAAATCGCCGTCCGGCGCTGTCTTTAATCCATGGTGGGAAGTCGATGAGCAAAATGACGCCGGCCCGGATGCGCCCGCCATACGGCGAACCCAGCTGCGCGCTTATCTTCACAAAAGGCTAGGCAAAGCAAGCTTCGCAGTGATCGGCGAGGCGGTTGGTTATCGCGGCGGACATTTCAGCGGAATCCCCATGACCTCCGAGCGAATCCTCCTCGGAAAAAAGAGAGATAGCGGCATTGAGGCCGAATATGTTTTTTCAAGCATCAAGCCGCGGCGAACGAGTAAACCCCAGAAATGCCGCGATGGTTTTTCCGAGCCGACAGCAACGATTGTCTGGAGCACCCTGCTCAGGCTCCGCCTAAAGCCGGAGCAATTCGTGCTATGGAATGCGTTCCCTTGGCACTCGTTTGATCCGCGTCGGGGCATGTTGAGTAATCGCATGCCTAACAAGTCTGAATGCGCCGCCGGCCTGTCGGTTCTCAAAGCTTTCCTCGACCTCTTTCGGTGCGAGCAGGTTGTGGCGCTTGGTCGTGTTGCTGCCGCACAGCTTGAGAAACTAAACGTCGAAGCGCACTGCATCCGTCATCCTGCCTCAGGCGGCGCCAAACTCTTTCGCGTGAACACCTTGAGCTAAGCGCGTTACTCCAACCCCCTCCCGGCTGTCGGCTCCGAAGCCGGTGAATGGCAGCTGCAAGATCGACAATCACCCGACCGGCATCATAATTAATCGACAGTGGCGAAGATTGAAGACTTAATCAGACAGGTTTCAGATGAGAGACTGCGCGAGGAATTGGCGAGTGAAGTCCGCGAGCTGAAAAAGCAAAAGCACTTCGGTCTTGTCTTTGAGGAGCATTTGCCAGAAATGCTTCGACTTCCGAAAGCGCCGATTCGACTCGGAAATGTTGTCGCGCATCGGGACTCTTGGGGCTCTGAAGTTTGGCGGGTTCTCGAAATCACGGGCAAGAAAGCGAAATGCCGGCAACCGTTAAATCCGACGAAGTATGACCAAGAAGTGCTCAGGGATTTTCCGTTGGATGAGCTCGTGCTCGTTGTTCGTTTTGGCGAACCGATCTATCCCGTTTTGACGCCGATCGACCGCGTCGAGCGCGGAGGTTCAGACAAGCCGCGGCACATTCTGATCAACGCAGACAACTATCATGCACTTCAACTACTGCTCTATTCTCACGAGCGAAAGATCGACCTAATCTACATCGATCCTCCGTACAACACGGGCGCCCGCGACTGGAAATACAATAATGACTACGTCGACAGGAGCGATATATGGCGGCACTCAAAATGGCTGTCCATGATGAAGAAACGGCTGCTGTTGGCAAAGCGCCTTCTCAAGCCCGACGGCGTGCTGGTAATAGCGATTGACGAAAATGAACACGCGTCGCTGAAGCTCCTATTATCGGATCTACTTCGGGGCTACAGCCTGGAAACTGTGGTTGTAAACCATCATCCGCAGGGCTCTGGAGGCGACAACGTCTCTTTTACTCACGAATATGCAATTGTGTGCGTTCCCGAAGGTATGCACCGTATACAAGGGGCGAGCTTTGAAGGTGAGACAGAAGATTGGGGACTGATCAAAGCCGGTGCTGGGCATGATTATTCACGCTCGGGACGGCCGCGAATGTTTTATGCCATCCATGTTGATAAGAAAACTGGGGTAGCTCAAAGCGTTGGTCCCGAGCTCGCGCTGAAAGACCGATATCCACTGGAGGATACGGAAGACGGCCTTCGGCGAGTCTACCCACTCTCTTCAAAAGGTGACGAAAAACGGTGGCGGTATGGGCGAACCAAAATGGAGTCGCTGATTGCTGCCGGCAAAATTCGTGCGTCTATCCCGAGTTTTTCGATGAAGGTGACCGTGTCTAGGAAAGGCAGCCGCCGCCCAATCTACAGCAACTGGGTTGGACCACGTTATAATGCCGGTGCTCACGGGACCTCATTGCTTCGCGACATCTTTGGGGATTCCCGTTTTCCATTTCCAAAATCGCTCTATACAACCGAAGACTTCTTAGCTTCCGCTACCGCCGATAAGCCGAACGCTATAGTTCTAGACTTTTTTGCAGGATCTGGTACGACGCTCCACTCCACTCTGCTCCTCAACGCCGAAGATGGCGGGACACGAGCATGCATCTTGGTGACCAATAATGAGGTTGAGGAGAAGTTCGCCGTTCGTCTCCAAACTGCGGGATCATATCCTGGCGACGCGAGCTTTGAGAAGCACGGAATCTGCGAGAATGTAACCTGGCCCAGATGTAAGTGCGTCCTTCAGGGACATCGGGAGGACGGCTCACCCCTACCGGGTAAATATTTGAGCGGTCGTGAATTCAAAGAAGGTTTTCAGGAAAACGTCGAATACTTTCGACTCGACTTTGTCGATCCTGCATTGGTGGAACGCGGTGATGCGTTTGAGGGGATTTTGCCGATTCTCTGGATGATTGCAGGCGCAATCGGCGAGCGTGAACCACGACGCGGCACGACACCTTGGTATCTCGCGAAGCATTCTCCTTTTGCTGTTTTAATTCGCGAAACGAAGTTCGGCGAGTTTCGCAAGGCCTTGCGTGAGCGCCCGGACATCTCGTGGGCCTTTCTTGTCACCGATTCAGATGACAACTTCACGGCGATGCGGCGCGATCTTGGTCGTCGCTACCGATGCATTCAGCTTTACAAAAGCTACCTGGAAAATTTCCGCATCAACACGGTAGATCGGCACGCTGCGGGGGAGGATGAGGAATCGGAATGAAGTTCGAGCTTAAGGAGTTTCAAGAAGTGAAGTGCGGCGAACTGCGCGCGGAGCTCGCTGCAGCTAGAGAAGAGTTTGCTACGCGAAGGAAGCAGCAAGCAATTGTCTTAAGCTCGCCAACCGGGAGTGGGAAGACGATCACAATAGGCGCGCTGCTGGAGTCCATCTTCGAAGGCAATGATGACTATCCGCCGCAGCCAGAAACTCGTGTCCTTTGGATCTCTGATTCTCCGGAACTTAATAATCAAAGCAGGGACAAGTTTCTCGCCGCGTGTGACACCCCGACCTATCAGGATTTGGTCCTCATCGATAGCGACACTTTCGACGAGGAATTTCTACGACCCGGCGTTGTTTACTTCATCAATACGCAACTGTTGGGACGTGACAAAAAGCTTACGAAAGAAAGCGGCGATGACCGTGCGTATACATTTTGGCAAACCGTTGCGAACACTGTTCGAGAATTCGGGAAGGAATTCTTGCTGATAATCGACGAGGCACATCGTGGCATGGGCGTTAGCGACCGCGAGCGTGAGACAAGGACCACCATTGTGAGGAAATTCATTAACGGCGCGGCCGAGGTTGGTCTTCCGCCAGTTCCGCTGATTCTCGGAATGAGCGCGACGACTCAGCGGTTTGATGACGTACTGCTGCGCGAGGCTACACGCACGGTGCGGAAGGTGACAATTGATGCCGAGGAGGTTCGTGCGAGCGGACTCATAAAAGATCAAATGGTTGTGCTTGTGCCAGCCGACCCTGTCAAGACCGACATGACATTGCTCGAGCGAGCTGTTCGCGGATGGCGTGAATTCGAAAAAACATGGGACGATTACAGCCGAAAGGAGGACGAACGTTTCATTTATCCGGCGCTGGTCGTCCAAGTAGAGGATGGAATCCCAGAGCGAAACATACTCAGTAAGACTCCGCTCGATCAGGTGGTCGAAATAATCCTGCGAGAGAGCGGACCGGTCGGACAAGGTGCAATTGCTCATTGCTTCGACGTGCAGCGCGATCTCGTTCTGGCCAACACAAATGTTCGTCGCGTCGACGCTTCGCGTATCGAACAAGACAAAACAGTGCGAGTCATTTTATTCAAAACGGCACTAGGCGTTGGTTGGGACTGTCCGCGAGCGGAAGTAATGATGAGTTTCCGCAAAGCGATCGACCCGACTGCCATCGCACAGTTGATCGGTCGAATGATCCGCACACCGCTCGCACGGCGCATCGACAGCTTCGAGGTGCTGAACACCGTCGAACTATTCCTGCCTCACTACGACAAAGAAAACCTCGAACGAATTCTGGCCGAGCTTAGAAATCCAGATGCCGACGATCGCGTTGCGACCGAAGTCATAACGATTCCGCAAATAACCTACGACAGAGACCCTGCGCTCGGTGAAGTGTTTTCGAAGCTCGAATCACTCAAGTCAGCGATATTTTCGAACCCATCGCCTCTTCCGCCGGTTCGCCGACTACTAAAGATCGCGTGGGCGCTTACGCAGGACAAGCTCGATGAACCTTGTTACGAGCGCCAGCGGGATGAGATCGTAAAAATACTATTGCGCCGTCGAGAAGCCAAATGGAAGGACAAGGAAGACTGGGCCACAGTGGTCCGTGAGACGGGCGAAGTGGAACTGCAACAGTTCATCATCGGTTTAGGCGAGATGGAACTTTCAGAAGCCGCACTCAAAATTCGCACGCAGTTAGCGCCGGAAAACGTAGAAGCACTTTTTAAGGAAGCGCTTCGACGAATCGCTCCAGGGACGGACGTTCACATGACGTTTTGGAAGGAGGTTGAGAAAAAGACCGATCCGCTTCTCGCGAAGCTTGAGCTCTATGCGCTCTCGAATGATCCGTTGGTGCTCAACGAACTCGATGAGTACGCCACTAAGCGCTTTGATGCGCTCGACTCAGAACATCGCGCTGGGACGAAATCATTGAAACCGAAGCGCCGGGAATTGTATCGAAAGCTTCGACAAGCTGGCCGCGAGTTCACGTTCGAAGATTGGGAATTGCCCGAACAGATTGTCGAAAAAGCAGAGGGAGAAGTTTACGACCACCACATCTACCGCGATGAGTCCGGCAAGTTCCAAACCAAATTAAACGGATGGGAGAAGGCAGTCCTCAGTCGCTGGGCGAAACGAGACGATTTTGTGGGGTGGCTAAGAAATCCCGGACGGAAACAATGGTCATTCAGCGTCCCGTACGAGCATGGCGGGTGGAAGGGTTTTCACCCGGATCTTCTGATAGTCCGTCGCGAAACCGGCAAGTTTGTCGTCGATGTCCTAGAACCGCATCGAACAGGCCAAGACGACACTTTCGCAAAGGCAAAAGGCTTAGGCGAGTATGCGGCGGCGCATGGCCCTGATCTTGGAAAAGCTATGATGTTAAAGGTTGATGGCGAGGATGAGAATGCAGTGATTTCCGGTTGTGACGTTACAGACCGGGAGGTTCGTGAAAAAGTGCTAAGGACGCGTAACAACGAGGAAATTCAGGGACTGTTTCTACCACTTGCAGATTAGGATAATTTTCTAACGTGCCGAGTCAAAAATTTGGCGGTGGATGGACAGAGCAGAAGCTCCGGATTCTGGATGATTACCTGGCGGCGTATTGCAAGATTTTTCAGGTAAATCCGCGCGCAAAACACTTCGATACTATCTATGTCGACGCATTCGCAGGGACTGGTCTAATAGAACAACAAGCAAAGCCTGCTGATGGAATGGAGTTCTTTGCGGAATTCGCTGAGCGAGAAACCGTCGAATTCTTGAAAGGCAGCGCCTCACGCGCGCTACAGCATCCATTCACGCAATACATTTTCATCGAGAAATCTGCTTCACGAATCACTGAACTCGAGAAACTGCGAGCCAAGTCGCTGCACAAGCACAGGATTCGAATGCAAAAAGGAGATGCGAACAAGCGTCTGGGAAACTTGGTGAATTCAACAGATTGGAAGAAGTGTCGCGCCGTGGTTTTTCTTGATCCTTACGGAATGCAGGTCGACTGGGAAACCATCGAGAAACTTGGTAAAACGAAGGCTATCGATCTGTGGTTCTTATTTCCGTTGGGTCAAGCGGTCATGCGATTGCTGCGGAAAGAGGGCGAGCCTCCCGCAGAGTGGCAGGAAGCTCTGGATCGAATATTTGGAACTCACGACTGGCACTCACGGTTTTACGTCACCAAGCGCGAAGCCGATTTCTTCGAAACGGAAATTGTCTCGACACATCGTGTCGCCGATTGGCAGGCTGTCGGGGCGTTCATGATCGAACGCCTAAAAACTGCCTTTTACGCGGTTGCTACGAATCCAGGCGTGCTGCTTAATTCCCGAAATGTTCCCCTCTATTTATTTTGTTTCGGGTCAGCTAATCCTAAGGGAGCACCAACGGCATTGAACATCGCGGGACATTTGCTGAAAGGACTGAAATCCTGATGGCGAATCAATCTAACATTGAATGGACTGAGGCAACTTGGAATCCCGTCACCGGCTGCACGAAGGTCAGTGCGGGATGCAAAAATTGTTACGCAGAGCGCTTGGCGTTTCGGTTGCAAGCGATGGGCAATCCCCGATATCGCAACGGCTTTAGGGTTACGCTTCACGAGGATCTGATTGAACTGCCCAAGCGCTGGCGCGAGTCGCGACTAATCTTTGTGAACTCGATGAGTGATCTGTTCCACGAGCAAGTGCCGCTCGAATTCATCCAACTCGTTTTTGCCACGATGCGCGCATGTCCTCAGCACACATTTCAAATTCTCACAAAACGCAGCGCGCGGTTACGCAAGCTCGCGCGTGATCTTGACTGGCCTCAAAACGTCTGGATGGGAGTGAGCGTCGAAGATTCACGCGTTCTGTCGCGCATTGATGATCTACGAAGAGTTCCAGCTGCGATTCGCTTTCTCTCCTGCGAACCGCTCATCGGTTCGCTCGCCGGAATCGATTTAACGGGTATTCATTGGGTCATTGTCGGCGGCGAGTCTGGGTGGGGTGCTCGACCAATGAAAATCGAGTGGATTCGAGAAATCTTTCGAGAGTGTCGAAAGCAAAACGTTCCATTTTTCTTTAAGCAATGGGGCGGAGTCCGCAAAGATCTGACCGGCCGCTTACTCCGTGGAAGAACCTATGATGAGATGCCAGTCAGAGTGGCAGCCTAACGCGCGCGCGATCTGTATCAACGCGCATTCCGCCGAGTTCGAGAAGCTGGGCAAAATCCCGGTGTTGAAAGCGCGTATGAATCCCGATCTTCACATGGCCGGCGAACTAAAGACCACCGCTTCCGCAAACCTGTTCGTCATCTTCGGCGAGCCAGACATCGACATCGAAAAAGCTGGTGATAACAAAGTGCGAGTCCGCGTCAAAGGCGTCGACGTGTTCAAACCGCAAACCGGCGAAGTCGTCAGTGACGGCCACGACGGAATCGCCTGCTGGTTCATCGACACAAATTACAACGAAGAAAGCTTCTTCGTTCGCCACGCATATTTCCTCGGCGCGAACGATCCCTACAAATCATTGAAAACAACGTTACGTGCCGAAATCGACGAAGCCGCATGGGAATCACTCCACAGCGACACGTCACGTCCATTTCAAAAACCCGAAACCGGCCGCATCGCCGTAAAAGTCATCAACCATCTCGGCGATGAAGTCATGAAAGTATTCGCGGTGAGCTAATTTCTTTATGGACGAACACGAACCGCGGGACACAAGCGCGTTGGAGCGGGATATAGACCAGTTGGTGTACGCGCTCTACGGCCTGACGCCGGAAGAAATCAAAATCGTGGAGGCCGCGAAATGAGTGCGCGCCTTCGACTGCGGTGGCAAGCGCACGTGCGAGATCGCCGGCAATGGCGCGAAGGAGTAAGTCTCCGGGAAGAAGCATGAGCGAGACGTTTCCACATCTTTCCAAAGCGCCGATCATCGAAGCGGTCATCGATTTGCGCGCCGCACTCGCCCCGACTTTCAATGTCGAGAAACTTCAGGAAGTGCATCCGATCATCCGTCACGATTATCCGCAGATGAAGACGCAGCGCAGCCGGATGGGCCAAATGATGCAGACAGCCGGAAAGCCGCCCGAGCAGGCAATCCGCGATCTCGGCGTTACCGGATATGGGTTCTCATCCACTGATGGAAAATATGTCGCTCAGTTCCGTCGGGATGGGTTTTCGTTTAGCCGCCTCGCGCCTTACACGTCATGGGAAGATGTTTTCAGCCGAGCGGCAACGCTCTGGAAGGTTTTTTATGAACTGGCTCAGCCCATCGAAGTCAACCGCATCGCAGTGAGGACAATCAATCGCATTCTCCTACCTTTACCGGTAACCGACCTTTCAAAGTACCTCACCGCTCCGCCATCGGTCGCACCTGGCACGCCGAACGAACTTTTGGACTTTCTCACACAGGTTTTTGTCATCGATCGCGCAACGAACATCGTATCGAATATCATCCAGACGGTTGAACAAGGGCCGAGGGAGACCTATGTTCCAATCATTCTTGATATCGACGTTTATCTTGAGCGACCATTCCAACCCGCGGATGCCGCGCTGCTTAAACAGTTTGACGCTTTACGGCACATGAAAAACCTGATTTTTTTTAGGAGTCTTGTTCCGGAAATCATCGAAACATTCAAGTGAACGCAAGTATTGCGATACAGCCGAGCGGTGTTTACAACCTGATTTCTTCCCACAGCGTCAGCGCTCAAGGCAATTGGTTGTTGGAAATTCTTTCATCCATTCGACGCAAGCTGACTGAGAGTCTAGCGCTTGGCGGGCCATTGCGCGATACGATCGATGAACTGGCAGAAGTCTATCTTGAAGCCGTGGAACCTGGTTGGGATGGTTATGGAGCGCAACCGATATCAGAGCGAGTTTTGGAGAACGCGGTAGCGTTTCTCTGCCGATTACCCCAGGACCTGCCGATGCCCGACGTTTCGGCCGATGCGCAAGGTGAGATTCATTTCGAATGGTTTTCGAATCCGTACAGAACGTTCTCCGTTAGCATCAGCGCCGGCGGCGTGCTGAGTTATGCGGGACTCTTCGGCCCTAATCGCACGCGCGGTTTGGAGCTCCCGGACGGCAACGTTCCACAAGCAATTGTTTCGAATATTCGGCGGGTATTCGAGTAGTGCCGACAGAAGCAGAACAAATTCATCGTAGTGAGCCGCTGGCTCGGTTCATCTTTTCTCGCCGTCACTTCTTGCCAGCCCAGAAGGTTGTAAAAGCGCCGGCTTTCATTCCGGGCTCAGATCTGCAGACATCGGTCTTTCGTATTCACGAGCTAGGTGAACACCAAATCCGGGACATTGGCGAGGACGTTGGGCGCACTCAAATTCCTCCGCGCTCTCCTCGCGCACGCGGGGAGATCAAGGTCCAGTCTGTCATTAATGTAGGGCTAGGCGTGCTCCCCGACGAACCTCCGCCGCGTCATGCCGAAATCGTCGGCTGGCCACGCGACGACAAACCGCAGCAATTAGAAATCGCAAAGCTCCTCGCTGCGGCCGCACAGTTAGTCCTACACAATTGAGTTCAATGTAAGAGGATTAGGGTCGCGTCTAAAAACATTCAGCGGCTACGGCCGTTTACTCCGTGGAAGAACTTACAACGAGATGCCAGTCAGAGTGGCGGCGTGAGGTTCACTCCTTTGGCGGTTCGCTCTTCTTGATCAATGCCGTCAAGAGATCGATCGGAAGGGGGAAAAAGGTCGTGGTGTTATGTTCGCTGGAAATTTCGCGCATCGTTTGCAGGAAGCGCAGTTGCAGCGCAATTGGCTCCTTGCTCATCATCGCCGCAGCCTGCACCATTTTTTCCGCAGCCTGAAACTCGCCCTCGGCGTTGACGATCTTCGCGCGGCGTTCGCGCTCGGCTTCGGCCTGCTTCGCCATCGCGCGCTTCATGGTATCGGGCAGCGCCACGTCCTTAACCTCGACCGCCGTGACTTTGACACCCCACGGTTCGGTTTGCCGGTCGATGATCTCCTGCAACTTCTGGTTGATCGTCTCGCGCTGCGAAAGCAGGTCGTCCAAGGGGGCCTGGCCGAGCACGCTGCGCAGCGTGGTCTGCGACATCAGCGAGGTGGCTTTGAGAAAGTTCTCCACTTTCACTACCGCGGCTTGCGGATCGACCACGCGGAAATAAACAACCGCATCGACTGTCACCGGCACGTTGTCACGCGTCATTACCTCCTGCCTCTCGACGCTGATGGTCACGACGCGCAAATCCATTCGCACCATGCGATCGACAATCGGGATAAGGAAAATCAATCCCGGGCCTTTCGCGCCCAGCAATTTTCCGAGACGAAAAATCACGCCACGCTCGTATTCGCGCAGGATGCGGATTGCCTGCGGCAGAATAATGACGGCAAGAATGATGAGCGGTATGACCCAACTAATTAATTTCGGCAGCGCTTCGAGTAGTGGCATGGCTTTATTCTCCTTTGGTTTTTAGTTTTACACTTAATCCTTGCACGGCTGCAATCTCGGCTACTTGGCCTTTTTCGATGGGGGCGTCACTGACCGCGTTCCAATATTCGCCTTCGACAAAAATCCAGCCGCCGTGCGAATCGATTGGGGTCAATGCGGTCACGGTTTTTCCAATCAATATTTGTGCTCCCACTTTCACCGGCAAGAGTTGCGCGCGCAGGCCCTTTCCGATGACGAAAACAAAGAATGCCGCCGTGACGAGTGTCGCGGGAATGATGTAATTGAGCGACAGGCGATAGAGTGGATCGGCGCGGTTGAAGAGCATGAGCGAGCCGATTAGAAACGCAACGACTCCACCGACCGTCAACACGCCGTGCGTCGGGGCGTAAACGTCAAAGATAAAGAGAAGCAACGCGAGGGCGATCAGAGCGAGGCCGGTGACGTTGACCGGCAAAATGGCCGCCAGATAAAGCGCGAGGACCAAGGCGATCGCACCGACCACGCCCGGAAGAATCGCGCCTGGCGTTGTCAGTTCGCCGATGATTCCATAGATCGCGATGAGCATGAGAATGAACATCACCTCCGGTCGCCAGAGTTTTTGAAAAACGTGTTCGGAGGGCGACATCTTGACCTCTGAAACTTCGGCGCCTGCGGTCTTGAGCGTCTTCCCATCCACCAAGCGGCCGTTCAATTTTTGTAACAGATCGGAGATATCCGAGGCGATCAGATCGATGACTTTTAATTGCAGCGCCTTCTCAGCGGTGATGGATGCACTTTCTTTTACCGCCGACTTGGCCCATTCGACGTTGCGCTGCCGCTTGCCCGCGATCGTCTCGATGTAGCTCACGGAAAAATTCTCCAGTTTTTGCTTCATCGTTTCGTCGGTTTTTTCCTCTCCGCCGCTGGGAAAACCGCCGATGGAGACCGGGTGCGCTGCGCCAATGGTGGTAGCGGGCGCCATAGCAGCGACGCTTGCCGCAATGGTGATGAAACAACCTGCGCTGGTCGCGGTCGCGCCGGTTGGAGCGACATAGACCACTATCGGCACGGGAGATCCCAGAAAACTTTGGACAATCTTCTGTGTCGAATCGAGCAGACCGCCCGGCGTGTTGAGCTGGATCACCAGACACTGTGAATTTTGCGTGCGGGCTTCCTCTATGCTGCGCGAAATGTAGCTGGCCGTTGCCGGTCCAATCGCTCCGTCGATGTTGATGAGAGAAACTTTTTCAGCCGCAAAACCCGCCGGCGCCATGGCCAACGCGAGCCATAGAACAAGACTTATTAACGCAGTCTTCATTCGTCTATCCGCGCGCCTGCGCCATGCTGCGAAAGGTCACGCTCCTTTCATCGGCTGAAGCTTGATCGCCAAATCTTTTACTTCTGGCTTCACGATTTTCTCGTAATCACGATAGCTCATTTTGATTGCGTCCATGTGCGTGCCAGCTTCGAACACGATGTAGTCTTGCTCCGCCAGATTCTTGTCTACGTAGGTCTGCAGACCATAAAGATTCCCAAACGGCGGCATCGCGCCGATGCCGCAGTCGGCGAAGATCGACTTAAACTCCTGTTCCTTGTCCAGCGAGACGGGTTTGCCGATCGCTTTCTCGA
>WNFY01011493.1_pt1 | contig 16177 bp, 11 predicted proteins | sample 5400091 | NCBI WGS metagenome assembly WNFY01 (sample SAMN13153364, study PRJNA577476) | soil metagenome | isolation source: 60 cm soil or saprolite under grassland replicate 1 | place: USA:California | collected 2016-06-15
CAACGGGTTCTCGCTCGTGCGCGATCTTGTCGCCCGCGCGGGCATAGCCCTGGAGGAGGCGCCGGCCGAGCTTGGCAGGCCGCTCGGCGCCGAGCTGCTGACTCCCTCGCGCATATTCGTTCCGGCCTGCCTGGCGCTCGCGCGGGCAACACGTGTGCGTGCGTTTGCGCACATCACGGGGGGTGGGATCGCGGCGAACCTGGCCAGAGTCTTGCCCGCGGGCGCTGATGCGGTCATCGACAGGCGCACCTGGCGACCGCCGCCGGTCTTCGAGCTGTTGGCCCGCTACGGCGGAATGGGGGGCGGCGCACGAAGCGAAGAGATGGAGCGGGTGTTCAACCTCGGCGTCGGGATGATCGCGGTGGTGGCGGTGGACTGCGCCGACCATGCGGTGCGCCTACTCGCGCAGCATGGGGTGCGGGCGTGGGCCGCGGGCCAGATAGTGCCAGGCGCCGGGCAAGCGCGCCTGGTCGGGTCATATGCGAGCTGACCAGCGACACGCCGTCAGCGGCGCACCGAACTGACCAGCGACGGGCCGACGGCCGCGCACCGAGCCCACCAGCGACGGGCCGACGGCACACCGAGCCCACCAGCGTGCCGGCCCAAGCTCGGCTACTCTTCGCCGTCTTCCTCGTCGTCCTCGCTGGCGTACCGGTCGGCGAGATCCTTGTACGACGACTCACCGTCGTCATCGCGCTGATCGGAACCCACACCCAGCTCTGCCCGCAGCCGATCCAGGTCCGTGCCACCGCTGTTGTACTTCAGCTGGCGGGCAACCTTAACCTGCTTGGCCTTGGCTCGGCCGCGCCCCATTGGCTCGACCCCCTTGAACGTCCGGGCCCACGTCAGGCCCCTGCCTCACTGCAATTTGCCGGTAGATGCTTGCGGGCGAACCGCGCGACAAACCGACCCGCCGACGCTCCCCCGCCGGGAGGTGGCGCGTGTCGGCTTCCTTACTGTTATAACCGTACCTGCTTTACGGCGTGCGCGCCTACGCCGCGTGCGGACAGGGTCCGAAGGTCGGCTGAGTGACTCGAGATTTCGGTCGATGCAACCTTACGACCCCAACCAGATGCTGCGCAGCCGGCCAACGTCCGACATCCGCCGTTCGGCGAGCCGGTCCGCCGCAGCCGCGGGTGGCACGCCCTCGTCGTCGGCGATCGCGAAAATCTTGCTTGTCGTCGCGAAGATCTGGCTTGCCTTGGCCTGCGCCCGGTCAAAGCTGAAGCCCTCAAGCTCGTCCGCGACCTGGATCACACCCCCGGCGTTGACGACATAATCCGGCGCGTAGAGGATGCCCCGGTCGGCTAGCTGTTTCTCGATCCCAGGGTGGGCAAGCTGGTTGTTCGCGCCACCACAGACCACCTTCGCCCGCATCGCCGTGACAGTCGCATCGTCGAGGGAGCCCCCGAGCGCGCACGGCGCGTAGATGTCGGCGGGCTCGCGGATCAACTCGGTGCGGTTGGCAACCACGGCGACGCCTGCACGCCGTGACCGCAGGCGCTCGACGGCCTGCTCGCTCACGTCGCAGACCACCACGTCCGCCCCTGCTTCGACCAGATGCTCGACGAGCCGCCTGCCCACCTTGCCGACCCCTTCCACAGCGACCCTGCGGCCACGCAGTTCGGTGCTGCCCCACACGTGCTCCGCGGCCGCGCGCATGCCCTGGAACACACCGAAAGCGGTGAGCACCGACGAGTCGCCCGCCCCGCCATGGGGGACGGTCCTGCCGGTGACGTAGGGGCACTCGCGGGCAACGATGTCCATGTCTTCGCTGTAGGTTCCGACGTCGCACGCCGTGATGTAGCGACCGCCGAGCGACCTAACGAACCGGCCATATGCGCGCAGAAGCTGCTCTGACTTGTCGGTAAGGGGATCGCCTATGATCACGGCCTTTCCGCCGCCGAGGTCGAGGCCCGCGAGCGCGTTCTTGTAGGCCATTGCTTTGGCCAGGTTGAGCACGTCGGCAAGCGCGTCGTCCTCGCCGCCGTACGGATAGAACCGGGTGCCCCCGAGCGCTGGGCCAAGCGCCGTCGAGTAAATGGCGATGATCGCTTTCAGCCCGCTCTGCATGTCCTGGCAGAACGTGACCTGCTCGTGTCCGGTGCCGACCACCACGTCGGTGTCTTTTGGGGGTGCTGCGAACACATTTGTCACTGTGGTGACTCTCCTGGTTCCTTCCTGCGCCGTCGTTGGCGCAGGGTTCCGGGTCAAGACTATTGCGCGGCGACGGGCGCGGGACTTGGTGACGATCTCGTTATGCGCAATGCAGGCATCTGGAGACCAAGTCGTGTCACGATTCGGTCGTGCTGCCCTATGCCGCCTACCTTCGCGTCTATGAGCCGCTGGCCTCCTTCGGCGAGCCGGATAGGTCGCGCTGGGCCGCTTATGTTTCATCCGCGCGTAGCACACAGCGGGTAAGCGCACTCGAGGCCGAACACGGTGAGGCGATGCGACGGCTCATCGCGATGCCGCCGATCATCGCTCCGGCGCAGGAGAGCGAGCACGCCTACGTGCGCCGTGCGGACGGGGTCGTCTACATCTGCCCCTGGCAGACCCGGTTGCGGTCATGGCTCGCGTTGGGCCGGCTTCGTGCCAGCCTGCCCGCGGCGCTCGCTGACACGTTCGTGCCGCGGCGACTGGCCGACCTGGCGGCGACCGATTTCGCGCGCTGGCACTCGCGCAGTTCATCGATACGCACCCACATACTGACTGCCACCTGGCATGTTCCGCTGGCTTGGTTCGTGCCGTTCGGGCCGCCGGAGCGGCGGCTCGTGCTCGGCGGCCGTGCCGGAACAGACGGCGGGCCAGCCACGGCCGCGGCGATGCGCACGCTGGTCTACGTGACCACCATGGCGCAGGCGCGGTGGCGCGTGGCGCGCGCGCATGCCGCAGTGCGCCACGGGCTATCCCGCGAGTCGCGGGCTTATGACGATGGCACGCCGTCTCACGGGAACGGCGCGGACGGCGCGGACGGCGGCCGCGGCGCGCCCGGCCGTTCCGGTGGAGCGGCCCCGAAGGCAGGGGCGCCCCCGCCAGGCATGGCGCCCGGACGCACCCGAGGCCGGCACGCTGGAAAGGCCCGAGACGAGGATGGCGCGCGGCACGCGGATTCGCCCCGGCACAGCGGTGCCCCGAGCCATGGGGATCCGGCCCGCCACAGTGGTCCCCCGAGCCATGGGGAACCGCCCCGCCAGGGCGGCGCCGCGAACCATGGGCCAGCATCACGTCGCGGTGATGCCCGCCGCCGTTCGGATCCTCCGGGCCGCGACGGCGCACCGCGCCACGAGGAGATGCCGCGCAGGGACGCCCCGCGCCGCCCGGCCGCGCCACGTCACGCGGGCGGTCCTGGATCCGCCGGCCCCAGCCCGCTTGCCGCGGCCCTTTCCGGGGGCTCCGCACCGGCGGCGCTCTGGGAGATTGACGAGGTCGGGCGGTGGCTTGAGGAGTTTCACCCGCGCGCTCTCGTCGAACTCGACTACGGCGGCTTGGTGCATCTCATAGGTGACGAGGCGCTCCGCGCCGATCAGTCGGTGGCTGAGGTGGCCGCCGCCGTCACCGGGCTCGAGACAGGCGAGCTGGAACTCGCGATAGCCATGTATCAGCGCCTGCGGACCAGATGGCGCACCCTGCGCGGCGCCGAGTTCGCAAGTTAGCGACCTGATCGCGCGTGATCGCGCCGCAAGCGCGAGCACCCGGCATTTTTCCGGATCTGCCTCGTTGCGACTATACGTAACGCTATACTCACGCACCGTGACACAGATCCGTGGAGCAACGGGACAAGCTGAGACAGAAACTTTGCTCTAGGTGGTCGACTCGTCACGTCTGGTGATGGCAATATGGTCTCCGTGGGCCATATCAGGGCATCCACGACAGCTCCGAATGGGGCGTAAGTACAGCAAAGACCGCAGGATCGTAGTACCGGTCCAGGAGGAGAGGCCGCACACATGTCTGCACGCACACCCGAGGCCGAGCCGCTGCTCACGCCGGCGGAGGTCGCGACCATGTTCCGGGTGGATCCCAAGACCGTCACGCGGTGGGCGAAGGCTGGCAAGCTGACCTCCATCCGTACGCTCGGGGGTCACCGCCGGTACCGGGAGACCGAGGTTCGTGCGCTGCTCGCGGGCATCCCGCAGCAGCGGTCGGAGTGAGGTAACGCAGCTCAACGCCCGATTAGGGGGGTTGGCCCAGCCGCAGGCGCTGCGCGCCAGGCGGGGCAACAATTGAGACAGGGGGGTCGGCCCCGGCGGCCAGTGTGCCGCTGTGGGGGGTACCGTCTATGAGGGGCCAGGTCACGAGCAAGGCTTCCGCAGACGCTGCCGGGGTCGATCCGGCCAGCCGCGCCAGCAGAGATGTCACACAGGACCGTCGTTGCTGGCGTCCGCGCCTTCGGTCGTTCGTGCCGATCGCTCGTGCATCGTCGCTGAACCTGCCGCAATGCATTGACCGCCCAAGCGTGCGGTCGGAATGAGGATCGGACACTTTCTGTAATTACATCGGTGCAGAGCGCACCATCGACCATACTGGTCCGCGCGCCCGTCGTCAGCGCGGCCGGGTCGAGCATCACAGGAAGCCCTTTGGTCGGGCGACGAGTGTCGCATGGCGCCCGCTGCGGCGGGTCACAGCGCGAGCACGGGTGGGGAAACGGAACTGCCGAGGGCGTTGTCGGGAATCCAGCGGTGGCCAGGGCCACCGTGTTCGGGGGGAGGATCAGCAAATGCGCGATCCAGAGCTTGTCTCTCGCGCGCAGCGAGCCGCTGCGCGGCTGGAGGGGGCATGGGAGCGCTGGCGTACGCGGCATGGCCTGGGCGGTGTGCTCTGCCAGCCCGTCGCGAGCTACGTGGGCTATGCGCCGGAGGAGCCGCGCGGGCGGCCACGTGTCGTATTCGGCGTCGATGCGGTCGAAGCGGAACGGCTGGCTCTGCTGCTCGACGCCGACGCCCTGTCCGGCGTCGAAGCCCGCAGCGGCGTCGAAGCCCGCAGCGGCGTCGAAGCCCGCGGTGACGCCGGCGCCCGCAGCGGTGCGGACACCCGCAGCCTCGCGGACACCGGCAGCGGCGGATTCAGCGACCCGCGCGCAGACCGAGCCGACGACCCCGTCGGGGATCCCTGCACAGGTGCCGCCAGCCAGCCGTGCGCCGAGCCTCAGCTGCTCGTGGTGCGGGCCAGCGGCGACGCGCAAGAAAGCGGGACCGCGCCTGCGGCGGCACCGGGCGGCGCCAGCGTGCCCATAACCGCCGAACTGGCTGGCTGGGCGACGAGCGAACTACCCGGACACGCGTCGGCGGGGCTCGCCGCGTGGGCCGCAGCCGAGCAGGAGCGGTCGGCGGAGTCGGCTCGTTCGCCGTCGCCACGCAATTCGGCCGGCGTCGAGCGTGAGAACCGGGCGGGGCCGCTGGCCTGGCCGGCTTAGGGATTGATCCGCGCGCGCCAGGATCAGCGCCCGCCTGGGCCAAACAGGCCGCGCGGCCCTGCGGACGAACCGGTGGCTCTCCACCGCGACGAACCGGCCGCCCGCGGTGAGGGCGGCCGGTAACATTGCCAGCCGATCCAGATGAGACACGCTGCGCTGAGGACCGGGACGCTGCGGGCTTTGCCCGCGGCCGGAATTGCCTGCGCGCTGTTGGCCACCGGCTGCGCGGCGGGGCAGGCCACGGCGGCGCGTGAGACGCCACAAGCGACGAACTCCGCCCCAGCCGCCTCGCCGAGCCCCGCGCGAAGCAGCGCGCCGCCGACGGTGACCGCCGGCCCCTCGGGGCAGGCGCACCGCCGTCGGCTGCCGCTCGCTGGCGACGTGATCCTGGTTGACCCCGGTCACAACGGCGGCAACGCGGCTCATCCGGAGATCATCAACCAGCTCGTCAATGTGATCACTGAAAGAAAGCCGTGCGACACCACCGGCGCGCAGACCGACGCCGGTTATCCGGAGCACGCCTTCACCTTCGACGTCGCAACCCGGCTGGCAGGGCTGCTCCGCCAGAAAGGCGCGCGCGTTGTGCTGACCCGGGATAGCGACGCGGGCGTGGGACCGTGCATCACGCAGCGGGCGGCGATCGGCAACCGTGCGCGCGCCGACGCGGCAATCTCGATCCACGCCGATGGCGGCCCGCCCGGCGGGTACGGTTTCGAGGTCATCGAGCCGGGCTTGGTCCCCGGCTACACCGACAAGATCATCGCACCGTCGCGCAGGCTGGGCCGCGACATCCGCGACGCCTACCGCGCGGTCGCCGGGGAGCCGTATTCCACCTACATCGGCGCCGCGGGCATAGACGTGCGCACCGATCTCGGCGGCCTGAACCTTTCTCAGGTGCCCAAGGTATTTATCGAGTGCGCGAACATGCGCAACGGCGCCGACGCCGCCAGACTGACCAGCGCCGCATTTCGCCAGCGCGCGGCGGCCGCGCTCGCCGATGGTTTGGCAGCCTTCCTGCGCGGAGGGTGAGACCGGCCAGAATCGGACTCATGCGGATCGCTGTTGCCCGTGATGGACGCGACGGCGGGCTGATCTGTCCGCTGGCTGAGGACGGTGCCCGGGCCGGCGCTGCTGAGGCGGCGCCGAACCTCGCCGCCGCCGTCGCCGCGCGCGAGCGAGACGGCAGCCCGCGGTGGGTGTGGGCGTCCGCGGGCAGGATCTACCCTGCGCTGCTGTATGCCGGCGTCCGGGTGGCCGCGTGTCACGGCAGCGCGCAGACGGAGCTCTTTCCGGTTCCCGGGCGCGGGCTGGATGGCGCGGAAGAAGAACTCGACGCCGTCATCGCGGTACACGCCGATCAGCTGCGCCGCATCGCCGCCGCCGAGCACCCACGATGGCTTGCCCTGCTCGCCGCGGCGGAGTCGGCCGGCGGTCTTGCCGCCGCCGAGATGACCGCGGACGGCCTGCCCTGGCGGGCCGACGTACACGATGCGCTGCTTACCGAGGTGCTCGGGCCGCGGCCAGCTCCCGGCCTGCGACCGCGTCGGCTGGCCGAGCTGGCCGAGGAGATCCGCGTGGCCATGCATGCCCGCACGCTGAACCCCGACTCGCCGGCGCAGCTGATCAAGGCGTTCGGCGCGCAGGGCGTGAGCCTTGCGTCGACCCGGGCGCATGTGCTGCGCGCAGTGGACCACCCGGCGGCGCCGCTGCTGATCGAATACAAGGAGCTCGCCAGGCTCTATTCCGCCGATGGCTGGGAGTGGCTCGACACCTGGGTGTCTGACGGGCGGTTTCGCCCCGAATACGTGGTGGGCGGTGTCGTGTCCGGCCGTTGGGCGTCACGCGGCGGTGGGGCGCTGCAGATCCCGAAGCTGCTTCGCCGCGCCGTCGTCGCGGATCCGGGCTGGGTTCTGGTCGTGGCCGACGCCGCCCAGCTCGAGCCGCGGGTGCTCGCGGCACTCGCGGGCGATCGCGCATTCGCGGAGGCGGCCGCCGCGGGCGACCTGTATGCGGCCCTGGCCGGCGCGCTCGGTGGTGACAGGGACAAGGCGAAGGTGGCGCTGCTGTCTGCCATGTACGGCGGGGCGACGGGGGAGGCAGCCCAGTTGCTCACGGTGCTGCGGCGGCGGTTCCCCGCGGCGGCCGGATATGTGGACGACGCGGCACGCGCCGGGGAGCAGGGACGGCTGGTGAGGTCGGTTCTCGGCCGCACCTGCCCGCCGCCCTCAGCGAAGTGGCGCGAGCTGACCGGCGACGGTGATGATCCGCAGGCAGCGCGGGCGCTGCGCAGCCGCGGCCGCTTCACGCGCAACTTCGTCGTGCAGGCCAGCGCCGCCGACTGGGCGCTTGTGCTGCTGGCGTCCTTGCGGCGGCGGCTGGCGCGGCTCACCGGGCCCGGCCGCGCGCACCTGGTGTTCTTCCAGCACGACGAGGTCGTCGTACACAGCCCGGCCGCGCTCGCCGACGACGTGGTCCGCGCGGCGACGGATTCGGCTGAGGAGGCGGGGCAGCTTGTCTTCGGCCCGGGACCGGTGCGCTTCCCGCTCGCCGTGTCGGTCGTCGCCTGCTACGCGGACGCCCGCTGACACCCCGGGCGCCTTCCTGCCCGCCATGCGCGCCGCCGGCCGCACCGGGCGGGACCCTACGATGGGCCCGCAACAAGCCACGATGGATCAGCGATCCGCCACTTGCTGACGAGGGGCCCCGTGGGCGAGCCAGGCGCGGTGGGCGTGACGGGCCGCGGCAGCCGTTCGGGATAATGATCTTTTGACCTTGTTTGCCTGGTGAGCCGGACGTGTCTGGTGGGCCGTGTCGCGGGCGCGGAGATGTACGGCCCGCGACGGCGGCATTAGCATGCGCCTCGTGGCCATGATGTTCGGGATCGCAAAGCGTCTGCTGGTCGGGCGGCCGGTGCACAGCGACCGTCTCAGCCACACGCTGCTGCCGAAGAAGGTCGCCCTGCCGGTCTTCGCCAGCGACGCGCTGTCCTCTGTGGCCTACGCCACCGAGGAGATCCTGCTGGTGCTCTCGGTCGGCGGCATCGCTTTCATCCACTACACGCCGTACATCGCCGCGGCGGTCGCGGTGCTGATGCTGGTCGTGGTGGCCTCGTACCGGCAGAACGTGCACGCCTACCCCTCGGGCGGCGGGGACTACGAGGTCGCGACCACCAATCTCGGGCCTCGGCTGGGCCTCGCGGTCGCCAGCGCCCTGATGGTCGACTACACGCTGACCGTGGCGGTGTCGGTCTCCTCCGGCGTCGCCAACCTGGCCTCGGCTTTCCCCGCGCTGAACACCCACGTCACGCTGATCGCGGTGCTGGCGGTGGCGGTGATCGCGCTGCTGAACCTGCGCGGGGTGCGTGAGTCTGGGACCGCCTTCGCGATCCCCACCTACCTGTTCATCGGCACGATCGGACTGATTCCTGCTGCTGCGCGCGTTCTCCTCCGGGTGTACGGCGCTCACCGGCGTGGAGGCGATCAGCAACGGGGTGCCCGCGTTCAGGAAGCCCAAGAGCAAGAACGCCGCGACGACGCTCGCGCTGCTCGGAGTGATAGCGGTCTCGATGTTCGCCGGTGTGACGGCGCTCGCGCTCGCCAGCCATGTACACGCCGGCGCGCCACAGGATCTGGTCGGGCTACCGCACGGCCAGAGCCCCCGCACGGTGATCGCGCAGGTCGGCCGGGCGGCGTTCGGCGGGTCATCGCCGCTGTTCTACCTCCTGCAGTTCGTGACAGCCTTGATCTTGGTGCTGGCGGCGAACACCGCGTTCAACGGGTTCCCCGTGCTCGCGTCGATCTTGTCACGCGACGGCTACATGCCCCGTCAGCTGCATACTCGGGGCGACCGGCTGGCGTTCAGCAACGGGATCGTGCTGCTGTCGGGTTTCGCGATCCTGCTCATCGTGATCTTCAACGCCTCGCCGACCCGGCTGATCCAGCTCTACATCATCGGCGTGTTCGTCTCGTTCGTATGCAGCCAGAGCGGAATGATCAGGCACTGGAACCGCAACCTCCGCGTCACGACCGACAGCAGGCTGCGGCGGCACATGATCCGCACCAGGGTGATCAACACCGTCGGCGCCTGCTTCACGGCGGTCGTCCTGGTGATCGTGCTCGTCACGAAGTTCGCAAGCGGCGCGTGGATCGTTGTCGTGGCCATGCCGGTGATCTGGCTGACAATGCGCGGGATCGGCCGCCACTACGCGAGCGTCGCGCGCGAGCTGACTCCGCAGGAAGGCCACCCCCAACCGCTCACCCTGCCGGCCAGCAACCGGGCCATCGTGCTGGTGTCCAAGCTGCACCTGCCGACGTTGCGAGCGCTCGCCTACGCGCAGGCCACCCAGCCAAGTCATCTGCACGCGGTCACCGTCGACGTCGACGAAACCGAGACCCACGCACTACAGGAACAGTGGGACCGCGCCGGCATCCCGGTGCCGCTGACAATTGTCGCCTCCCCCTACCGCGAGGTCACCCGCCCCGTGACCGACTACGTGAAGCGGCTGCGCAGGGAAAGCCCACGCGACATCGTCACCGTGTACATCCCCGAATACGTTCTTGGTCACTGGTGGGAGCAGGTGCTGCACAACCAGAGCGCGCTGCGGCTGAAGGCCCGCCTGCTGCTTCAGCCCGGCGTGGTTGTCGCCAGCGTGCCTTACCAGCTCAAGTCGTCGGCCCGGCTGGCCGGCCCCGCCTCCAGGCATGCTGTTCGCTTTGGCCGCCAGCCAGAGCCGCGCCGGGTCGAAATGCACGACGTTCGCCCTGGCGCGTTGCCTGGTGTCCACCCGGGCGCGCCTTCGGCTGGGGAGCGGGTCGCGGGTTCGGCTGGGGAGGGCGCGCCTTCGGGCAAGGAGGAGGGTGCGCGGCGGCGCGGCGAGCCAGCCGGGAAGGGCAGGCCGCTGAAGCGGCTGACCGCGCATCCCGATGCGCTGCACGCGGAGGAGTTGCAGGCTGAAATCAGCGATGCGAGCGCCACCCCGATCGCCGAGTGCGCCGATCGCGAGGTCGCGAGCGTGGCCGGTACCCTACGCACGGTTACCTTGAGGCCGCATGGCGACAGCCTCACGATGGAGGCGGATCTGTGGGACGGCACGGGCAACGTCACGCTTGTGTGGCTTGGCCGGCGCAACATCCCGGGCATCCAACCGGGTCGGCGCATCGTGGCGCACGGCCGGGTGACCCACATCAAGGGCGAGCCGACCATCTTCAACCCGACCTACGAGCTGCGGCCGCGAGGCGATTAGGTGCCTGGATCGCGGCTGGCGAGCACTGAAGTCAGCCTGGGTCGCTGAAGCGGTAACCCATGCCGGGCTCGGTGAGCAGATACCGCGGCTGCGCGGGATCGGGTTCCAGCTTCCTTCGCAGATGGGCGACGTAGACCCGCAGGTAGTTGGCCTCGGTTTCGTAGCCGGGACCCCAGACGTCCTGCAGCAACTGACGGCCGGTCACCAGCCTGCCGCGGTGACGGACAAGGACTTCGAGCAACTGCCATTCCGTCGGCGTCAGCCGCACGTCCGCACCGTCCCTCGATACCCGTTTGGCGGCGAGGTCGACGGTGAAGTCTTGCGTGGTGACCACCGGCTCGTCGGGCGCGGGCGCGGCGCGGCGGACCGCCGCGCGCAGCCTGGCGAGCAACTCGTCCATCCCGAACGGCTTAGTGACATAGTCGTCGGCCCCCGCGTCCAGAGCCGCCACCTTCTGGCTTTCCTGGTCCCATGCGGACAGGACGATGATCGGCGTCGAGGTCCAGCCGCGGACGCCCTTGATCACCTCCGTGCCGTCCATGTCGGGCAGGCCAAGATCGAGGATCAGCACGTCGGGACGGTCCCGTGCCATGGCGGCCAAGCCCGAGGCCCCATCAGCGGCGGTGCTGACCTCGTATTTGCGTGCGGTGAGGTTGATGCGCAACGCGTGCAGCAGCGGCGCTTCGTCATCGATGACAAGGACGCGCGTCATGAGCTGTGGACACGGGTCATGAGTCGCTGACAAGCACGGGGCTGGCCGCCGACTTGCCCGCGACAGGAAGCGTGACGCGCATCGTGAGACCTCCGCCGGGCGTGTCCGCGGCGGCGATCGAGGCGCCCATGGCCTCGATGAACCCCTTGGCCACGGCAAGCCCAAGGCCCACACCGGTGCCCGCGCTTCGGTTGTCGAGCCGTTCAAACGGCTCGAAGATACGTTGCTTCCACTCGTCAGGCACGCCACCGCCGTGGTCGATGATCTCGAGCACCACGCGATCGCCGGCCTGGTGCACGTCCATGGCGGGCGGCCGGCCGGGCGGCGAGTGGCAGATGGCGTTGGCGAACAGGTTCGCAAGGACCCGTTCGAGCAGCCCGGGATCGGTGCGCACGAGCGGCAGCCGTTCTGGAACCATGATCTGCATGCTTGCCGCGCCGTCCAGCCCTCGCAGCGCGGCGGGCGCCACCTCGTCGATCGACGTGGGGCGAAGGAACGGCTGCAGCGAACCGGTGTTCAGCCTGCCCATGTCGAGCAAGTTGCCGATCAGCGCGTCCAGCCGGTCGGCGGACGCCTCGATCGCCGCGAGCAGCGCGGCCTCGTCCGATTTCGAGCACTCGACGTCGGCTTGCCGCAGGGTGCCGACGCTCGCCTTGATCGACGCGAGCGGCGTGCGCAGATCGTGGCTGACCGCCGCGAGCAGTGCGGTCCGCATCCGGTTGCCCTCGGCGAGAGCTTCCGCCTGCGCGGCCTGGATGCGCAGCCGCTCCCTGTCCACCGCCGCCGCTACCTGGGCGGCGAAGCCGTCGAGCAGCCGCGGGCTGATGGGCCGGGACTGCCCGGCGGCGATGAGCGCGAGGTCGGGCCGCGCCTCGACTCGGGTCACGGCAGCGTCCGCGGGGGCCGTGCCGCTCGCCGTGACACTGATCCACTGACCCCCGGTCCGCTCGAGCAGTTCTGCCCGGCCGCCGAGGGTGCTCGTTAGATGATCCAGAACCCCCGACGGCGTGTCGGCGCCGCCAAGCACCGTTTGCGCGAGCGCGAGCAGGGACGCGGCTTCCTCGCCGCTGCGGGCGGCCTGGAGGGCGCGGCGGGCTGCCAGGTGGACGATGCTGCTCACGGTCACCGCGACGGTGACAAAGAGCAGCAGAGCGAGCAGATTTTGCGGCTTTTCGATGGTGAACGTGTGTACCGGCGGCGTGAAGTACCAGTTGAGCAGCAAGCTCGCCGCGATGGCCGCGAGCACCGCGGGCCAGAATCCACCCAACACCGCGACCGCGACCACCGCGACAAGGTAGATCAGCAGGTCGTCGTCCAGACTCAGCCGCCGTCCGCCGACCGCGAGCAGCACCGCAGTGAGCAGCGGAAGCACCGCGACGGCGAGAAGCGCCGCTGCGACCTGCCGTCGGCCCCGGATGCCCCCCGGCGGTTCGCCGCCCCGGCCTTGCCTGTCGCCTGGCACGGGCTGCCCGTTGCCTGTCACTTGCTGGCCGTTGCCTGTCACGGGCTGGCTGTCGGCTGTCACGCTCCGGTCGTGGCCGGCCGGTCCGTGCTGGTTCGGCGCGTCCTGCCCGGCCAGCTCAGTGTGCCCGGGCGGGGTGCTCCCCGCGGGCCAGCCCTTGTCTGAAGCGTCCACAACCCACAGTCTGAACGATGCCGCCACCCGGCGCATCAGCGTGCCGATCACAGCCCCAGCCACGCAGCACACGCCGATGATCGCGGCGGCGTGCAGGGCAGGCGATCCGGTCAGCCGCAGTTGCGCGTACGGTGCCCGGGCGAACCCAACGGCGGTGAACCACCCGATCAGGCCGATCAGCGGCGTCACCGATGGTTCGGCGACCAGCGAGACGACCGCGACAATGGCGGCGGCGAGGACAAGCACCGACGTGGGGGAGAGCGCGCCATGCGTGCCAGCAGCCACCGCGCCGACGATCAGCAGGGCGGCAAGCCCCGCCGGCAGCGCGAATGGCGCCGAGAGCCCGCCTCGCTGTTTGCTGTCCATCACGGTCAGTGGACCACGGATCCGGCCGAGGCCCGGTGATCTTGATGTGCTTTTAACGCTGCCGACCTGCCTCTTAACGCGACGTTAACGCGGGTCCCGCGATGGAGATGTCCCGGGGCGCAGGCGCAGGCCATAGCTGCGTTTGATCGGGATCCTTAACGGCCGCGCGCCCAGCCGCTGGTTACGACCAGGCTCACAACGTCTTAAAGACCGCAGGGCCTGGTCGGCCGACCTGGTCCGCCCGGTCTGCCCGGTTCGCCTGGTCTGCCTGGTCCGCCTGGTCCGCCCGGTCCGCCCGGCCGGTCCAGCCTCGCGTGCTTGTGGACGAGAATTTGACTGGCCGCTGGCAAGCTGTCGCGGATCGATCGGCGTCTGCATATCGCGCATTGCTGCTTGATCACCAGGCAAGCGCCCGCCGGGAGGAGCCGACACACGTGACGGAGCTTCAACTCGACCTCGACGAGACACCGAAGTTCCTCAGTCGAGTCGAAGAGAGCGGCCGAGGCGACTGAGAATTCACCGGTTGCCCGTCGGCGAGCTGCAAATAGGAGGCGACACGATGGCGAGCACCGAAGCTGAGCCCTTCGACTTGGCGTGCGTACCGCACGCGGGCGGCTCGGCGCGGACCTTTCTCCGCTGGCAGCGATCGATGCCGCCATCCATCCGCGTGGTGCCGCTCGAAATGGCTGGTCGCGGCAGAAGAACGCGCGATCCGCGCCCACCGACGCTGACGGACGCCGCGGTTGACCTGGCAGCCCGACTCGATCCGCGTGCGCCCTATGCGATCCTCGGCCACAGCTTGGGCGGACTCATCGCGTACGAGATGGCGAGACTGCTCAGTGACGGCGCGCATATCGCCCCGAGCTTCGTCGTGCTTGCCGCATGCAGGCCGCCGCACCTATTGTCAGGCAGCCGCTACGCTCTGCTGGCGGATCTGTCGGACGACGATTTGATCGATGAGCTCGCGCCCGATGGCAGGATTCCGGAATCGGTGCGCCATTCCGCCATGCGACAGTGGTTTCTTCCCGTCATCCGCGGCGACATCGCGCTGGCGGCCAACTACCTCCCGGATCCCGTGGCCGAACCCCTCCCGGTCAACCTCCTCGTCTGGCACGGCGTCGCCGACCCAGCGACGCCGCCCAACGCTTTGCGGGAGTGGCAACGGTACACCTCGCGGCTGTTCAGCGTCGAGGCGTTCCCCGGCGGCCACTTTTTCATCCATGACGACCTCGACCACGTCGCCGACCTGCTCACCGCCGCCGCACTTCTCGTCGGCCCTCGGCCAAACTCGTGCCAGGCTCATCGCACCAGCCGGCGGACTGATCCGGCGCTGGTGGGGCGCCAGGGGGTCGAACCCTGAACCCACGGGTTAAAAGCCCGCTGCTCTGCCATTGAGCTAACGCCCCGCGACGCCAGCCGATCGCCGGATGGCGCCCGCGCACGAAGCGTACCGACTCGGCGGCGCGGACACCTCCACCGGGCCGCCGCACCCAAGACGGCACAGGAATCCTCGCAACGATTCTCGGCCGCGTCGAAGCCATGGTGTGATGACGGGGTGTCCGAGCTACGGAACCGTGGCGCCGGCCGCTCGCCGGAACAGCCCGCATTGCCGCAGCGCAGGCTGCAAGAAACCGCAAAACCTGATCCCGAACGGCTGCGCTTACCGCACCCCGACCGCCCACGGGCTTCAATGCGCGGTGAAGTCCCACGCCGCCGTGACTCGGACGCAAGCCGCAGCGCCGGTTCAGCCGACGTCGGCCGCCACGCCAGTGCCGTCCGCGCCGACAGCCAGCGCGACACCGACCGACCCGAACGCCACCTCGCCGACGCGCCTAACGATGGACGGCGCGACCGCGACGATCCAGAACGCGACCCAATCGATCCCCGCCTGCTCGCCGGCGTCCCCCGCCCACACGCCGCGCTGCCCGACGACACGGGCCGCGCATACCTGACCCAGCCCCGCGACACCCGCCCCCCACCCGACCGCGACACCAAACCCGACCTGACCCGCCCACCCGAACCCCCTCCCGACCCCAAAGACCGACGCCCCCTCGCAGACCACGCCGACCGCCTGCGCGTATGGGTCGACCGCCCCGCATTCCAGGACGGGTTCGATGACATACGCCCGCCCGATCGCTATGGCGACCCACTGACACTCCAGGACGGCACCCGTGTCCCCCGCTTCAACGACCGCCCAACCCGCGACCAGACCCGCCAGGGACGTCTGGGAGACTGCGGCGTTATGGCGACGCTCGGCGCGGTCGCCTCTCACCGCCCCGGCGACATCGCCCACCGCGTAGCCATCGAAGCGGACGGCACATACCGAGTAAGACTGAACGAAGCGAAATGCACCCGAGATGGTGCCCGGTCTACGGGGCGCGTCATCGAATTATCCGTAACACCGGAACTGCCGGTAGATAATAACGCGCCGGGCCAGCCAGCCTTCGCCAAGGCCGAGGACGGTGCGGCGTGGTCGCCCGTCCTGGAAAAGGCTTTCGCGGGAGTCGACAAAACTTGGACCGCGAGCCGCCGGGCGGATTGGGCGGAAAGCTGGGCCGCGCTGTGTGAGACGGACGCCGCCGATAAGGACGTGAAGAACCCCCGATCCGGCCCGCCGCCAGACGGCTACGTCCGGCTCAATCAAGGGTCGAGTGCGTGGGAACGTGCCGAGATTCTGACGCAGTTGACAGGCAAGGAATCGATAGTCCGGTCCGTTCCGCGCCGCCCTGATGACCTAACCCGTGTGCTGGCAAAACAGTTAGACGACCGCAAGCCGGTACTAATCGCCTCCCGCCCCGAGCGTTACAA